>JACCDI011569893.1_pt1 | contig 12599 bp, 9 predicted proteins | sample 7442791 | NCBI WGS metagenome assembly JACCDI01 (sample SAMN15323434, study PRJNA562643) | freshwater metagenome | isolation source: river surface water | place: USA:Blue River Watershed | collected 2017-08-15
CAAGTAGGTGCTGAATGGTTCGCTCCTGCAGGTTTAAATCGTGGTGGAATTGGTTCAGTAATTCAAGCAGAACGTAGATTATCAGCAACTGATAGAGATACATTATATGCTGCAAATGTTAACCCATTAGCAACATTCCCAGGAGTACAAGGTGTTGTAGCATTTGGTCAGAAAACATTCCAAAAACGCGCTACATCATTGGATCGTGTAAATGTTCGTCGTTTATTGATTAACTTGAAACGTTTTGTTTCATCAGTTTCTCGTGAATTAGTATTTGAACAAAACACAGCAATCACTCGTAACCGTTTCTTATCAGTAGTTAATCCATATATGGAACAAGTTGTTTCACGTCAAGGATTATTTGCTTATAAAGTAATAATGGATGAATCAAACAATACAGCAGATATAATTGATCGTAACCAATTAATTGGTCAGATTTATGTTCAACCTACTAAAACTGCTGAATTTATTATATTGGATTTCACTCTTCAACCAACTGGAGCCGCTTTCCCAGCATAATAAAAAACTTAAATAATTGATATTTATAATAAACAAGAATATAAACAATGGCAGTATTAGATCCTTCAGAAATTATGTTTACGGCTTTTGAACCTAAGGTTCAAAACCGTTTCATAATGTATATAGATGGTGTTCCATCATACTTAGTAAAATCAGTAGCTTCTCCTCAATTCGAAGCTGGTGAAGTAATTTTAGATCATATCAACACTTACCGTAAAATTAAAGGTAAAGTAAGATGGCAAGATATGAACATGACATTATACGATCCAGTAACACCATCAGGTGCTCAAGCAATTATGGAGTGGGCTCGTTTAGCACACGAATCAGTAACAGGACGTGATGGTTACTCAGATTTCTACAAGAAAGACTTAGTAATGAACGTATTAGGACCAGTTGGTGATGTTGTTTCTGAATGGATTATCAAAGGCGCTTATTGTAAATCTGCTAACTTTGGCGAATATGATTGGTCAAATGATGCTGCTGTTTCTATTCAGTTAACAATCGCTATGGATTATTGCGTATTGAATTTCTAAAATTTGATTGTGAATAATATAAAAACCTCTCGGCATATTGTCGAGGGGTTTTTTCTTTTATATATTTATATACGCACAATAAAATTGTTATATGGAATCAAAATTTAAATTGCCTACCGAAACGGTAACTCTTCCCTCAAAAGGCTTATTATATCCTAAAGAAAATCTATTATCTAAAGGAGAAATTGAAATGTCATATATGTCTGCAAAACATGAGGATATTTTAACTAATGTTAACTACATTAAAAATGGGACAGTAATTGATAAATTACTTCAAGAATTAATTGTTAGTCCTATTAACTACAATGACTTATTAGTTGGAGATAAAGATGCAATTATGATTGCTGCCCGTATTTTAGGATACGGTAAAGATTATCCAATCAAATTTTATAATGAGCAAAAAGGAGTTGAAGATGAATATGTAGTAGATTTAACATCTTTAAGAGAAAAAGAAATAGACGAATCATTAATCGAAGAAGGTGTTAATGAATTCAGTTTTACTTTACCACAATCTCAAAATTTAGTTACTTTCAAAATCTTATCACATAGTGATGAAAAAAATATTGATCAGGAACTAAAAGGATTATCTAAAATTCAACCAGATCGTTCGTTTGAAACAACTACTCGTTTAAAACATATGATAACATCCGTTGAAGGTAAACGCGACAAGAAAGATATACGCGAGTTCGTCGATACTTATCTTACTGCGCAAGATGCACGTGCTTTACGCCAGTATTATACACAAGTAGCTCCAGGAATAGATATGTCTATTGATATTGATAAAGATGGTTACACAAAGGAGGGTGTATCAATGCCAATTGGCTTAAACTTTTTTTGGCCTGACTCAAACCTATAGATTATCTATATTTTCTCAAATACATGAGATAGTATTTCATGGTAAAGGAGGATATACTTGGAATGATGTTTATAATATGCCATTATGGCTTCGTAAATTTACATTTGAAAAAATAAAAGAATTTTACGAAAAGGAAAAAAATGAAATGGAAAAACGAACTAAACAAGTTTCGAATGATCCTCCAAATAAATTAGCACGTCCAAACATCACACCTGACTATTCATATAAGGCGCCTAGAAAATAGGCGCTTTTTATATTTATATCATATAATTAATTTATAATGGCTGAAGATATAAGTAAAAAGATTGGAGATATTAACGCTGATGCTAATGATTTTAGAGCTAGTTTAGTTTCTGCTGCTAATGCTTTAGATACACTTATATCTCAATCATCTCAATTAGCAAATAATTTTGGTATAGTTAAAGATAATAATATTAAAACCCAAAATTTAGCTGAAGAATTATCTAAAATATCTGCTAAAGAACTTACCAATAGAAAAGAAGTAAATAAACTCCAAAGTAAAGCTAACGATTTAGTTAAAAAATTAAGATCAGATCAAATTGAATTAAATCGATTAACTCTATTAAAACAAAATGCTACTAAAACTGAAGCTGCATTTTTAAATAAATTAATAGCTAAAAAATACGAAGAATTATTAATATCTCAAGAAGTATTAACTACAACCAAAGAAGTACTATCAGTAGCTAAAGAATTAAATGATAGTTCTAAGTATTTTGATAAAATAGGAGATTTTCTATCAAAAATCCCAGCAGTAGGACCTTTATTAGCTAAACCCTTTAAAGATATATCAGCAGCATTAAAAGAAGCTAATGAAAAAGGAACCAATCCTTTAGTAGCTGGTTTTAATGCCGCTTCTAAAAGTATAGCTACTTTATCTTTAGGATTTTTTATTCAACAAGCATTTAAAGCAAGTGCTCAAGTAGCTGATTTACAAAAATCTTTACTATTAAGTAAGAATGAAGCATATGCTTTACGTGACGCATTTATTGATACTGCTATTGCTAGTGGAGATGCTTTTATTACTACAGATAAATTACTAGCTTCAAATGCAGCATTAAGTCAACAATTAGGATTTAGTAAACGTTTTTCAGATGATTTAAATATTGGGTTTATTAATTTAACCAAACGAATTGGTTTATCTGAAGAAGCAGCTGGTGGATTAGCTAAAGCATCTATCATTACTGGTAAGAGTATGAAATCTATTACAGATGATGCTTCAGGTGCTGTTTCTGCTGTTTCTTCTCAATATGGGATACAAATACGTGTTCAAGATGTATTAGAAAAAGCAGGTAAATCATCATCATTGTTACTTGCTAATTTTAAAGGCAACCCAGTCGAATTAGCTAAAGCAGTTGCCGAAATGGATGCTTTAGGTACTTCATTAGAAACAACGCAAAAACAAGCAAATGCGTTATTAGATTTCCAATCATCAATTCAAAATCAATTAGAAGCTAGTTTAATTACTGGTCGATATATTAATTTAGATAAAGCTAGAGAATTAGCATTAAATAATGATTTAGTTGGTGTTGCTAAAGAATTAACAACCCAACAAATAGATTATAATACGTTTAGTGATATGAACGCAATTCAACGTCGTTCAATGGCTAGAGCATTAGGTTTAGAAACTCAAGAATTATCAGACCAATTATTAAAATTAGAATATCAAAAACGTTCGGCAACAGAAATTGCTGCTTTATATGGTGAACAAGCTGCTCAAAGAGCAATGGAACTATCAGCTCAAGATAAATTTAATGCTGCTATTGGAAAGTTATCTGGATTATTAGGTAATTTAATGGATGGTCCTTTAGGGGGATTTGTTGATTTATTAGCAAAAGCAGCAGAACATACTGCTTTATTAGGAGCTGGAGTAGGATTAATAGCTGCTATACAATTAGGTAGTGCTTTAGCTCAATTTGCTACTTTAGCTAGAACATTACGACAAACAGCTATTGCTACTGCTATTGTAAGAGGACTTACTAATCCTTATTTGTTGGTTGGTGGATTAGCAGCTGCTGCTATTGGAGGTGCTGCTATATCTAGTATGTTAGATAAATCAGATGATCTAATGTCAGGGTATGGTGATCGTACATTAATTACACCAAATGGATCATACGCTTTAAATAATAACGATACAGTAATTGCAGGAACTAATTTATTTAAAGGTAATGATATATATTCAGGACCTAAAGATTCAATAAGTTTAGCTCAACCTGAATTCGATTATGATAGATTAGCTCAAGCTATGAGTAAAGTAAAAGTAGTTTCAGTAAGTAAACCTTCAGAATTTGCACCTTTTATTTCAAGAGAACAAAATAAAGCTATTGGAGTAAAAGTATAATTTTAATATTTATAATAAAACACATTATGGGCTTATTAGAAAACATAAGTAGAACATTAGGATTTGGTGGTAGTAAACCACGATATAATGCTGAATCAAAAACCTCAACATTACATTACCAATCATCAATTAATAATAATCCTAAAATTGTTCAAAAATCATCTATTTTAGATGAAAATGATACGTTTAGCAGTAATAAATTTAAAAGTATTAAAGGTAGAAAATATACTGATAATCTTCCAAAATAAATAATAACATGGGAATTTTTGAAAAATTTAAAAAAGACGGAACTAAACTTGTAGGTTCATATAAAGGAGATATCAAAGGATCTACTTTAGAATATTCTACTAGTGAAATTAACGGAGTTGGTGACGGTAAAGGATTTATAACTGGGGGTGATACTATAAATAAAACTATAGCAGATAAATCGTCTACACTTCATAAAGAAGCATCTACATTAGATACTCCTGAAGTTAAAAAAATATTAACTGATAAATCATATACTCAAAAATATAAGCAAACAGCATTAAATCCTATAGTGCCTGTTGCTTCTACTATAGATGAAGGCTCACCAGCAACATTTATTGCTCCATCCAGCCCATCAGTTAAAGGAAGAAATATCAATACAACAAAAGAAGCTATTCCGTCATATTCGGCTGCAAAAACTTATAAATCATTATTTGAAAAGGATCAGTTAGTACTTCCTCGTTTTTAAATTTTAGAAGATGCCATACCCATTACCTGGAGAACAGATTCCTATAGTAACTGGACCTAATGGAGAGCCAATAGTTCCTGTAGACGGATCTATGCCTACCCCTAATCCTGTTACTGAACCATCAACACCCCCTAAAAAAATCCCAGGTCGTTTATTATTTGATAAGTTTAAAGCAGGTGAAACACAATTTACCTCATTAAGATACACTGATGCTAGAGATGGATTTGGTAAACAAATGACCAATACTAATCCAGTTCAATGGTTCCCCCCTGATGGTTATATAGGAAAAGCACCTAATGAAAAAACTGCGGCTAATTATCATAGACGTAGAATAGCTGACTTTTTTAGATCCTCAAGAGGTAATGATTTCTTAAATAAACAAATAGGCTTACAATTATCTAATACTAGAATTGAAAGTCTTGATTTATTTTCAACTACTTTAAACACCATTACTAAAAAAACAGGATTAGATAGTTTAGTAGGTGGTGGTTTAGGTGATAAATTAGGTGGAATTGGAAATGCAACCATTAGCCCATCTACTATATTATCGACAGTTAATTTTATTAAAACTGTATCTAATAAAAAACTTAGTGATATCAATGAAAATGATATTCTAAATGGTATTGGAGTAGTAGCAAGAAAAACAACAAGAACTGCAATATCTGCATTACAAAATTACAATTTTCAAAATACAATAGATCAAGCAGGTACCGATCCTAATACAGGATGGAATCATTATGATAGATTCGGTGCTTCTAATATATTACCAGATAATGAAAAATACTGGTATATAGTTCGTACAAATAATGGAAGTGAAGATACTTTTTTAACAGATTCTCCAAGTAATAGATTAGTAAAATTAACTAGAGAATTAGGTACTGGTGTTGCCGCTACCGATGTTATATCTGATTTAGCCGATAAAATTGTAAATGGAAAATTTGGACTTAAATCAATCAAAAGATTTGCAGATACTGCTAATTCATATTATAATCAAGGATTAGGTATTGTCAATGCTCTTGGAAAAGATTTCAATTCAGGAAAAGATTTTCAACCTATTAATAACGCAATAAGTGATGCATTTAATTTTGTTGATACTAGATTAGCATTAGCTGAAAGATTTGTAGCTCCTTTTACTAATGAGATTATTGATCAATATGAAGGAGGTCCAAATTCATTAAATGGAGTAGGACCTACTATTATTAGACGATATGATAATACTTATGATTGGAGAAAAATAGATAAACTCAATACAGCTAGAGATAATAGCTTATCACAAAAAAGAAATTTATTTTTTGGTCAAGCAGGAGGAACAAGTTTTGGCCCTACAGCAATTTCTCAACAATATCAAAAAGATACAGGTGAAGATCTTTTTAAAGATGTTAGGCGAGAAGTAGCTAATAACGCATATGATCATGGTCGATCACCAAACTATGAAACTATTCGCCAAACAAATTTACCAAGACCAAGAAAATCATATTATGGTTGGAGATTATCTCCAAAACCAGCAAAAGAATATGAATACATTACTACTTCTCATATTGCTTTAGATGTTCCAATAAATAAAAAATCTAAAACATATCAATATTTTAATGATAAAGGCAAATTTAAAGCATTTGATAGACCAGTTGCGGTAAGTAAAGAAGATAAAGAAAAAGAAAATAAAGGAGTACATCGTATAGTTTTTACTCCAATTAACCCATTTACCGGAAAACCATTTAGTAATACAGATGCAGATGGAAGAATAATATTTGATGCTTATATAAGCAATTTTAAAGATAATTTTACCCCTACATGGAATGATATTAACTATATAGGTAGATCAGAAACATTTCATACTTTTTCAAGATTTAAACGTGATGTGTCTTTTACTCTTCAAATTCCATGTTTTAACCCAATTCAATTAAGAAATAGACATCGTGCTATATATGAATTAGCATCTATAAACGCTGGAAGTTACAATCAAAGTAAATTAGGTGGTGTTATTACTTATTTAAGATTAGGAAACTATTTAAATAGTCAAGGTAATTACGATGGAGAACCAGGGATAATAACAAATTTCTCAATTACCGTTCCTAATGATGCTAGCTGGGATGTGGATGAGCAATTAGCTCATTATTTAACAGTTGATATTGGCTTTAAATTAATACATAATTCTCGTCCAGAAAGACAAAGTGGAGGATTTATTGGAGCAAACATTGGAGACCCTTTAATTGGTTATACAGATGATACTAATTCAAAATTAGGAAAATCAATTTTAAGAGACTATACTAATATAACTGGAGAAGAAGCATTAGCTCAAATTGGTGAATTCCAAGATCCTCAATTAACATTAGCTCAATCTATTGCAAGTCAAGCTACTAGTTTAACTGGGGAACAAGCAGTAGAACAATATCAAAACGAACAAGAATTCCAAAGACAAGCTAACAACCAAGCTTTAGGTAAAAATATCCAAAATTCTATTTATAGTATAGATGGAGCTCAAGCAGTAGAACAAGCTAACAATTCACAACTCCCAGTATCAGATGATTGGAATGAAGGTGTTTTAGATAATGTGTCGTTTATGGGAAGTGATGATGGATATGGTAATTTTTAATTCATTAAAATAGTGTATGAGATATAATAATAATACAATAAATAAAACATCAAGTGGTAAACGATACTATAAAGGTAAAATTTACCCTGATATTCCTTATTTAGCAACTGATCATTATGTTATTACTACTATTGGAGATCGTTTAGATACATTAGCTAATAGTTATTATGGAGACCCAGAATTATGGTGGATAATTTCAGTTGCTAATAATAATATAACTAAAGGTTCATTATTTCCTCCTCCAGGTATTCAACTTAGAATTCCAATTAATGCAAATTATGTGTTGCAATTATTCGATGAATTAAATAGTATATAAAGTTATGTCAATATTTAATGAACCTATAAACTCTATTCTTACTACACAATTAGGTATTAGGCAAAATTTACTAGGAAAGCAAGATAGAAATCCAATTGAATTAACTTTTTTAAATTCAAATACTTCTTGGGTTAAATTACAATCATCCGTTGATATAAATAATAGCCCTCAAATTGCTAAAGATAATATATTATTTGGAGGAGTTTTATCCCATACTGATAAAGACGAAGCAAAAAAGAAACCAGAACAATGGGATGCTAGAAGTGGAATATCTACTGGAAAAGAAGCATTTAGTTATACTACTACGTATGCCCTTCAAACACCAGAAAGTCAAGATCACGTATTAGGTTTAAAACCAATGCCAGGTATTACTTCAGTTACTATTGAAAATATAGGTGCCTATGGTTCTACACGTAAAGCAACAATTAACTTTCAATGTTGGGATGTAAAACAGCTTGAAATATTAGAAGCATTATATATGCGACCTGGATATACAGTTCTACTTGAGTTCGGTCGTAATCAATATATAAACTCTACATCCGATAGATTACTTCAAGTAAGTCCTAAAAATAACTTTTTTGATGAAAAAATAGATGATTTATTTAAATACTTATCAGATTTATATAGATCATCACTAAATCGAGGGGGACATTATGATGCTTTTTTTGGGTATGTAGTTAACTTTAAATGGGCAGCTCAAGAAAGTGGTGGTTATAACTGTATGACTGAAATATTATCTACTGGAGAAGTTGTTGAATCTTTAAAACTTAATTATTCATATGGTGGTGCAGTTAAATATGATACTTTAGGGTCAACAGTTGAAGATGCAAAAAATGCTAGTTTTAAAGGATTAATTCTTAAACAAGGCGCCAAAGGCCCCCAGGGAATTGCTCCAGTTGATATAATTAGATTTAATAATGAATACGCAGAAAGCATATTATCTGGATTAATTTATGAATTATATACTACATTTCGTTATGAAGGTACAGGGAATTTTTATACATTATCTACTACTCCTTCAGGTTTATCCCCAATAAAAATAACAACCCCATCAGGTAATTCAATTTCCGTTGATTGGGCAAGAATGAATTATGAATCAACAGCTGATGAACCTATATCAACAGATGATACTGCAGATAATACTAGATTTTTATTTGGAAATCAAAATTATTATATTACTTTAGGATCGTTTTGTGAACTGGTTAATGCATTTATTATTCCTCAAGCTTATGGAGAGGAGTTTTCTACATCTAAAGGTAGTTTAACAGGCATATCAACTAAAGGCAGAACATATACTAAAAAACCTAATACTAGTTCTGAACAATTATTATGTTTATATAATAGTTTACTTCTATCAACTAATCCTGATGTTTGTTGGATAAATAACAATAGATGGACTAAAGTTATATCTAACACAGGAGTTGATGTAGATACAACACCTGTAGCTCCAATAGTATATTCAAACCCATTAGTAAAAGAACCGTGGTCTCCAGATCTAAGAGGAAGAATTCAAGGATGGTTAAATGATATGTTTGATAAAAACGTTGATAACACGGTAATCCAAAAAAGCATCCAAGATACTTTTAATGATTTTAAAACAAGATCTTCTTTAATAGTAGATGAACCTAGTTATTATAAAGCATTACAATTAAATTTTCAATTAATACGTGGAGGTAAAGGTGATAATGGTAGAAGAAATTGGGATGGATATACCGCAGCAACACCAACTGCTAAAAGTAATGTTTTAAGACTACAAACTATAGCAGCTGAAAGTTTTTATAGTTTATATAAAACTAAATATCCTTCAACATATATTACCCCTAATACTAATATAGAAAATAAACTTTCTGCTTATTGTGGGAATGCTAATATCAATTTAGATTTAGATAATGAAATTCAACAATTTGCTGCACAAGTATCTACTGTTCAGAATGCAGCAAAAACCGCAGATGAAGCTTCAACAAATCTTACTACAATAGCTGATAATTTTAAAAAATTAGCTTTCAAAAAAGATTTCAAATACGATAAGACAAATGGAGGTAATTCTCAATCTGATTTCGGAGTAATTGAAAATATTTATATAAATTTAAAACATCTATACTCATTATCTAAATCTCAAACATCATTATCTTCAGACCCATCAGGAAAAAATATAATATCTTTAGGTAGATATTTTGATAGTTTAATGCATGATGTTCAAACATCTTTAGGAAACGTAAATGATTTTAAAATTCATATAGATCCAATAGATGGTATTGCTCGTATTATTGATTTAAATTATATAAATAAAGATCAGGCAGATGGATTATTTCAATTTAATATAGGAACTAATAATTCTATAGTACGAGATTTGAAACTAGAATCATATATGTCAAATGATATGATGAATATGATATCTATTTCAGCTCAAGCAGAACCTGGCAAGATGGGGTATGATAATACTACACTAACTACTTATAACCGATCAATAACAGATAGAAATCTTCCTGCTAAAGATGTTCCTCTTCGAATAGATGATAATGGAACAGCAGCTGTAAATTTTATTAGTAGTTTAGGAATGTTGGTTAATACATATCTTAAAAAGCTATTCGAACCTGAAGGTATATCTTCAGTTGAAATTTCTCCTGGTGGGGGAATACCTGGGGCCGCTACAAGGGCCACATATGATACAACTGTAACTAAGCCTGTATATGATGCTAATAAAAGTAATAGTTATTCTAATGCTTTAAGAGAAATTATCAATTTTATAGCATCCAACCCAAAATACACTTCAGATAATGCAGGTAAATCATTACTAGCAACTGAAATTTCATTAACATTAGATGGTTTATCTGGATTTGTTATAGGAAACCTATTTAAAGTAGATAATACTTTTATTCCTAGATACTATAAAAATGTATATCAAGAAATGGGATACACTATTACAGGTGTTTCTCATGAACTATCTAATAATGATTGGACTACAACTATAAAAGCATTTCCTGTTGATTTAGGAAGTAATAAAAAGAAATCAACAAACCCATCTAAATTCACTACAATATACATTAATGGAAGTGTTCCTGGTGGTGGAGGTGGAGGTACTGGTGGAGGTGCAGGTTCAACTCCAGGAGCTACTAGTACAGATTGTGGTTCTGCAACAGTAGATGTACTTCCATTATTAAAACGAAATGGTATAGGCCATAAAACATTAGAAAGTAGTATGGTAACTCCTCAATTCTATAATGATCTTGAGAAGTTTATTATTCCATTTATGAAATCAAATAGTAAGTCATTATTCGTTACATCTGTATATAGACCTGGGGACCCAAAAAAGCATGGAAGTGGAAATGCAATCGATTTCCAAATTAATGGTATTAATAAAGCTGCACTTACTGCAGCATCATGGAAAAACACAAATTTTTCAGATTGGTTTAGTTTTAGAGCTGATAGATTAAAAAACAGAAAACAAAAAATTGATGTTTCTAAACCGAATAAATCTCATCCATATAATAGAGATCAAATCACAGCTATTAGAGAATTAGATAATGCGTTAATAGGTGCTTTTTCTGCTAAACCATTAGAGGGTGCTCATAATTATGGATTTAAATTAGGAGGAAATTCATATCGAATGTTGAATGAAAATTTAACACCTACAAAAGATGCAGGCGGACCTCACTATCATTTTCAAAGACAATGTGGAGATACTGTGGACCCTACTCCAAAACCAACTAAAAAATCTACACCTAAAAAGAAAAAACAACCAGCAACAACAACAAAAACAAACACTCCAGTTCCAGCATCCTCAACAACTCCTCCAGGAACAACTCCTTCTAATACAACCACCACAACTACAACAACTCCAACAACAACACCAACACCTCCTCAACCATCATCTCTACCACAAAACTTAACAACTGCTTTACAAACAGCTATTTCAACCCCACCATCAGCATCTCCAATAATAGTTTCTATGCCAACTCCATCACCAACCCCTCCAGCACCGTCCCAACCACCAAAACCAGCTGTAACTCCTCCAGTTCCTTCTCCAACTATTATGGCCGCTCCACCTAAAAAATCAACGTGGAAGTTTCCTTATACTGTTCAAATAAAATATACTGCAGATGGGTCTAAAACAAATATTGTAGATGAAATGCATGCTTTTCAATCAACTAGAATGAAAGATCCAAATAATCCGAATAAAACAATACCTGTTAATGTAGGAAATGGAAATGTTATAGTAGGTGATGTGTTGAAAAAAATGTATGCAGATGGTATTAAACCTGTAGTAACTGGAGTTAGTGTAACAACTCAACATCGACAAAATTCAGTAGGTTTACATTGGTTTATTACTATTGAAGAAAGTACAGATGGATTAGCATATACAGGTTTCACAAGCAGAGGATCAGCATCTAGTGCAGGTCTTCCTTCAGCATCTCAAGCTAGATCTGATGGAAAAGATGAAATGAGTATAAAAAATAACATTGCAAAACCAGTTGTACAAGGTGGATTAGGGTATATGCCTAAAGTTTTTAAACAAGTAGGTCCTGATATTACAGAAATTGATAGTACTTATAGACGTTATTTTAGACAGGTATTCTATGTATACACAGATCAAAACCCAGAAGGAATTAAATCCGAATAAATAAAATGGCTATAAATTATATTCCAAGATCTCAGATAGTTGAGAATAAAAGTGCAAAAATTGGAGAATGGGTCTATAAAAAAACTG
>JACCDI011678348.1_pt1 | contig 12599 bp, 13 predicted proteins | sample 7442791 | NCBI WGS metagenome assembly JACCDI01 (sample SAMN15323434, study PRJNA562643) | freshwater metagenome | isolation source: river surface water | place: USA:Blue River Watershed | collected 2017-08-15
ATTGGCCGCATCGTCACCACCAAACATCGCTACCGCGCTGTATATGTCTCCAATTGCTTCACCTGCTGTTGGCAGGTTAACACTTCGGATAGCACTTGCTACACTAGTAGCGGCTCCGATTGCAGTACCCAATTTACTAGCCGTTCCAGTTATAGCCGAAGCTGTGCTAAAACTAGAAGATGTTGCTCTAAACGATGATGTTCTTGGTTGTCCTCTATCGAATGCCATATTAATTTGTCCTTTTGATGTAATATTTAGTTGACTTTTTAATATGCGTACATTATAATAAACAGTCCGGAGATACGATTAATGACAACAAAAGTTAATTACCTAAACAACAAGGATATGTTGTTAGAAATACACAAGAGTAAGAGTAGTTATTGCAGTTTTACCGATCCAAAGTTTCATCAATATGACATTATTTTGCCAACTTTAGACAAAATAAACATACGCACGATAGCCGAAGCTAAAAGGAATCAGGCCAAAAGACTGTCAGATTTAGACTATCAAACTCGCAAAAAAGCAGGCGAAAAAGTTAAACAAGCTGACTGCGAAGTAGACTACAAGAAGATTGCAAAGACAGATTTAGTCTTTAGAATCATGACTTACGACCACATTCCGGGCAATACAACTCGTAAAAAGAACCCTAAAAGTACTGCTGATAAACACGATAAAGTAAACTTTCCGCCTTTCCAACATTGGAAATTTGACGAAAACGACGAACTAGTTTGTGTAGGGAAATCGCACTGGAAGGGTGATCTAGAAAAAGGTCACTTTGACAAAGATGCTGGACAAATTACTAATAATCTTGCTCGTATGATGATTAAATTATGTGAGCGTTATGCTACACGCGGTAATGTTCGTGGTTACACTTATAACGACGAAATGAAGGGACAAGCTATTTTACAGCTAACGCAAATTGGTTTGCAATTTGACGAGTCTAAGTCAGATAACCCATTCGCTTATTTTACTGCGGCTGTTACTAACAGTTTTGTTCGAGTTATTAATCTTGAAAAGCGTAATCAAAATATACGCGATGACATTTTAGAAATGAACGGTATGAACCCATCTTACTCTAGAACAGGGCAAGGTGAGCACGAAGCCGCTATGAAGCGTTACAACGAAGGACTAGAATGAGCAACTTATTTAAAAAAGTAGCATGTTTTACTGATATTCACTTTGGATTAAAGTCTAACAGCCAAGTACACAATCAAGACTGCGAAGACTTTGTAGATTGGTATATTAAAAAAGCGCAGGAGGAAGGGTGTGACACAGGAATTTTTCTCGGTGATTGGCACCACAATCGTAATAGTCTTAATATCACTACTATGGACTATAGCCTTAGGGCCTTGGAAAAGCTCGGCCAGGCGTTTGATAAATTTTACTTTTTTCCTGGTAACCATGATTTGTATTACAAAGACAAACGCGACATACACAGCGTTGAATTTGGCAAGTATATTCCTGGTATTACCGTTGTTCATCATCCGATTACGGAAGGGGGAGTAACACTCTGCCCATGGCTAGTTGGAGAAGAGTGGAAGCAGATTGGTAAAAAGAAGGCAGACTATATCTTTGGTCACTTTGAACTACCTCACTTTTACATGAACGCTATGGTACAGATGCCAGACCACGGTGAGATCCAGTTAAATGCATTTGAAGGCTACAAGATGGGCTTCAGTGGACACTTCCACAAGCGCCAAAGTAAAGGCAACATGCACTACATCGGTAATGCGTTCCCACACAACTATGCAGACACATGGGACGACGATCGCGGTATGATGATTTTAGAATGGGGCGGTGAACCGGAATATCATGCATGGCCTGATCAACCAACATTCCGCACGGTAAAACTGAGCCAATTAATCGACGAAGCTGATACTTTAATTAAACCCAAGCAACATCTGCGAGTTACTTTAGATATTGATATCACTTATGAAGAAGCAAGTTTTATTAAAGAAAAGTTTATTTCAGATTACGACATTAGAGAACTTACTTTAATTACTGAACGCAAAGAAGTAGAAATCAACACAAACATCGATATTCAAGCGTTTGAGTCAGTTGATCAGATTGTGTCCAGTCAGATTGTAAACATTGAATCAGACACTTATAATAAGAACACGCTACTAGCGATTTATAACAGCCTATGATTAAAATTAAAGATTTAACAGTTAAAAACTTCATGAGTGTGGGCAACCAAACTCAAGCTGTTGATTTTAGTAAAGAAAATTTAACACTTGTACTAGGCGAAAACTTAGATCAAGGCGGTGACGACAGTGGTAGTCGTAACGGCACTGGCAAGACAACTATCGTCAATGCATTAAGTTATGCATTATTTGGTAATGCTCTTACAAACATTAAAAAAGACAACTTAATTAACAAGATTAACAACAAGAATATGTTGGTAACATTGTCTTTTGAAAAAGACGGTATCGACTATCGCATTGAAAGAGGTCGCAAACCTAATGTGTTAAAGTTCTATGTCAATGACGAAGAACAGTCTACTGACGAAACTGATGACGCACAAGGTGATATGCGTGAAACGCAAAGAGACTTAGATGACTTACTAGGTATGAGTCACGATATGTTTAAGCATATTGTAGCCCTAAACACCTACACTGAGCCTTTCTTAAGTATGAAGGCTGGCGATCAGCGTGTTATTATTGAACAACTGCTAGGTATTACTTTACTTTCAGAAAAAGCAGAAACACTTAAAGAGATGATTCGTCAAACTAAAGACACTATTACTCAAGAAACTGCAAACATCGAAGCAACTAAAAAGTCTAACGACAAAATTCAACAAAGCATTGACGCATTAATCGTAAGACAAAATGCATGGAATACTCAACAAGAGCAAGATCTTGAAAAAATAGGTCGTGCTATTATTGAATTAGAAGGTGTTGACATTGAAGCAGAATTAGATGCACACGCAAAACTTAAAGTTTACGACGAGCAGTCTGCTAAACTAAAAAGCCTGAATAAAGAGCGGGCAACTTTAGAAAGCGCGACAGCGCAAGCGGAGCGAAGCGTCCGCAAATACGCTGACGAGTTAAGTAAGTTAGCTAATAAAACCTGTCATGCATGTGAACAACAGCTTCATGATCACAAGCACGAGGAAATGACTACTAAAGCGCAAGAACATTTAGACGAAGCGCAAAAGTACTTGGACAAGATTACTGCTGACCTTAAGAAAACTGCTAGTGAAATAAATGTTATCGGAGAATTAAATACTCGCCCAGACACATATTACGACACAGTGGAACAAGCACTCAAACACCAAAATAACCTTAAAACGCTAGAAACGCAGTTAACAGTTAGAGCAGGTGAAACAGACCCTTATCAAGAACAAATTGATGAGCTAATGGAAACTGCTATCCAAGAAGTTTCCTGGGATCGTGTTAACGAGCTTAACAGTCTTAAGGATCATCAAGAGTTTCTGCTCAAGTTGCTGACTAGCAAAGACAGCTTTATTCGCAAGAAGATCATTGATCAAAACTTGGCCTACTTGAACAATAGACTAACTTACTATTTGGACAAGATGGGATTACCTCACACAGTTACTTTCTTAAATGACTTGACTGTAGAAATCATGCAACTTGGGCAGGATCTAGACTTTGACAACTTGAGTCGCGGTGAACGCAACAGACTTATTTTATCATTGTCATGGGCATTCCGTGATGTGTGGGAAAGTTTGTATCAACAGATTAACCTACTGTTCATTGACGAGCTAATTGACAACGGTCTTGATGCTAGCGGAGTTGAAGGCGCATTAAGTGTGCTCAAGAAGATTGCTCGTGAGCGCAAGAAGAATGTATATTTGATCAGTCACAAGGACGAATTGATTGGTCGTGTTAACAATGTGCTCAAGGTTGTTAAGGAAAATGGCTTTACTAGCTATGCTAACGATCTAGAGGTTACTGAGTAATGTATCAGGACGAAGAGCTACATGAAAAAATCATGTATGCATTTAGGCAATATTTTGAGGCTAATCAGCGTTGGCTTAACAAAGGCACTCGCCGGGCGGGCATGGATGTTCGCTTCTGGCTTAATGAAATAAAGAAACTAGCAATTGAGCGTCGGAAAGTTGTTATGGACTGGCGCTACGATCTAAACGAAAAAACCAAAATTAAAAAGGCTCAAAAGAACCAGGCTGATGAGGACTGATATGCTAATTACTGCATGTCATGGACTTACCAAGGTAAAATTGTAGAAACACTTCCAGAAGATTGTTTAGGCTTCGTGTATATTATCACCAACACTACTAACAATCGTAAGTACATAGGCAAAAAACTAGCAAAATTCTCTAAGACAACTCAAAAAACTGTAAAACTCAAAAACGGCACAAAGAAAAAGAAGAAAATTAGAACATTAATTGACAGTGATTGGCAAACATATTACGGGTCAAGTCCTAATTTAACAGCAGACATACAGGCACTAGGCGCAGACAAATTCACAAGAGAGATACTCTATCTTTGCACATCTAAAGCAGAGATGTCGTATATTGAGGCAAGAGAACAGTTTGACCGCAGGGTACTAGAAACTGATGATTATTACAACGGTATCATCAATTTACGGGTAGGCGGTTCACCGAGACTTAGAGAGGCATTGTTAGAACATGACAAAACTAGACTACAGCAAGACAAATAAAAGCGATTCAGCATTTCTAAACGATCCGTACTGGACAAATCCTAAAAAAGGGTTTGACAGCGCATGGCACACTAAGAAAGCTAAACTGAATTCAGGCTTAGGCGAACATCTTACACACGACTGGCAAGCAGTTAAAGCACAATCAGGCCCACACGAAGGCAAAGCAATCTGTAATACTTGCGGTGGCAAGTTTATTATGTGGTTACCTAAAGGCTACTTTAACTCTAACACCTAAGGTTGGCGGGCCAGTTTGTAATACCGCTGTGGAAAAACCGGGGAGTAACCGGACACGAAACATATTGATGCACTCCCGTCGTGGAATACGACTATCCTGAAAGATGGAAGCGAGTCAGAGCGTGAGAACAAGGATACGCAACGCATTGATATAGTATGAATGTTAGCATACGAAAAACCGTGCTGTAAAAACTTGAACAACAAGGAACGAGGTTCAAGGCGCTTTTAGCGTTGTCGACGTAGGTTGGGAAAGGTCAGAGCCCATCAGTACACGGAAAATACCTACTTCCTAAAGTCTCGGCTGTTGCAACTCGCATGAAGACAAAAAAGCGGAACCGATGCAAAACGGTTCCGTCTGACTGAAACAATCTGCATGAATCTTAAACGCTTCGCGTTTATAATGCTTGTTAATTACTTCTTAATAATCATATAAAAACTAAGAAAAGCTCGAGCGACTAGCGAAGAGCAGATGAACGCAGTTCATCTTAACAGTGAATAAATACAATACTATGAAAATTAACGAAATCGATGATCAATTAGACGAAGGCCTAGGTACATTAATAGGTAAGGGCTTATCATGGGCTGGCAGTAAGCTAGCAGGTAGTGGTGTTAGAAGTGCCGCTGTAGAAAAGATAGCCGCACAATGGACCGCTGATATTATTAAAGCTGGTGCTACTAAAGCCAAACCTGTGTTTAGTAAAATCTCTGACAAAGGATTGAGATCATTAGTTCGTGCTGACCGTAGTATCCTTGACGATGCTGCCAAACTTGCACAAAAGACTGCTATTAAAACTGGTGCTCGAAACACAATTAAAGGTGTTACTAATGCTGTAGGCAAAGGCTGGTGGTGGACTAAAACTATCGGTAAGACTGGATTTATGGTCTACAACACTTACCAAATTGCCAGTTTCTTTACCCAGTACAACAGCAATGTTAATGCTTGGGATGAAGAACTTAAACAGCAACTTAAAGACGGGAAGATTACCCAAGAACAGTACGAACAGCAACTAGCTTACATTCGTAGAACTGAAATGGGATTACTAGTTCCTAAAGTTGGTGCCGCCTTACTAGGTAGTGCAATTATTAAAGGTACAGCAGTACCGATTGCTGTTTTGTTAAAAGCCAGTAAATTTACTGCACCGCTTGGTAGTATTGTTAGTGGCCTTGGTAGCGCAGGTGTTGCTTATCTATACACAAAATTAAATTCAAAAGAAGGCAGTGAAATGTTTGCTCGTGTTCTAACTGGCAACGCATTAGGTGATACTGCAACAGCTATCATGGGCAACGCTGGAACTACTGCCCTTGATTGGTTAACTGGCAATGTTAAAGAAGCACAAAAAGCAGATCAAGAGCAAGCATCTGCCCCAGCTAGCGGAACTGCACCTGCTACAGCCGCAGCGCCAGGCGCTCCTGCACAACAAGGTGCAACTACAACCCCGGCAGCTCAACCAGCTACAGCCGCAAAACCCGCTACATCATCTGATGAGTACACTCCAAAAGGCTACAGTCGAGACGCTAAAGGTAATTTAGTTTTAGATCTTTAAACCCAAGGCATTTGGGTATCTTTAGTAATTTCGATATTCTCAGAAACAATCTCGTAGAGTGCTTCCCTATCTTCAAATGAGTAGATATGAAATAAATCGTTAAGAGTTACTCCACCTCGCATATACCAGGATAAACGAGCTAGGTCTTTCTTAAATTTTTTTACTTCATTATCTAGCCCAACTAGATATTCTTCAATTTCGCTATTGCTTAATCTAGTCAGGCGCTCGCGAAAAAACTTGATTGATCCATTTCAACTTTAACAGTTGCTTCATGTCCACAGTTTTCGCATTTAACTTGATGCCCTGGAGTGCCCCAGGCTTCTTTATTTCGATTGAGCTGATCTTTAATTGCTTCAAAAATAGCGCGATCGCAATTTTGAATCCACTCTCGAATATATTCCCGCTCAGTAACTACACCGGTCGGCAATTCAACTGATTCAATATTTTCGCTAATAATTTCGTTTTGCAAAAGACCTATCTCTTTAAACAACTCAGTTGTAGCTTTTTTCTTTTCTTCTGCATCTTCAATGGATTCGTTGTATTGAATACGCTGTTGAATCTGTGCATTCTTAATAGAAAAATTAGTAATCTGTCGATAGTTTAGCGGATGTAGTCTTACCACTAGATCTTTTAAGACAACTTTGTTGTCAAACTGACAGTTAGTGTAATGATCTATTAGTCTGTTTAAATCTAGATCATAATCGTTTTCAGTTCCGCAACTTGGACAACGATGTCCAATTTCCATCAAGTTACCGTAGGTAGCAATTCTAATAGCCGCTAATACTAAATCTAAGTCTAGATTACTCAGCTCCCAAGCATCTTTAAATGACGGAACACAGCTTTCAATAACTTTAACTGTGCTTTCTCCGCTGTACAAAGCGTCTGGCGTTTTAATTAAAATTTCGTCCATGCCAGTCATACCAAACACGGGTAAGTTTTCGACATTACCGTCAACGCTACCTTCGCGGCTGTAAATGCCCTTGCTAGGCAAGTTAATGTAGATCTTAGGTTGTCTAAAAAACTGTTGTAATGGATTTTGTGACATGATACACTCCGGATAAATATTATATACGGGTATTTATATACGCATTTTTCTGGTAAAAAAATATGGCAGACATTGTTGATCGTTTCACGGGAGTGCTAGGACAAGCCGCAGACGGCCTAGCATCATTAGCAACCGGCACAGCCACGGTTAATACTGCTTTCACGACTTTATCAGGGACACTTAAACTAGTTCCTGTTGTTGGCGACGCTGCCGCAAAACTTACAGACGGTACACTAAAATATACAGTTGCAGTTAACGATACTGCAAATGCCGCTGGCAAGTATGGCGCTGCCTTTATGAACAACACAGGCTTGTTACAAGAGCAGACTAAAAATGCTAGAATGTCCGGTGAAGAATATGTAAAAATGATGGCCAACAACAGTACGGCACTCAGCGGATTTGGTAAGAACATGGATCAGTCGGCTAAGCGTTTACTTGAAATGGGCCAAAACATTCAAGAAGCAGATCCGTCAGGTAAGTTAAAAGCCGCAGGTGTTAGTTCTGCAGACTTTACAAATCTAATGCAAGTTACGATGAGTAATCGTAGAACATTAGATGTACAAGACGAAAAATCTAAAAAAGCCGCTATTGAAAATACTGTACAGTTAGCAGTTGAAATGGAAGGTATTGCTAAACTTACTGGTAAGAGCAGAGAACAACAACAAAAAGATCTTGCCGCTGGCCTAGCAAAAGCAGAAGTACAAGCAGAATTATTACAGCTCGATGATAATGCAAGAAATCAATACATGAAAATGCGTACGGCTGTTGGCCCACTTGGTGAAAGTATTCAAGGGTTAGCAGACGAAATTGCTACAGGTGGTGTTAGAACTAAAGAAGGTGCTGCCAAAATGGCCGCATTAGGACCAGCAGGCGCCGACTTTGAAAAAGCTGTTCTTCAAATGAAGGAAGCTAAAACAAAAGAAGAAAAAGAAGCAGCCGCAGCCGCATTAGAAAAAGCTAAAATTCGAGTTACAGAATATCAATCAAGTAAAGAATATTTAGATCAAGTAAAATATGATAGAACTGCAACTGGTGATGCCGCTCGTAAGCAGTTCCAAGAAAATGCAACTATAAACAATCAGCTTAATATGATTAGAGATAAGAATATTAAGACTGAACAAGACCTAATTGATGCTAAAGACAAAGCTGCCAAAGCAGGAATTAAAGGTGTTGATCTTGATACAGGTAAAGTTGAAGCTGGCACTAATGTTGGCCAAGGTTTAAACAAAGCACAACAAGCACTTGAGTCATATACCGCAGTTGCTGGTACTGAATTAAAGAAACTAGCTGATGCCGCAGGAGGCGCTAAAGTTACACTAGATGCTATTGCAAAGTTGCCAATGACTAAAGCACAAGCTAGCGATCAAGCAGGCGAGTTAATTAAGAGTATGACTGGGGGCAAAGTTCCAGGCGTAAGTGCTCCATCTATGTCAGTGCCTTATACACCCGGCGCACAACCTCTTGTTAGTAGAGCAGAAGGTAGTTTTGGTAGTGTTGGAAAACTAATTGAAGATTTTGGCAAAGGCACTCCCGCTATTCTACACGGTAAAGAAGGTGTTATTACTGAAAAGCAACTTAACAGTTTAATTAGTCAAGTAAAACAATCAGTTACACAAGGCCAATCAACAATAAAAGACAGTACACCTAGTGTTTCAGCAACACCAGTAGATACTCCGTCAACTAAATCAGCGTCTACAAGCGATACAGCTACCATGAATGATCTCAATACGCAACTGATTCAGTTAAATAGAATGATGGGACAACTATTGTCGTACTCTGAGCAAATGGCTGAAAACACCCAAATGCAAGTTAAAGCGACTAAAGGGTTGTCAGGTAATAGGCTTGCTGTCTAAATCAAGGATTAATCTATAAAATGAGTTGGAAAAAGTATTTCACCCCAGTATCAGTAAACAATACACCTAGTGTAATCTCCGGATCTAATTCTGGAAATAGACCTGGGCCAGCGGCTACTAACTATTCCAGCTACTTACCTGATGTTTATTCAGGCAGTCCAAATAGAATTGAGCGTTATCAGCAATATGAAGTAATGGACAGCGATCCAGAAGTTAATGCGGCTCTTGATATCCTAGCAGAATTTACAACACAAAAACTTAAAGATGGTAAGACTCCTTTTAGCGTTAATTGGAGATCAAAAGCTACTAACAGTGAAGTAAGAATTTTAGGCGAATACCTACAGCAATGGTGCAGACTGCAACAGTTTGACACTAGGATTTTTAGAATTCTTCGCAATGTATTCAAGTACGGTGATGCTTTCTTCATCCGTGATCCAGAAACACAAAAATGGAACTATGTTGACCCAAGTAAAATTGTAAAAATCATTGTCAACGAAAGCGAAGGTAAGAAACCAGAGCAGTTTGTTATTAAAGATCTTGCACCAAACTTTGAAAGTCTAGTAGCAACACAGATTACTGTAAACATTAACCCTAGAAATAACGGAGGCGGAACAATTCCAGCTTCTGGTTACATGGGTGCAAGTGGTGTACAGCGTGGAGGTTCAGGACCATATCCTAACTCAAGTACTGGCAGTAGATTTGGTATGACAGAAACTGAACATGCTATTGATTCGGAACATATCGTACACTTGAGCCTATCTGAAGGTTTAGATAATAACTATCCATTTGGTAACAGTCTATTAGAAAACATTTTTAAAGTTTACAAGCAAAAAGAATTGCTTGAAGATGCAATTTTAATTTATCGTATCCAAAGAGCGCCAGAGCGCCGTGTATTCCATATTGACGTTGGTAACATGCCGAGCCACATGGCTATGGCGTTTGTTGAGAGAGTTAAAAATGAAATCCATCAACGAAGAATTCCGAGCCAAACAGGTGGTGGCCAAAATGTTATTGATTCAGCATATAACCCGCTATCTATCAACGAAGATTACTTCTTCCCTACAACAGCCGAAGGCCGCGGTAGTAAAGTAGAAACACTGCCTGGCGGTACTAACTTAGGTGAAATTGACGACTTAAAGTATTTTACAAATAAGCTATTCCGTGGTTTGCGTATTCCAAGTAGCTATTTGCCAACTGGTGCAGATGATAGCCAAGCGTCATTTAACGATGGCCGCGTAGGTACAGCATACATTCAGGAATTACGCTTTAACAAGTATTGCGAACGCTTGCAAGCTCTAATTACAGAAGTATTTGATCAAGAATTTAAACTGTTCATGCACTCAAGAGGTGTTAACATTGATTCAAATTTATTTGAATTAAGATTTAATCCTCCTTTAAACTTTGCAAGTGCAAGACAAAGTAGCTTAGATAGTGAAAGAATTAATACATTTAACACAATTCAAGCAGTGCCTTATATGTCAAAACGCTTTGCTCTTAAGAGATTCTTAGGTCTTAACGATGATGAGATTGCAGAAAACGAACGCTTGTGGGGCGAAGAACAAGATAAAGGACAACCAACACATACAGATGCCGCAGGAGAACTTCGTAGTGCAGGTTTAAGTGCCGCAGGTATTGAAGGTGACTTAGACGCTGCCGGAGATTTAAGTGCTCCAGAAGGTATGGAAGGCGAAGAAGGTATGGAACCAGCACCGGCGGCAGCGCCAGCAGGCGCACCAGCAACACCTCCAGCGGCTGGTTAACATAAATATATCATGATCCTCAGAGAATTATTTTATATTGATCCTGACACTAGAACGCAAGCTAATGACTTGCGTTATACACCTGATCACGATTCTTCTATTGTTAAAAGATCAGATACACGCAAAACTAGATTAACACTAGGTCAAATTAACGAGCTACGAAAAGCAAGCGAAGCTCACATTTTGGAGCAAGAGGCTGAATTAGAGTTCATTCACAGTATGTATATGACCCCGGCAGCTCCACCTGCATAAATAAATCATTGTTTAAAAATAGTCAAAAACACGGCGTTTTTGTGGTATATCTACACCGTTTTTAAAGTAATGTGTAAATATAATACAGCCTTGTAACCAATCATAGGAGAAAAACATGACTGACCGTTCACAATTTGAGGCCATGCTTGAGGCCTTGATCAACGAAGATCAAGAAACAGCAAAAGAGATTTTCCATAATATCGTAGTAGCTAAATCTCGTGAAATCTACGAAGAATTACTAGCAGAAGACTTTGATCTTGAAGAAGCTCCAGACGGACGCAAACCTGGTGAAGAAGACGACTCAGAAGTTGATGAAGCATTTGGCGCAGACGACGAAGCAGGTGATGAAGAACCAGCTGACGACGAAGGCGACAGCGAAGAAGGCGAAGGCGACGATGACTACAGCACCGACGACGGTGAAGATTCAGGCGAAGATCTAAGCGACGAAGAACAAACAGATCGTATTTTAGATCTAGAAGATGCTTTAGATGAACTAAAAGCAGAATTTGAACAAATGATGGCCGGTGACGAAGGCGAAGGCGACGAATTTGGTGGTGATGAATTCGGCGGCGATATGGGTGGTGAAGAAGATTTACCATTTGACGAAACAGACGTTGCAGGTGCAGTTGATCCATCAATGGATCCAAACGCAATGATGGAATATGTAAACAAAGTAAGCCCACCAAAGCATGGCGATGACGGTGCAAACACAAAGTCTATCGTAGCTGGTAAGAACGATATGGGCGGTACAACTGCTAACATCGTTAAAGGTGGTACTAGCACAACAGGCGGTACACAAGGCGGTTTACTAAAGCCAAGTACTAAAGAAGATAACGCAGGTAATGTTAATGTTCCTGGTGGCAAATCAGCAACAAAACTAAGCCCAGTTAGCAAAGGTCACGGCGCAGAGCGCAAGCAAAGCGGTGGTGACAATGGTCAAAACAAGAAAAGCATTATTGGTAGCCGCGGCTAATCGAGGACCTAACTAATGTCTTTATACCTCCGAGAGAATCTCAGTTTCAACGAAGCAAAAATGGTCGTTGAGTCTGATGACAAAGAAGGAAAAAACTTATACATGTCCGGGATTTGTATCCAAGGCGGTATAAGAAACGCTAACCAGCGTGTTTATCCTGTTAATGAGATTGGCAAGGCTGTTAAGACCCTTAACGATCAGATTCAAAATGGCTATTCAGTTCTCGGAGAAGTAGATCATCCAGATGATCTAAAAATTAACCTGGACCGTGTAAGTCACATGATTGTTAATATG
>JACCDI010346646.1_pt1 | contig 12597 bp, 14 predicted proteins | sample 7442791 | NCBI WGS metagenome assembly JACCDI01 (sample SAMN15323434, study PRJNA562643) | freshwater metagenome | isolation source: river surface water | place: USA:Blue River Watershed | collected 2017-08-15
ATCACCATCCTTTTTAGGTTTTGGTTTTTCAGCCGGAGTAGGTTGTGTGTTTCCACCAACTGCTTTCTCTTTAATGATTACAGTCTTACCTCCACCTGCGGATTGTTGTTGAGTTTGGTTGTTTTGGATATTGATAACCGGAGCTGCTTGTTGTACTGTGCTGCTGTTTCTTCTCCACCTGTTAATTTAGTTGTAAACCAACCACCTACGCCTAATGTGATAGTTGATACAAGTCCTAATAGGATGTTCTTTAATGAACCGCCTGTACTTTCTGATTTTTCTTCTTCTGCCATAATTGTTTAGTTGTTATAATTTATTAAAATCCGTTATTCCTAATTGTTTACCACTTGCATCATATAATCCTATTCTATATGCTGATGATGGTAATGCTGATGTATATACTTTAAGTACATTATCACCTGCTACTACATTCATAGTTTCTTTTGATACTACTCTATTTGCAATATCAAATATTCTTATTGTTACTGAACCTGCTGTTTCAGTTTTAACATTCATTGCAACTTCTGAAGTTACAAAGTGAGTTTGTAATTTAATACCAACCGAACTTTGTATTTTAAGTTCTTCTGCTACCGATTGTGGTATTGGTACAATTTCTTGCTTTGTACATCCTACCAACATTGTTGCTATTGCAAATACTAAAAGTACTTTTTTCATCTTATTGTGTTATTATTGTTGTTTTACTTATTTCTTTTTTAGTAACATCTTCCAATAACAAATATAAATATCTACTTTGTAATGATTTCGTAAAAATCTTTTTTACATTTTCGCCATTTTGTCCAATAAATCTTTCTCTACTTACTACTTGTCCACTTTCTTTATCAATTAAAGTTAATGTGTATGTTCCTGCTGATGGTAAATCAAAATATATTGATTGTCCATTTTCTACTTTACTTTCAGTTACCGTGAATATTTTTTCAATAGGATTAACTGGGGTTGGTAACTCTGGTTTAGTACATCCTACCAATAAAATCAATGATATCAATATTATTTTTTTCATTAGAATTGAAAGTTTGTTCCTATCATAAATAGGATTGGGTTACTCTTTTTATATCCAACCGATTCACTTAATTTATCCCAAGTTGTGTTATATCTGATATTAGTGTTTAATACAAATCTTTTAGTTATTTTCCAATCAATAGATGTTCCATAGTATAAGTCCAAATTGAAATCATCTATATATGCTAAATCCGATTCAGTACCATCTTTGAATACTTTGTAGATATCACTCATTGCGAATATTTGTGGTGATATGTTTACTCTTTTTGTTTTCAATGTATATGTGTACATCACCATACCTCTATAACTTAATTCACTTGATGCTGGTATTTGTGGATATATTAAATCTTTAAAATTACCATTCTCATCAATTGTATATTTTCCTTCCCACTCACCTTCGTATGTTCCCCAAAATGATTTTGATGCAATTACACTATATCCAAATGTTCCAAACTTTTTTGTTCTAAATACATCTATAAATGATAATGTAATATCTTTTTGGAAATCAAAATCCGTAGAATAGAATGTTTGTATTGTAGTAGTTCTTTTATCCGTATTTCTAGTGAAACCATATCCAACACCATAGTAGTTCCATATAGGATTTATTGATGCTGCGAATGTATGCCCCCACTTTCCATTCATAGATGATTTATGATATCCTAAATTAAGAGTAGTAGATACTTGTTTCCCAATTACACCTATTGAAAGATTTGATGATGAAAGAACATCTTTTGAAAAATTAACATAAGATTGTAATATACCAACATCGTTCCAATCATCACTTTCACCAAATAATTCCTTTGGTGATAATTGTAATGTATCAGGCGTTTGTGCGTTTGTCACAAATCCAATTAAAACTAATGATATGATTAATAATAGTTTTTTCATTAGTTTACCTTTACTTTTAATTGCGTACCGCTCTTATTAACGGCATCAGTATTTGAAATTGAAGTCAATCCCAATGTACTGGTCAATCCGATTAATGGTAAAAATGTTATTTTATATTTGGTTGTCTTATCCAATGTAGTTGAACCATCGGTTATTAATGAACCCAATGTTATATATGTACCTTTATCAGTTCCAAAATTTGTAGGTGTTCCCTTTGTGGTAAATTCTACCTTTTCAAATTTAAGAGCAGTGTTATCATAATTTAAATTAAATTGAGTTCCAACTACTTCTTGTTGTAATGGGTCTAATGTTATAGTTACTACTAATTTACCACCAACATTTTCACCCATAAGTTCTGCGTTTATGGTATTTGATACGGCATTTGTTGTTAAACTCATTGTTTTCATCGAATTACTTGCAACACTACTTACACTTTGTTGTGCCGAATGCGATAAGTTTACATCACCAACCCAAGTTACATTCACATTATATGTGTTGTTTAAAGTTCCACTATTTAAATTAAATGGATACAAACTTCTCGTTGAATTGAATTGAGTATTCCAATTAGACTTGGTTATAGCATCATATTCAGTTTTACCATATAATTTCATCAAATAAGTTAATGCCGAATATTGTGTTAATGGTGCAACTCCTGTTAAGTGTTGTAATAATTTGTATGTGTCAGTTTCATTAAATATACCATTACCATCCACATCCGCATTCATATATTGAATACCCGATGTGAATTCGTTTCCACTTTCATTTCCAAATATTCCACCATTTGATAATTCCTTAAATGCTATAAACACATCGGATACAGTCACAATATTGTTGTATAAAGTATTTAAATCCGTTTGATTGGCATATGATAATTCTATTCCATGCTGCTTAAACATTGTATTTGCTGTGAATGAATAATCTGCTCTGAAAGCATACCATCCATCTTGCAATCTTATATTACTTTGGAATGAACTTGCAGCTACTTTACTAGCCAAATTAATATTTCCTGGCACTACCCATTGTTTCCACCATCCATTAAAATCCATTGGTGTAATTGGTCCTTCGTAGATATCAAATAACTTTACATACTTTACATTATTTAAATTAATACCAGTTCCACTAAATACTCTTTCATCAATTTGTAATCGGTGTCCATTTCTTGATGTTTCGTATGGATTTATAAGCGACCATTCTACTTGCCCCGGAACTATTGTTGCTCTGATTCCATCGGATATTTTGTTTGTATCTAAATCATTTGTAATATCTACTTTACCTAATCCACTTATTGCTCTTGATGTGTTGGTAGTTGTTCCCCACACATTGTTTACAAATGTGTTTGCTTTTGCTGAAAATTTAGTTTCATCTACATTCCCACCAAAATCAAAATTAAATCTTGCAGTTAGAACTTCTCCATTTGAATGAGTTACTGAATTCGTATAAAATTCCGTAAATGTTGCATCATCTGGATTAGTCCAAGTTCCATATTCAATTACATACGGATTTGCAAAGTTATTAGGTAAATCGTTCCATTGAGAACCATTCCATTTTGTTACTGCGTAATCTTCGTTACCACTATTATTTGGTTCACCACCTGCCCAGTTGTTGTATTGTCCAACTATATTTCCGGCAGTTTGTCCGTTTGATGTTTTGATTAGTGTTCCCGCTTCAGGACCGGCATCGATTCTCCATTGGCCTTCAACTACCTCATCGGTTAATGCAAACCAAATATTTGTTTGTGGTACATTATTAAAAATGAAAGCATCTTCATCGGCTGAAGTTATTGTTACTAAATATCCTTGCTGCCCTTTGAATGTGGTGTTTAATGCCGCTGTTCTCGCGCCGGTGTAACTTGTTCCAGTTGATATTGGTCTATAAAAGTGTCCGTTTGTTCCATTGTAAAAGAAACCTGTTGGATTTACAGTTGCTGCTACCGATAATATAATATTACCTCTTATCGAACCTGTGTTTACTTTTAGAGATGCTAATGCGGTATTAATACTTGCCATTGTACCAGTCACCACTAAACGAGTTTTATTTCCTGCTAATGTAAATCCACTTGCTGCAGTTAGACCTGTTGTTGTGTTAAGATAAAAGGTTGTACCAGATGGAGGATTTACTAAACTGATTGATGCTAATAAAGTTGCAGTTGAACCAAATCCATTTAGTGAGAATCCACTCGCATCCTGCCCAATTGTGGATGGTAAAAATGATTTAGAGTCCGGAGCAGATACACTCTGTCCGAACCCTAAAAATGATGTTAATAAAAATAATATAACTAATAAATGCTTCATATTATGTGTTATAATCCCAATTTGTATCAGATGGCCTCCATTTACTATAATCTTCAGACCTCCAAATTCTAGTAGAATATCGGAAATATGGTATTTTAGTTATATCTTCGGTTCTACTTGGTTGATACCAACGGGTTCTATTGTTAGGTTGAGCACAAAATTGTCCATTATCCAATTTAGATATGTTATACGATTTGTGTTCATTTGGCGTTTCACTCCATCCACAATCCACTTCATTCGGGTCAGAATGCGCCGTATCTATTGTAAACAAATACTCACCCTCTACTACCGAATGGTCTTTCATTGTAGTATATGTTTTACATCCTCTCAAAATTCTCTTCTCTATTACTGAAATGTTATACGAAAGACAATCCCATAATTGTAGAAAATCTAACGGATACTCTTTATCAGTTTTTTCCAACTCTCTCCAGCGAAAAGCATGTAGAGGTAATTTATCATATACCGCACCAAATTTATCAATATAAGTTTCGAAAAGAAGTGCTCTATTGGGTATGGATTTTGTACTTACCCAATGACCAGTTTCCCATTCCCCTTCTCCTAATAGTTTACCTTTACTATCGGTTTGAAAATCATATAGAAATCTCTTATCAATAAGAACTTCTACGGGTGGAATGTTCGCTACTAAATAACTCATATTATTCTACTATTAAATCAATTTTATTTCCTTTTGCATCTACTGCATCCGAAAGAACAAAGTAGAATAAACCTGCGGTATTTGTTAAAGTTGTTTTTGGTGTGAATATTAATTTATATGGAGTTCCTACTTTAATTCTAGCAGTTTTTAATTGGTCAATAGAACCAAATGTTAATCTGCCATCATTATGTGTAGAGAAATTTGTAATTGTACTTCCTGCATCAAATATTACATTATCCAATGTTAATTTAGATTCATCGTAGTTCATTATCACCTGTAAACCTGCTAATTCTGCTTTTGTTAAAGTAGTAGTTAATACAACTTTACCATTTTCCAAAGTAGATGTAATACCTAATGTTGCTTTTTCAGCTGCTAAAGTTTGATAAGCCATTGGAGCAGTACTCATACTCATAGATTTGATTGAGTTTGTTTGAATATTAGCTACTGAATTTGTAAATTGTCCTGCCGATATTCTACTAGCAATTACAGCTGGGTCCGATGAATGTGACCAGTTCAAATCACCACCCCAAGCAAATACTGCGTATACTTCTTTCACAGGGGTATCAATCAATACTCTATTTTTCACAACACCATCTAACCAACTTTGATTCAATAAACCACTATACCATCTTACCGATGTTGATGTTGGAGTTGGAATCATTGCGTTTGAATCCATATTTTGTCCCATTACATGCGCAAATAATGCGTATGAATCTCCTTCACCAAATGCGTTTTGATTATTAGTTACCTTACCAACTTTTCTTTCTAATGATGGTAATGTAAAGAAATTTGGAGTACCACTAATATCGGTTTGCGAATGTCCTAAAAATGCTTTATATGCATCCGATACAGTCACAATATTACTCAACCAACTCTTTTGAAATGCTGGTCCTACGAATACGCCAACCGAATCTCCTACTTTAACTTGAGTTGTGAAAAGTGCTTCACCACTTGCATCCAATGGTAATTGTGCAATTGGAGCTTGTGACCAATCTATATTACCACTGCCATCTGATTTCAATTTCATCAATTGAACATTATGGTCAGTAATAGTGTATCCTTGTGGATATAGAACTTTTACTTTGAATTGAGATGTGTTACCCGTTACACCTGTTATAGATGACCAACCACCACCATATATAGTTCCAACATTTGCACCTGTTGTATCAGTACCAGTTGCTAAATCTATTTTAAATATATTGTTGTAAGTGTTTTGGTCTTTTAAGATATACTTTTGAGTAGCAATTAATCCACTAATAGATGCATCAGCTCTTTGGACTGTTAATTGTCCAACATTCCAATCTGCATTTACTGCATAATTCCAAGGAGTTAAACCATATTGAACATTCAAATCATTATCACTTGCTCCACCATTGAATGTAAATTTGTAGTTATTCCAACCTGTATAGAATGTTTGTGCAGATGCTCCTTGATTAAATGCAGTTGATACATATGCCAATGCCTTATTGTTGAATTGATATCTAAACCAAAGGTAACGAGGGTTTTTAATTACCTGTCCTTTTGTTAGATTGTATTTAATTGTGATTGTATCACCCACCTTTAATCCGGCTGTTGGTGATAGTGATTGACTGATTGTCAATTGTCCATAAGATGTTAGAGATACTAATAATACCCCTAAAAACATAATTAGTTTTTTCATTACTTTCCTAGTAGTTTGGTGATAAGTTTATCGCAACCTTTTTTCAATGCATTTGACAATGATGTTTGGTTGAACTTACCCCCTTCATCTACTATGAGAGTTGACATAGAGATTTCGGATGAGCTTTCTTCAACCATAACCTCTTTGTCTTTTTTGCCATCCTTATATAAAGTTCCCTTTAAACGGATAACAACTTCCTCCTCATTAGAGTGGAATACTGATATATTCTTTTTCGTAGTCAGAACATCTAAATAAATGATGTCCACTTTTAATCTTTGAGTTGCAGATGGAGCTAAATCCAATCCCTTCTCTTGTAAAAATTCTTCTAATATATTTTTTAAACCGAATTCTAAATTTCTATTTCCAGCTAACTTTCCTATCTTAACCTGATTAGTTACCGATTCAACCCATATATGCTCTTCGGCATTATACCAAATATTTTCAGGTGAGTTTTTGAATGTACCATCGATTCTATGGGTAATTTCGTTAGCGATTTTACCTGCTAAATCTTCTTTACCTGAAACATGTAGATAAACAAAGAATAATTGAAAACATAAAGCAAATAGAATCCAGAAACTTACTAAACTTAAAAAAGCTTTAAATAAGTAATCCCCTATGTTCGATTTTAAATGTAATACTGCCTGCTTCATAAATGATTTTTATCACTTATAAATATAGGAATAAATTCAAATCGAAAATTATTTTTTTATAACTTAAATGCTTCCAATGTATGCTTAAAAGGATTACCTTCAATCTCTTTAATTAGTTCTAACATTTGATGTGCAAGTTCTCTAACTTCTTTTTGTGCATGCTCATCTGCTCTCAAACGATAGAAGTGTACAAATGAACGAAAATTAAACATAATATCCAAACTAATTTGGGAATTAAATGATTTGAAAAATCGTGCACTTTCCTTTGCTCTCTTTCTACCTAACAATGGTGTCAATTCTTCTAATGCTTTGTGATACAAATGATTAGCATTTTCTGAAAATACTTCCAATCTACCTCTCCACTCTTCCGGCCAATCGGATGGAATAAATGTTTTATCCTCCTTTAATTCTTTGTATCTTGCACTTTCACCATTAATACTAACACCAATACGATGTTTCAACAAATGGATATGTGTTGCCTGTTCTACATTTACTAAAAAATGAAATGATGATTTTTCAAATGGAGTTTCGTGTCCATTTTCAGCCAACATTGTTAATAACTTTGGAATACGATTAATCTTTTCTTCGTTAATATCTCTACTCGTTGATGTCCAAGCCGATTGTGCATGTACTAAATCTGAACCATAATAACCTAATAATTCTACTTTATTCTTCATTATTTTCCAATATTGATTTTAAAAATTCATTAACTGGGATTAACATACAATAAATTCCCACAGATTCTAAAAAATTTAAATCTGGCAGTTGTGGTAATAAAATTGTTATATAAGATATTGCCAATCCTATAATTGATGTAACTGCAATTACATTAATTGCAATTTTAAATTTGTTTAATTTATTCATATCTATTTTATTTGATTACAAAGATAATAAAAATATTTCATTAAACCAAATAAAAAAGGGAGAATTTCTTCTCCCTTTAAATTATGCTAATAAATGATAGTATTCTTTGAAATGTTTAATTCTATCTGCTAATCCGATAGTTCCACCATTTACTCTTTTGGTAATTGATGTTACTACTGTATCAGTTGCTCCACCATCTGCTAATTTGTTCAATCCGTTTTTAGACCAGAACCAAGCAGCCGATGCTAATGCGTATTTAGATGATACTAAATCTGGGTTATTTGGAATATCCACTCCAATTGCTTTACCGAATTGAGTGTAGTTATCTCTACCTGTCAATTGGATATATCCTCTACCTCTAAATTTGTAGCCATCACCACTTGCTTCCGAACCATTAGCCATACGATTTGCATATACTTTGTTTGCAATCTTTTGTGGGTTTCTAGCATAAGCTGCCGCCGCCGCTTCAGTTGGGAAATATTTCTTAAAGATACCATTCAATCCTTTTGCTGAATAGTTTAGGTTCTCTTGTGTTACTCTGAATCCACCACTCTCATGTCCACATTGTGCTAAAAAGTGTGCAACTCTCAATGGAGTATTAATTGCAAATTTAGAAGCAACTTCTGGAATTGAATCGATTACAACTTGAGGAACATGTCCTTTAAGTTTATCCAATTTTAATCCTGCAACTTGTGGTGCCGGTGTAGATGCTACGGGTGGAGTTGGTGTAGATAATGCTACTTGAGTTTGGATTGACTCACCCATAATTTTTGCCCAAGTTGCTGGTCCTACTATACCATCCGGAGTTAATCCGTTCTTTAATTGCCAAGCTTTAACGGCTTCTTCGGTTTTTGGTCCGAAATTACCCATAGGTTCTACGCCTAATTTAGCTTGTAATTTTTTTACATCTTCGTTATTATCGCCTTTTCTTAACAACATAGTAATTTAAGTTTAGTATTTTTCTACTTTTTTATAATCTAATATAGATATTGGTTTAACAACAATTTCGTTCCACAAAAATGTTTTATCATTTTTACATTGTTCCCAATTCCTACAAAGATTGTTTTCATTATCTGGGTAGGAAAAACGAAATAAGTTTGCGGCTCTATTGCCACGGTCTGTAACCAAAGTCTTCGCATCAGATTGAAAAGCTGCTACTAACTTACCTTTTACTTTAACTAACACATTACTTTCAGGTCTGAAAAACTCTTTTGCTTGTGTAGTGAATGTTGAAATGGAATATTGAAATCCTTGCTCAATACCATCCATAATATTTTTTAATCCTTGTTCTGATGCCCAATGTAGTGTTTCTACTTCGATATCAGTACTACCATATGTTTCTTGTGTAAATTCCTTATCTAACAATACATAAGGTTCTAATGCTCCTCTTGAATAGAAGAAAGCAACTTTATCATTATCTATATTCACAATGTATTTTTGAAATTCAGTTTTCAATCCCCATACTCTATGGTTCACAAAATCTTCAATGAAATCTAATACTTGCTTTTTAGTATATTCATCATATAATTCAGTTTCAACATATAGCTGATAACCAAAATATTTGTTAATTAATCCTACCAATGTAGCGTTATCATCAATAACACCACCTCGTGTATCGTACCCTTGTTTTTCCAATGCCAAAAACTCATTTGCTATCTCTTCCCATTGAGAAATAGTAAAGAATAGGTTTTCAGGTTTGTAATATCCTCTAACTGGGTACATAAATCTTTATTTATAAATATTAAACTTTACCTTTATTCTTTATTAAATCGATATGTCCATATCCAGCTGCTGAAACTACCTTATATCCTTTATCTTCGTATTTTTTCATTTTACGAATTAAATTTTCATCTCTTGCATCATTAAATGTATCTGATAATTCACCAACTTTGGTTTTCTTATCACCATTATCTTGTGGATATGCTAATCTATATAGTGTATGGATATCTCTTTTAGATGGTTTATCAAAACTTTTAATTGGAGGAAATCCTGCTTCTTTTGCTGATTGTTGTAAGAAGTTTCTACCATTATCAGTTAAGTAATCAGATGGATTCATAGTATCTAAACCTTCACCTTGCCCAACCATATTTGCCCAATTACCTGCCATAACAATATCATGTGGTAATCCTGTTTTCTTTTTTTGATATTTGTATAACATAGATTGGTCATTGTGAACATCCAATTCTTCACCATCCCAACTATCATTTGTAAAATTTGGATAATGTTTTTTAAGTTCGTTGTGAATGTATTCTTGCTCACTACCTGGAACATAATTATTATCTTCATCACCACCCTCACCTAAAAATACAATTTTAGTATCTTTCGGATATAGATTCTTAACATCATTCACTACTTGCTTAGCGCCTTCAATATCATCGTGCTCCACTCCAAAAATAGTTGAACCTTTTTTAGTTTGGATTGTTCCCATTTCTTCACCATTGGAAGAAACTCTTTTAGTTAAATTGGACTTTTTTTTTCGGTAGATGTAATTGGTGATGGTCCTCCATCTGCTCCAGTATCTGCTTTTTTAGCTCTGATACCCATTTGTTCTGCAAATTCGTTTGAGCGTTTTACCAATGGTTCAATTGGTTCATCGATAACTCTAACATTCATTGGAATTTGCTTATCAGGATGTGCTGCGTTGTGTGCAACAACTGCCGCCCATCTATGATGCCCATCTAATACATATCCATCATTGGAAACATATATAGGTGCGGTAATCTTTCCATATGCAGGATGATTAGGGTCATCTAATACTTTACTCATCCCTGCTACCTTAACCCCTACAAGCTCACTTTGCGTTGCTTTTAAGCGGTCTGGTGGAACTGCTACCGGTTCTGATACTTTGATACCTTGCTTATTCAACATTTGTTTGAAGAACTCTTCAGTATCCGCTTCTCCGTTCTCATCCTTTGGAAGTTTATCAGCAGGTGAACCAGGTTGTGGTGTTCCTTTGAATTGAGGCATATCCCCTCTTTCAATTCCTTTGTTACCATCACAATATAAGTTAGTACCTGGAATAGATACTTGACAAAGATTGAAATTTGGTGCTTTTTCACCTTTCTCCTTTGCCTGCTTACCCAATTCAGCCAACTTATCAACGATGGTAGATATTTGCTGTCTTTCTATGGGAGTTACCTGTGAAAGAGATTTAGATGATGTATCCATTCCTGGCATCAAATCTTTTAACTTTGGAATATCAGAATTATTATTTTTAGTATTAGATTTTTCCGCAGATGATTTAAAATCACTACCACTTAATTTACTTGGGTCTTGTTTTTGACGATTTGGACTATCTTGCACACCAGCCCAAGTTGCTTTCATAACATCGGTTACTTTTTTATTGAATTCTTTATCATCCATATCTGGATATTTTTTCTTCAATGCATTAGTAATTCTTTCTTTATTAGCAAGCATCCATTTGAATTGGGCATCGGTCTTTGCTCCACCAGTTCCTCTTTGTTTTTCGGGTTCAGTTTTTGGTTTTCTTCCACTACCAGGACCACCCTTTGCACCTACTGAATGCATTTTATCTACCATTGCTTTGGCAGCTCTGTATGCATTTTGCATTCCTGGATGTTTTGCAGTTTGATATGCGCGAGATAAAGCGGTTTTTACTAATACTTCTTTTTCTTTACCGGATTCATCTTTATACTTTACTTTTTTATTCATTAAAGCATCATCGGTAATCTCTGATAAAATTGAACCCAATTTCATAGATTCTTTAACTTGTTTTGATGATGCATTTGCCATTTGCTCTCTAACTTTATTCCAAATTGGTTCGTATTCTCTTGATGATATTTCACCCTTTAAGAACTGTGCAGTTTCAGGTAAAGTCATAATATATCTAGTTATCTGATATACTAATTTTGGGTCATCCATTCCTTGCCAACCACCAATATAGGTATTATCAAATTCTAATCCAGAATTATCATCATTATTTCTAGCAAAACCAATAACAAAATTACCATCTTCATCCGGGCTTATTACACGCAATGAATACGGACCATCTTTATCGTTATCATCTTTGCTATTAATAGCCAATGTTCCTGCACCATATTGAACGGTATCATAGTTAAATCCACCTTTATCCTCAAACCAATCTACTAAAGTAGTTCCAATTTTTCCTAATCGATAAGTTGAAAAATCATTATCATCTAAATCACCTTTATCATCACCACTTTCATACGAATCACCTGGCTTAAATGAATCTTTCCAATATGCATCGTTTTCAGCATATTCTGCACCATTTGAATTGCTACTCGTAGGTTTTGCTTTCTTTTTAGTTTTCTTTTCAGCTTCACCCGCAGTTGTTTTTTTACCAGCAATGGTAACAACCGTAGTATCTCTCAAATTATGGACACTACTATATTTATCAAATGCAGCTTGAGTAGCAAAATTTAATTCGCTTAATAGTGATTTTAATCTAATCATTTTAGTTTAATTTTCCTTGTCCTCTATATTTCTTTGGTTTCTGCTCTTTTGGTCCGTAACTCTTTTTACCTGAATTTGGTCCTGTTTTTCTTTTACCAAACGAAACTTTCTGCGATGCAGCAGATGATTTTGCTTTTG
>JACCDI010138402.1_pt1 | contig 12596 bp, 11 predicted proteins | sample 7442791 | NCBI WGS metagenome assembly JACCDI01 (sample SAMN15323434, study PRJNA562643) | freshwater metagenome | isolation source: river surface water | place: USA:Blue River Watershed | collected 2017-08-15
CCGATATGTCCAAAGCCGTCGGAGACTGCTCGGGAGGTGAGCAAACCCGCCTCGCACTCGCAAAGCTTGTCCTCACACGCCCTGACCTCCTAATCTTGGATGAACCGACAAACCACCTCGACATCGAGGCTGTGTCTGCTGCTGCTGTGATGTTTGTAGTAGTGTCTGTAGGTAGTGTCTGTTTATAGGATTCGGGTTGTAGCCCAAATGGATTTGGGTTCTCTGCCATTTCGATTTGGGTTTTATCCCGAATGGATTTGGGCTGTAGCCCAAATCGGTTTAGTTCGTTCAGGAAAAATTCCTGGTTCAATCGAATATGAACGGTAGGCGCTCCGTTGAATCGCTTTAGGGCCGTTACTACCAGCCCCTTGTCCTGAAGTATTTTGAGAGCGCGGCGGGCTTGGTCTACTGTCAATCGGCACTCGTCCCACCATTCGGTATGACTTTTTGCAAGCCAGAAATACCCGTCTCGAACAATGCGGAGGCGTGTTTTCCCTTCGCTGCTTGGAAGATGCCAATAGATGATTTGAGACAGCATAAGGCCCGCGATAACATCGCCTGCCATATCAATATAAATCCGCTTGACCAGGATGGCGTCACGGGAAGCCTGCTCCCACAGAAGGAAGTGGTTAAAATCTCTTATCTCATTGGCACTCATACAATTCGCTAATCCTCCTCGTTTGAAAGCCTTTCAAAATAAAGGCGTAACGCTTCCGTAATGACTTCCTGTTTTTTCTGGCTCGTAATGCTGCTGGCCCATTCAAGGCGCTGATAGATCTCAGCCGGTAGCCTGGTGGTGACAGTTGTTAAAGGCCCTTTTAACGCCCCGTCTGGATAGGGGGCTTTGAGGGCATCCCTGAGTGCTTTCTTTATTTCTTGCCCGCTTGCAATATTTCTTGCTTGCAATATTGCAATATTGCTTTCTGCTTGGGGCGCTGCTGTTTCTATGACCGGGGCTTGTGCAGTTGCTGTATCCAAGTCGTGAAGTTCCCGCATCCGGGAGACCGGATCGGCAGCGAGAGTAAGGCTTCGCGTTTTACGTGGTGTCGTGGTCTCTTCCATCAGGCTGCTATTCCTTCGCGTTCATCCTTGCCCCACTCTTTGATTTCGTACTCGGCAAGGGTCTTATCTAAAATGGCATCATCAATCGTGTGCCGACTCGTCGTAAACGCATTGACCATTGCGGCGTTGCAGAGGATACACAAATCGCGTGGTACTCCATGAGTGACGTTGTAGAGCTTCTTGTGAACAGAAGGGAGAAAGATTTTATCGAAGTCCCCTCCCGCGATACTCATTCGATGGCGTAGGAGGTCAATCGAATCTTCCCAGGTCAAAGCGTCAAGAGTTGTAATGCCCGCGATACGAGAGCGAAGCGCCGTGTGCTGAGCAAGCTTGTTCTTGAAGTTTGGCTGAGCGAGCAAGACGATCTGAATAAGCTTCTGGGTTTGCGTCTGCTCATTGGTCATCGCGTGAAGTGTGTCCAGGTTGGTTGAGTAAATCGTCTGAGCCTCGTCAATCACGAGGACGACAGTTCTCCCTTTCTGAAATTCTTCAACGAGGAAGAGTCGTAGCGTCGCCTTGAGGTCAAGAACATTACGACGGGCAGGAAAACCGAAAGAGGAAAGTACGTTGCGGAGGAACGCTGCGGGAGTGCGCGGAGAGGCGTCTGTCACCTGACCAACGACGTACTTCTCTGGCTGTGCTTTCCAGGCGCTGGCGGCAAGCTGTGCGACAGTTGTTTTACCCGTGCCTACTTCTCCCATGAGTAGAAACAACCCCTGCTTCTCGTCCGTGTAGTAGGCGATTTTGAGAAGGGCTTGCTCATGCTCCCGACTGGCGAAGACGAACGTAGGGTCGGGAGTTGTCGAGAACGGCGGTCTCGTCAATCCATAGTGCTTTAGGTAACTTGTCATTGTGCGCCCTGGCCTCTTATAAATGTTGCAGGCTGGGTGCAGTATACCAAAGGCCAAACAACGTCGTCAAGATACTGAACGAGGGACACATTTGTAAATTATTGATTTATTGCAATATGAAAAGCAAGCAATATTGCAATATTGCTTGCTTTCCTGCTCTGTCAAGAGAGTCTAAATTTCGGCGATGTGGAGTTGAAGCCGCTGGGCAATCTTCTTGAGACCACACCCGTTCAATGTTTCGATATAGTCCTCGGCGGTTTTGGGGGGATTCACGAGCGACTGCCGGTGAATCTTCACCAGGGCAACAAACTGCTCCGGATCGGAATCGTAGAGGGAAAGAGCAAACTCGTCCGGGTGAACGGCCCGGACACCATGCCCAGTAAGAACCCGGTTGGGAAAGTCTTTGAGGTTGAAGGTAACAATGACCGGTGCTGTTGCCGTGATCGCCGCCGCGAGAACGTGACGGTCGTTTTCATCGGGGAGTGTGAGAGACGGAATAAGCGGCTCGTAGCCAGTCACAAGACACGCCCCGCCGTGCCGGTTCATGAGTTCGCGGGTTCGCTTCAACTGGTCGCGGGTCAGGTCGGGGCGGTCCTCAAGCACGTTCCGAATCCACTCCTCATGAATCTCTTCCGTCCACTTGGGCTGATAGAGCTTCACCGCAAGGCGCATGAAAAAGTCACGCAGCGGGGCGGGGTAAAGAACGCAAGCGTCAAGGACCGCAGCTTGCATTTAGTACATTCCGAGCTTCTGGCCTTCCGCGACCAACTCATCAAGTCCTCGGTGACGCTCTGCTTCCTCATGGGCTTTATAGGCGAGGAGGTCTTCCACCAGAACGCGCCGCCGTGGGCCGACGGTTCGGTAGGGGATTTTGCTTTCTTCCAAGAGCTTTACAAAGTAGGTGCGTGAGACGTTGAGAAAGTCCGCTGCTTGCTGGGTTGTCACCTCGGTATCGGTGGCAACGACGGCTACGCCCTTACCGTGGCCCAACTCCTTGAGAACTGAGAGCAGGAGAGTGAAAGCGGCCTCCGGTAAAGCAACGTCGGTCTTTTCACCATCGCCGCGCTGGAAGCTGACGCGAAGGGTAGCCTTTTGAAAAGACTCGTCTTCTTTGCCTTCATCATGAAAACGGAAAATGTCCTGAAGCGTCTTGCTCGATAGCTCGGCAAGGCGCATTTCGTCTTCGGAAAGGGCAGTTGGTTTGGGTAGAGTCAGGGTTAGCATAGTGGCCTCCTGAACGAATTATACGAGTTGAACGATTTAAACGCAACAAACGATTTAGGCAGATAGGCTGCGTCAAGTCAGCGAGTCAACTTTTGAGGTACAATACGGCGTAATGCCACGTCGTGCGCTAACTGTTGTACTCACCTTCTTCCTGCTAATAGGCACGGTACTGTGTTCCGTGCTGCCAGCGGGTGCGTGGTACTGCGAGGGCAAACAGTGTGGTAGTAGCTTCTGGGCTTGTTGCTGCGCGGCTCCTGTCGCGTCTCAGGATGGCAAATGCCGTACTCCTGTCACTGGCTCTCCAACAGACGACCGATCTACCATCTGCAAAGCGGGATGCAGTTGCGCGATGGTTATTTCGAGTGCGGATGATTGCCACCATACGCTACCGCCTGCTGTGGCTGCTTTCGACCCGCTAATTGTTGCGGCGATTTTACCCTCTCCGGTTGCGTCCTACGTTCCGCCTGTCCTTATCGAAACAGGCTCGCACCGAATTGATACCCGTGGTCCTCCCGCACGGCGTATTGCTCATTCCTCTCTCAGCCTCCGCGCACCTCCTGTCGCCTGACATTTCGTACTCGTCGTTTTTCGTCGAGGTGTCAGAGTGGCTTTGTTGTTTGTATTCCTATCTTACTCAAGCTCGCCCTGACACTCGGCATATCGAGATCGTCAGGAGATGCTTTTGCAACCCTTTCTTTTTGCGGTACTGTGCTTTGCGCCCTTTTCGGCAGCACAGGGTCAAACAAGTCCTACATTAACGCCACAAGCAGCTACACAAACACCTACACAAGTAGTTGCGCCAACAGCGTCCGTCCTCTCGGTGGAGGACGCAGTGTTGCTCGCTACACAGAACAATCCGCGTATCACCGCTGCCGTCCGTGATGTCAGCGCCGCCTCATCCGGTGTTCGCTCAGCAAGAGCACTCACCAACCCGAATGCTTTTTTCGCGCCTGGCGTGACAAGCATTAGTGGAACAGGTGAGGAGTTTCTTATTCAGCAGCCGCTAGAAATTAACGGCGTGCGAAGTGCTCGCACCGGGGTAGCGCAAGCACAGCTTCGATCTACGCAAGCGCAATCAATCCTTTCTTTAAGGGACGTAGTTTTCACCACAAAATCGGCATACTACGAACTGGCCCGTGCACGTGAGCAGGCTATAGTGGCTCGTGAAGCACTCCAGGTCGCGCAAGAATTTGACAGAATCGCACGCCGTCAAGTCGAAGAAGGGGCGCGCCCTGGTATTGATCTGGCTCAGACGGGCCTTGAAGTATCCCGCGCCGAACGGCAGGTCACACTTGCAGATGGAGAGGTAACAGCAGCCCTTGCGTCCCTCAATACGGCGCTGGGCCGTGACCCAGCGACTCCCATTGATGCGCTCACGCCACTCGCCGCGCAGCCGATAAATTCAACTGCTCCTAATACGGGTCCGGCCACTGCTGCACCAGCTAACGCAGTTCCCCAGCCGAATAACGTTTCGCCCTCTCTCCCTCCGCCTGCATCCGGTGCTATTGATTTAGGTACGACAACGCTTCTAAATCAGGCACTCGCTTCCCGTGCGGAGATACAAGCAGGGCAGGCAACCGGAGAACAGTTCCGACAGGAGGCGCGATTGGCCCGTGCTGAAGGCAGGCCGGATATAGTTCCTCAGTTTAGGGTCGGCTATTTCACGCGCGGTCTTCAATCAGCAAGCGATGGCAACGGGGCGGGAATTGGTATCGCTCTCACTCTTCCCCTTTTGGATTATGGTAGCCGCAAAAATCGCATTCAGCAGGCAGAGCAGTCCGCGCGTGCTCAAGACGCTCGCCTCGTCGCCGTCCAAAACGAGGTCAAGCAGCAAGTCGTTCAAGCTATTGCCCGTCAGCGTGCCGCTGAATCTGTTGTCCAGACATACCGGGGAGGCACTTTGGAGCAAGCCCGCGTCCTCCTAGAAGGCAGCCGAGTAGGATTCCGGGAAGGCCGTACCAGCGTAGTTGCTTTGCTTGAAGCGCAGCGTTCGTTTCGCACGGTTCAAAACGAGTACGTCAACGCCTTAGCCGATGCCGCTATCGCTCGTGCGGACCTCGAACGCGCTACCGGTGGCGTGTCTCCATCGCTTCTACCTGTGGTAGCTCGCTAATTCATCCCTGTTATCGAAAAAGAAAAAACATCCATGACTTCTGAAACTAAAGAAACTAAGGGGCGGACTGAACCCGAATCAGCGCCTCATACCGTACCCTCAAGAGCGGAGAGCTTGTCGTCAGTCACGGCAAGTCAGAAAAAGCCTCTACCGTTCGCTCTTTTCATAATCGTTGCGCTTCTCATCGCAGCCGTCGCCTACTTTATAGGACGTGGTTCTGCTGTAACACCATCAGTAGCGAACTCGGATAATGCCGCCGCTACTGCTGAAAAAACTGAAGCCGGGGCCGAAACATCCGGGGAGGAAAAGCCTGCTGGAGGAGCGGGCAGTATTACTCTTGAAAGTGAAGCTGCCAAAACAGCAGGAGTAAAAGCAGTGCCGGTGCGCTATGCCGCCTTTGGTGAAAGCCTAAGCGTTCCGGGCACGGTTGAAGTTAGTCCCAACCGGGCGGCACGGGTGACACCACCTGTCTCAGGAAAGGTTCTTTCACTCCTTGCGTCACCAGGCGAGCAGGTGACAGAAGGACAGCGATTGGCTCTCCTCGATAGTCCAGAGGTCGCGCAAGCGCACGCGGCGGTACGTGAAGCCGAGTCTCGCGTTGCCCAAGCCCAAGCTCAAGTTCAGACGGCACAGGCAGGCATCGAGCAAGCCCAAACCAAGCGGGGTAGTGCGGCGTCAGCACTTCAAAGACAACGAGAACTTGCTCGCACCGGGGCATTTTCTCAGCCAACCGTTCAAGCGGCGCAGAACGAGCTAAACACGGCTCAGTCGGAACTCACCCAGGCGCAAACCGAACTTCAGGCGCAGAACGTCATTGTAGGCCGCAATCAGCGACTCTTTGACGCACAGGTTGTAGCGAAAGCGGAACTGGAACAATCCCAGGTGGCAAAAACACAAGCGCAAAACCGCGTGGATCAAGCCAAAAATCGGGTGTCTCTTGCTCAACAAACTTTGGAGCGTGAACAGAAAGTATTCCGTGGTGGTCTTCTGAATCGCCAAGCAGTTCAGACCGCAGAGGCCGAAGTTCAGGCCGCTGAAGGCGGTATAAGGCAAGCACGAAAAGAGGAACAAGCAACCCAAACCTCTTTGAATGGTGCGCGGAGCGGACTTGCTGGTGCTAAGGCAAGCCTACGTGCCGTAGAGGGCAATGGGCACTCTGAAGGTGGGGCGGGGCGGATCTCTTTATACGCTCCCATTAGCGGCACGATTGCAACACGCGGGGCAACGCTTGGGCAAGCGGTTGAGCGAAGTAGCGAACTATTCACCATCCAAAACCTTCAGACCGTTATTGTTGAGGCGAGTGTCCCAGAAGCGAATGTGGCTCGCGTTAGGGTCGGAGCGCCGGTCACTGTAACCGTACCCGCCTATCCGAATGCTCGGTTTACGGGCGTGGTGCAGAGCATTGGAAGTGGGGTTGATGAGAAGACTCGTGCTCTACCGGTGCGGTGTCTGGTGCAAAACAAAGGTGGTGCGCTCCGGCCCGAAATGTTTGCTCGCGTAACCCTTGCAACGGGTGGGAGAAGTCAGGCACTCACAGTGCCGGATGCGGCTGTAGACGAAGACGGAGATAAACGGTTTGTCTATGTCCAGACGGGTGCTGATACCTACGTGAAGCGTGAGGTAAAGGTCGGACGCATAAGTGGTACGACGGTTGAAATTCTGGAAGGGGTAAAGCCTGGAGAAAATGTAGCAACCGATGGCCTCTTCGTTCTTAAAAGCGAAAGCAAGAAGGACGAACTGAAGGGGGATGAGGACTAATCATGCTTGAACGCATTTTACATTTCAGCCTGACGCAGCGTTTTCTCGTCATTATCGGAGCACTTATTCTGGTCGGCTTTGGCGTCGTTTCGTGGAACGCGCTAACGCTTGATGCTGTGCCTGACATCACGACCAATCAGGTACAGGTCAATACGCAAACACCGGGGATGGCTCCTGCCGAGGTAGAAAAACTTGTCACCTTTCCGGTTGAAACTGCAATGGGCGGTATACCGGGCGTGCTCGGGACACGTTCTCTGTCTCAATATGGTTTGTCTCAAGTTACTGTCACCTTCCGCGATGATGTAGAAACCTACTTTGCTCGGCAACTCATCAATGAGCGGTTGCAAAACGTGCGTGAGCAGCTTCCCTCTGGCGTCGATGCACCGGAGATGGCCCCGGTTTCCACGGGGCTTGGCGAAGTGTTTATGTTCTCAGTCGAGAGCGAAACTCGTAGTCCTATGGAACTGCGAACGCTTATGGACTGGACCATCAAGCCACAAATGCGAACCGTTGCGGGCGTTGCCGAGGTGAACTCATCGGGTGGCTATGAGCGACAGTATGAGGTGCGCGTCGATCCTGAACGGATGCGGTCGCGCGGCGTCACGCTTCAAAGAGTATTGGAAGCACTGGAACGCAACAATCAGAATGCGGGTGGTGGATTTGTCGAGCGTAAGGGCGAGCAGACCATAGTTCGTAGTGTTGGTTTGGTGTCCGATGAGAAAGATATTGGCACTATTGTACTTAGTGCTACGCCTGGCGGTACACCGGTTTATGTTCGGGATGTGGCTGATGTAGTAATTGGTACGCCACTCCGCACGGGCCTTGCCACCAAAGATGGTAAGGAAGTTGTCCTTGGCGTCGTGATGATGCTCAAGGGGGCAAATGGTCGCACAGTTGCCAACGCCGCTGCGGATCGTGTGAAATCCATTCAGGAGCAACTTCCGAAAGATGTAAAGCTCATTCCCGTTTACAATCGGTCGGAACTGGTTGGACACACAGTAGAGACGGTGGAAAGAAGCCTTGTCGAAGGCGGTATTCTTGTCATCGTCGTTCTTCTTCTACTGCTGGGCAATGTACGAGGCGCTTTGATAGTCGCTCTTGCAATTCCGCTCTCAATGCTCTTTGCGGTTATCAACATGAACCGCTTTGGAATCTCTGGAAACTTACTGAGCTTAGGCGCGATTGATTTTGGTCTTGTGGTGGATGGGGCAGTTGTACTGGTAGAGCACGCCGTTTCTCGTCTTGCTGAAAGGCGAGAACACCGGGGCCGAACGCTTACCCGCGCTGAAGTTCGCCATACGGTTTGGGAAGCAGCGCGTGAGGTCGCTCAACCCGTCACGTTCGCGGTAGCGATCATCACGGTGGTTTATCTTCCTATCCTTGCTCTCGAAGGCACGGAAGGGAAGATGTTCCACCCGATGGCCTTTACCGTCATCTTCGCGCTCATCGGTGCGCTCATCTTGACGCTCACCCTTGTTCCGGCGCTTTGCTCGATGTTCCTTTCCGGCGATACGCGCGAAGGCAAAAATCCGGTGATGGGATTTTTCTCTCACGTTTACCGACCGGCTCTTGGCTGGGCGCTCCGGTCGCGGTATGCCGTTGCCGGTGGTGCGCTTGCCATCTTAGTGGTCGCGGGCTTTCTTGGGTCGCGGCTTGGCTCTGAGTTCATCCCACAGCTTGATGAGGGTTCACTTCTTATCCAACCGGTGCGACTTCGCACCGTAGGAGAGAAAGAATCGGTGCGGTTGGTTACGGCAATGGAGCGGGCTATCAAAACCGTGCCGGAAGTTGAGACGGTTTTCTCACGCACGGGAACGCCGGAAGTTGCAACCGACCCGATGCCACTGTCTCTGACCGACAGCTACATCATGCTCAAGCCGCATAGTACCTGGCGTAAAGGATTATTGAAAGAAGACATCCGTTTAGAAATTGAGAAGAAGGTCGAGAAATCCGTTCCTGGTCAAGGATACGGTTTTTCCCAACCAATCCAGATGCGCTTTTCAGAGCTTGTTGCGGGTGTCAAATCCGATATTGGCATCAAGGTCTTCGGTGAAGATTTGGATACGCTCAAACAAAAAGCGGATGCAATTAAAGCCGTCGTTGAAAAAATTCCTGGTGCTTCGGATGTGAAAGTCGAGCAGGTAGACGATGTACCCGTTCTGCAAATCAGCATTGACCGTGAGGCGATTGCCCGCTTAGGAATCAACGCCGCCGACGTGCAGGATTGGATTGGAACGGCACTCGCGGGCCGGGCCGTTGGGCAGGTTGTCCAGGGAGATAAACGATTCGACCTCACAGTACGGCTACCAGAATCAACCCGCGCCGATATAGAAGCTCTCAAAGCTCTTCCGATTGCCACGCCCGCTGGTGGGGCAGTGTCACTCGAAAGCTTGGCTAAAATCGAAACGGTTGGGCAGCCCGCACAAATTAGCCGCGAGAACGGTAAACGGCGTGTGGTCGTGCAATTGAATGTTCGCGGAGCGGATCTCGGTTCGTTCGTTCCGCTGGCACAAGCTGCGGTGAAGCAGAAGGTCGCTCTTTCAACGGGCTACTATCTGGAATGGGGTGGGCAGTTTGAAAACCTGCAACGCGCCCGGACGCGCCTGATGATTGTTGTACCAGTTGCTCTGTCGCTTATCTTCGTGTTGCTGTTTACAACGTTTGGAAGTTTGCGACAGGCAACCCTCATCTTCACAGGGGTTCCGCTTGCGGTCACGGGTGGCGTGTTTGGCTTGGTGCTGCGCGGTCTTCCCTTTTCAATCTCTGCGGGTGTCGGTTTCATCGCGCTTTCTGGAGTGGCGGTGCTAAATGGCGTTGTCATGGTTTCCGCTATCAACCGTCTGCGGCAGGAAGGAAGAAGCGTTCCTGATGCGGTCTGGGAAGGGGCAACACAGCGGCTACGGCCCGTCCTGATGACTGCCTTTGTTGCGGCTCTTGGCTTTATTCCAATGGCGCTCAACACAGGAATCGGTGCGGAAGTACAGCGTCCTCTTGCAACCGTTGTCATCGGCGGCATCATCTCAAGCACTCTGCTTACACTCGTCGTTCTGCCTACGCTCTACATCTGGTTTGAGCGTGACCGACCGCTCGATGTAGACGTGACTCCCGACGATGAAATGCTTGTAGGAAAGCCTTCACAATTACAAGCTCCTTAAAGCACGCTAAGTAGTGGGAGAGAATTTCTCTCCCACTACGGAGAAAAACAATGAAAGAAATCAAAGCCATTATCCAACCCTTTTTACTTGACCGGGTTTTGGATGGACTTCATGACATTGAGGGACTACCGGGCGTAACGGTTTCCGAGGCGCGGGCCGTCAGTATGGAGCGCGGCCACTATGAGCAAATCGTCAAGATGAAATTGGAAATCATGGTTCCTGACCGACTTGTAGCGTCGGTTGTTGAGGTGATACGAGAGCGTGCTCATACCGGCAATCCTGGTGATGGCGGCATCTTTGTTATCCCTGTCGAAGAGGCAATACGCATTCGCACTGGGGAACAACGTCCTGCCTAAGAATTGTCACCATCAGGAATTAGGGGTGGACACACAGCAGAAAGCTTAAAGCAATGAAGAATCACTCACGCTTGTTCGCATGGGGAAGTACAGGAAATTTGTAGATGACGGGTTCTCTTATCAGTGTACTGTCGTATGCGTTGATTCCTGCTGCCGCGATTATAGTAGGCGGAGTCTTCGCCCTTATCCGTCCCCCTGGAGCAAAGACTCGTAGTGCGGTGCAGCATTTGGCGGCGGGAATCGTATTCGCTGCTGTTGCCGTGGAATTGCTACCGGAGATCCTGCATGACCACTCACCGCTTGCAACAGTCCTTGGAATGGTTCTCGGCGTGAGCACGATGTTTGGGATTAAGAGGCTGACTGAAAGCAAAGAAAAAAACGGCACTCAAGAGGGGAATGGTAAATCGGATTCGCCCAATAGCTTGTTGGCAGCATTAGGAGTAGACGTGCTGGTAGATGGAATGCTCATCGGCGTGGGTTTCGCGGCAGGCGCGAAACAAGGGCTGCTGTTGACCGTTGCACTGGCAGGCGAAGTGTTGTTCTTAGGCGTCTCTGCTGCGGTTGCGCTTACCAAAACGGGCGTGTCTCGTGTGCGCGTTTTGGGAACGGTCGCTGGTCTTGCCACTGCACTACTTCTTGGTGCAGGTATTGGTGGTGGGTTACTAGCAGGCTTAAAAGGATTCACGCTGGATGTCATTTTGACCTTTGGCGCGGCGGCACTCTTATATCTCGTGACCGAAGAGTTGCTAGTAGAAGCGCATGAGGAACCAGACAGCCCCGCATTAAGTGCAATGTTCTTTGTTGGTTTCACGGCACTCCTAGTCGTAGAAATGCTTGTTACCGGCAAGGCTGGTTGAACGGTTCATAGCCAAGAAACGTGGCTAGAAATTAATAGAATGAAAATGCAACCGATGAAGGGGTTTAGCGGGTCTGCTGATGCAACGACACGCAAAAAGAATGTTCGGAATCTTGCAACACGAAAGCTCTCATGGTGGGATCGAGCGTCGATAATCGCGGTGTTCTTACTTCCTGGGTTGTTGCTACTCTTTTATTTAGTAGCGTAACATTTTGTCTGTAAATTCAGTTTGACTGCTGAATCTGGTTTACCTGTACTTGTTGCACATAAATCGGAAAAGGCGTCATTGCCCGCAGGGTTAGTGGGCCCTCTCTCGAATCTATCGATTGCATAGAAAGAGAGTCCAAGAGATGACCCACCGTAGAGATATTAACGCATCCCATGCCCGCCTGACACCGGATGCAGTCAGTGAGTTTTTGACAATTTTGACCAGTGCTGAGAATCCTTTGTCCGGCATTCTTACCGAGGTTCTCAACGCAGCGATGTTATTGGAGCGTCAACATCACCTTCGTGCCGATCGCCATGAACGCACGGATGAGCGTAACGGTTATGCCAATGGATACAAAGAACGCACACTTAAGACACGCCTCGGCACCATTGAACTTTCCGTCCCACAGGTTCGTGGAAGCGATGAGGCATTCCGACCAGCGTCACTGGATGCCGCAATGGCATCTGAAACAGCGCTACACATTGCCCTCGCCGAGATGTACATCCAAGGCGTTGCTACTCGTCGAGTCAAAAGTGTACTTGAATCCTTGTGTGGCTTTAAGGTCTCGGCGATGGAAGTTAGTCGGGCTGCCAAGCAACTTGATTCGGTACTGGATGCCTGGAGAGAGCGGTCATTAGGAGTTACGCCGTTCGTTCAACTCGATGCCCTCTGGTGTAAAGTGCGTCACGGAGGCATTGTTGAGGATGCTGCGGTGCTGGTTGCCGCTGGCATCCAAGACGATGGTAAGCGGACAATCCTTGGGGTTTCGGTTGCGCTTGGAGAACATGAAATCCACTGGCGGACCTTCATGGAGCGACTGCTTCAGAGAGGTTTGACTGGGGTAAGGATGATCACAAGTGATGCCCATGCGGGACTAAGAGCTGCCCGAAAGGCAGTGTTTGGTGGTGTTCCATGGCAACGGTGTCAGTTTCATATCCAGCAGAATGCACTTGCATATGTTCCTCGGGATGCCATGAAACCGGAAGTAACACGGGACATAAAAGCTATCCTGA
>JACCDI010798675.1_pt1 | contig 12595 bp, 11 predicted proteins | sample 7442791 | NCBI WGS metagenome assembly JACCDI01 (sample SAMN15323434, study PRJNA562643) | freshwater metagenome | isolation source: river surface water | place: USA:Blue River Watershed | collected 2017-08-15
AGTATGAAAGTGCTGTTGAAGGTGTAGAGACTAGACGGCACCCATCTAAGTAAGGATGTAAATCTTTATATGATGAAGGCATAGTCCAGGGAGTTAGGAAACTAACGCAAACCGGAATCCTTTGGTCCCAGGTTCAAGTCCTGGTGGGCCCACCAGAAAAGCAAACCCTCATCAGCAATGGTGGGGGTTTTGTCTTTTGAACGCTTCTTAAGGTGATACCGAGCAGTTCGATGTAAAAGTTTTTGCAAGCAAGGGTTTTCACTAGTTTGATTGGTGATACTTTGCTCATATTTACTAGTATCCTACTGAAATCCCAGTTGAACTTCATTAAGGAATGTATGAAAAAATTGCACGGAATTAAGGCTCTTGCGTTTGACGCTTATGGAACGGTGTTTGATGTTCATTCAGTTGTTACTTTGGCTGAAAAGATGTACCCAGGGAAAGGCAATCAATTAAGTCAGCTTTGGAGATCAAAACAAATTGAATACATGTTTTTGAGAACCATTATGGGTAGATACATACCCCATAACCAGAATACAGAAGCTGGTCTTAAATATGCATTGAAGTATTTAGGGTTGCCTGGAGGTACAAGCGAGAGAATGGCTTTGATGGATGCTTACGAAAAATTATCCCCTTTTGAGGATGCTAGGCAAACCCTTCCTAAATTGAATGGAGTTAAGAGGGCAATCCTATCTGTTGGAACCCCATCATTACTAACAAATTTAGTTGGTAACGCAGGAATTTCGGATCAATTTGACGCCTTATTAAGTGTGGATGAGGTCAAAGTTTATAAGCCGCATCCAAGAACTTATCAGTTGGCAACTGATAAGTTCGATCTCCAAAGACATGAAATTGGATTTGTCACATCAAATTATTTTGATGTAGCTGGTGCAAAAGCTTTTGGGTTTCAAGTTATTTGGATTAATCGTAATTCTGCTTTACCAGATGAATTGAGTCTATCGCCTGACATTGAGCTTAGCTCAATAGAGCAAATACCCGGGATTCTTGGTTAACTAAACTTGTGGAGTGTTCAAATGGCAACTACAAATGTAAGTGAAGTAAAAAATAATAAAAGATCAATTACCGAAGATGAGAGAAGAATTCTAATTGCATCATCTCTGGGTACTGTATTTGAGTGGTATGACTTCTTTTTATATGGATCTTTGGCGGCTGTAATAGCTAAGCAATTTTTTGCCAAGGCCGATCCAACAACAGGACTCATTTTCGCTTTATTGGCATTTGCGGCAGGCTTTATCGTTCGTCCATTTGGAGCCCTTGTGTTTGGTCGACTGGGGGACATGATCGGTCGCAAATATACCTTTTTAATGACCATCCTCATTATGGGCTTATCGACATTTGGTGTTGGTTTACTGCCTGCATATGAAAGTATAGGTATTGCAGCGCCGATTATTCTGATTTCGCTTAGGTTGTTGCAAGGTCTTGCACTTGGCGGAGAGTATGGTGGCGCAGCAGTTTATGTCGCAGAGCATGCACCTCATAATCAAAGAGGGCAATTTACGGCGTGGATACAGACAACCGCAACTTTAGGCCTGTTTCTATCTTTGTTGGTCATTTTATCAACAAGACTATTCTTGGGTGAGGCAGCTTTTGGTGATTGGGGTTGGCGCATTCCGTTTTTGGTATCCATCATTTTGCTAGGAATCTCTGTGTGGATTCGCATGTCTATGAGTGAGTCGCCAGTTTTTGCCAAAATGAAAGAGGAGGGAACCGAGTCTAAGGCTCCGCTCACTGAATCTTTTCTTCGTTGGAAAAATTTAAAAATTGTTCTAATTGCATTGTTTGGCATCACTGCTGGATTAGGATGCGTTTGGTATGCGGGTCAATTTTACGTACTGCTTTTCTTGACGCAAACACTTAAGGTAGATAGCTTTACTGCGAATTTAATTGTAGCTGGCGCGCTTTTACTCGCTACCCCATTCTTTTTGATATTTGGCACGCTATCAGATCGAATTGGAAGAAAGAAAATTATTCTTACTGGAATGGCGCTAGCTGTGCTTACCTATTTCCCAATATTTAAAGGTCTGACACATTATGCGAACCCTGCTCTAGAGATGGCATTAAAAAATTCCCCTGTAGTGGTGGTTGCAGATCCAGGGGATTGTCAATTTCAATTTAATCCTACTGGAACTAAGAAGTTTACTTCTTCATGCGATATAGCTAAGGCAAAACTAGTAGCTGCGTCAGTTAACTATCGTGTTGAAAATGCTATACCGGGTACAGTTGCTAGTGTGAAGGTTGGCGATAAGACTATTAATTCATTTGATTCCGTAGGTCTATCAAAAGAAGACGCTACCTTAAAAATGAATAATTTTGCAAAAGAATTAAGCGCAACTATTGCAGAGGCAGGCTATCCTCCTAAAGCTAATCCTGATGAGATTAATAAGCTAATGGTTTTCCTTTTGGTTTTTTTGCTAGTAATCTATGTAACCATGGCTTACGGACCTACTGCAGCGGCATTGGTTGAGCTTTTTCCAACTAAAATTCGTTATTCTTCGCTCTCCTTGCCATACCATATCGGTACAGGTTGGTTTGGCGGCCTAATGCCTACTACAGCTTTTGCTCTAGTGGCCTTAGAGGGTGATATTTACTATGGACTCTGGTACCCAGTAATTATTGCGGCAGTAACTGTAATTTTTGGGGCGATATTTCTGCCAGAGACAAAAAATGTAGATATAAAGCTATAAAAAGCCTAGTTTCAGCGAAAATAGTGAGGTTTAATACCCTCACTATTTTCAATACCTAAATCCTGCTGTGAAATTAAAAAATACTGAATTAAAAAATACTGGAAAGAATGGGCGATTAGCCCTACAAAAGACTGACAACATCAGCTTGGCGGATAAGGTATACGCTGAGCTTGAAGAAATGATCGTCACTCTTCAATTTAAGCCAGGGCAGATGCTTTCTGAGTCAGAGTTGGGTGAGATGCTTCAAGTCAGCAGAACGCCGATTGGAGAGGCTCTTCAACGATTATCTAGAGAGGGATTGGTTAACATCCTTCCGCGTCGGGGAATTGTTGTCTCCGAAATCAATATTGCTGATCAGCTAAAGCTTTTGGAATTTAGAAGTGTAGTATCTCGATTTGCCGCCGGATCTGCTGCCAGACGTTCGAGTGATGAAGAGCGTAAGCAAATGCAAGCAATTGCTGATCAGCTTTTGGGTGCAGTTAAAACAAAAGACGGTCATGCACTTTTGCAGGCCGATAAAGCTTTTCATGATCATTTTTCCATTTGTGTAAGAAATGAATTTGCATCGAGAGCATTGGATTCTTTGGATTCTTTATCAAGGAGATTTTGGTTTGTTTATCATCAAAGCCAGGATGATGCTGAATCTGGAAAACTGCACGCAAACCTAGCTTTGGCAATCGCTAAAGGGGACTCTAAAGCCGCTGAAACAGCTTCGGATGAGTTATTTGAGAGTCTGGAAAAGTTTGTCCATCAAACGCTAAGAAGATAGTTTGAAGGCATATTCTAGGGGGTAATGAAAATTACATAAACCGGAATCCATTGGTCCCAGATTCAATTCCCAGCGTGTCCACCAGGATTGAAAATACCAACCTTTGGGTTGGTATTTTTTAAGCGTTACTTAAAGCCTGTCTTAACTTTTGATTTATATTAGGCCTAATATCTATATCCTGAAAACTCCCAATGCCCAGTGTCCCAAAAAGCGGTCTTAAACAAATTAATAAGGATACCCTTTGGGATAAAGCATATTTTTCCCTGAAAAGTGCATTGTTGGCGGGCAAATTTGCACCAGGCGAGCGAATTATTTTGAGGAAGGTCGCTCAAGATCTGGGCATTAGCCTCACCCCCGTTCGTGATGCCATTAATCGTTTGGCAGCTGAAAATGTTCTTGAGAGAGGCGGGGTTGGGCAAGGTGGTGGAGCTTCGGTGCCACTATTGAATGCTCACGAATTTGATCAATTGATGTCTATACGAAGTAGTTTGGAACCGTTGGCAGCTGAGGCTGCGGCTAATAATGCAACCAAAACTGAAATATCTGAAATTTCAAAACTATTGGATCAGATGAGGGATTTGGCCAATACTGGAAATCTGGCTTCTTACCTGGACGCCCACTACAAATTTCATTTTGGGATTTACAAGCTGGCCGATCAGTCAATACTGCTTCAGGCAATTGAAGGTGCTTGGCTTCGCTGTGGGCCAACTTTAAATCTTGCTCTGCCAGCATATAAACCAGGCCAAAAAAGGCATAAATATCATTTGGCTGCGCTCAATGCCTTGAAAAAAGGGGATGGTATTGGCGTTGCTCGGGCTATACGTGCTGATATTGATAGTGCTCGATCAGATATCTGTAATTTGTTGGAATAAGACTCAATAGTAGTTTAGGAATAACAAACCCTTCACCAAATGAATGTTATTTGTTATAACATTGGTATACTTTGCTGCTATAGGAGGAGATATGAACATGTATAAAAAGACTATTTGTGCAATTACAACTTATATTTTGGCAATTCTCATGGCGCTAGATCCTGCGCTGGCTGCAGATTTTCCTACCAAGGAGATAAAGTTAATTGTGCCCTGGAATGTGGGTGGGTCAAATGATATTTCTGCCCGTTTGATTTCAAAAATACTTGCTGACGAAGGAATTACAGTTGTTGTGGATAACGTCGCTGGAGCAACCGGAACTATTGGCATGACTAAGGTTGCTAATGCAGAACCCGATGGTTACACGATTGGAATGGGCACTAGCTCTACCTTGGCGATGATTGCCCAGGGATTAACACCTCTAAAAAATGAACAATTTGCTCCCATAGCACGCGTTACTACAGATCAATTGTTGTTGCTTGTTCCAAAGGATGGTCCGGCCAAAGATTTGAATAGCTTTGAGGCAATGGTTAAAAAAAATCCAGGAAAAATATCTATTGGCACTCCTGGTAGTAATAATCTTAATCATATTTTTGCCGTGATGACCGGCAATGTGGTTGATTCATCGATCATTACGGTTCCTTATACCGGTGGATCAAAAGTGATTATTGATCTTGCAGGTAAGCAGATAGATGCCGCAGTATTGAAGCCATCTGAAAGTAAGGCCCAAATCGACTCCAATATGGTGATGCCTTTGGGTGTATTTGCAAATGAACGCATCAAATCAATGCCCAATATTCCTACATTTAAAGAGAAGGGGTACAACGTATTTCCATATGGCCCTTTAGTGCAAATGGCATATCTTGCCGCTCCTGCTAAAACTCCTCCAGAGATCCAAGAAAAACTGATTGCGATTTTTAATAAGGCTATTCAAGATCCACGCTTTAAAGCTGCGTCTGAAGATGGTGGCGCAAAAGTAGATAGCTTGACAGGAAAGGCCTTGGGCAACGAAATCGTAGCAGTGACAAACACCCTGGCTGTAGTTGGTAAAAAAGTATTTACTGAGAAAAAATAAACATCCGAAATTGAAAGAAGATTAATGAGTCAAATTAAAAAAGTAACGTGTCACGTAGTTTCTGCTCCTGTACAAAAGCCATTCACTTCATCCAGAGGTTGGATTTATAAAACCAGAGGTTCTTGTATTGTTGAAATTGAAACAAACGATGGAATAGTAGGTTGGGGCGAGTGTTATGGCCCATCGACTGTAGCAAAAGCATTTATTGATACTCAATTCGGCCCTCGGGTTATTGGTAGAGACCCATTTGATGTAGAGGTAATTTGGGAGGATCTATATAACCGCATTAAGGACTACGGCACTACAGGCATGGCAATCTCCGCCATTAGTGGAATTGATATCGCCTTATGGGACATTATCGGCAAATCTTGCGGCAAACCAATTCACAAATTAATCGGCGGATCTTATCGAGATGAGGTAACGCCTTATGCGACAGGCCTATATTTTATTGATATGGATCGCTTAATCGAGGAAGCGGTAGAGGAGGCGATTGAATTTAAGCAAAATGGCTTTACTGCCATCAAGATGAAGATTGGCCTAGGCGATTTAAAGTTGGATATTAAACGGGTGGAGGCAGTTAGAAAAGCAGTAGGCGATGAGATGCGATTAATGGTGGATGCTAACCATTGCTTTACAGTGCCTCAAGCTATACAAATCGGTCGTGAGCTTGAAAAGTTAAATGTTGAATGGTTTGAAGAGCCAATTTCTCCTGAGGATTTAGATGGCTATGTTGAGGTGACTCGGGCTCTAGATATGGCTGTAGCTGGTGGTGAGAACGAATTTACTCGTTGGGGCTTTAGAGATATTGTGGTACGCAAGGCGATGGACATTGTTCAGCCAGACGTTTGTGCGGCCGGTGGCATTAGCGAATGTCGCAAGATTGCAACCCTTGCTAGTGCTCATGGCGTAGAGTGTGTTCCGCATGCGTGGGGATCAGTTATAGGGGTTGCTGCCACTTTGCATTTCTTGGCAGCGCTTCCAGATCAGCCACCAAGCTTTAAAGGCAATCCTCCTTTATTCGAATTTGAGCAATGTGAGAATCCATTCCGCGATTTGTTATCAGTTGATCCTATTGTTCAGAGTAATGGCAAGATAAGTGTTCCAAAAGGCCCAGGTCTTGGTATTGGAATTAATCGCCATATTCTTGATCAATATCGAGTTGCCTAGACCTTACTAATGCGATATTTAACTTTTACAGAAAATGGCCAACCGCCTAAAGTAGGCGTGTTATTAAGTGACTCCTTGCATGTGCTCGATCTCTCTCATGAAAGCTTAAGTGACATTATTGGAAATGAATGTCAAAGCTTGCTTGAGATAGTAAAAGTAGGCTTACCTTCACTGACTAAGAAGATTGCAAGTAGGATTGAGAGTGGGCGGTATGCTCAAGGTGCTGTTGTAAGCATTGAAGCCATTTCAATATGCTCCCCCATTCTTAATCCTGGAAAGGTTGTTGGCGCTGCATACAACTTTACAGATGCCTTGGATGAGCGTTCAATGCCTTATCCAGCTGAGCCAGTTATTTTCATTCGATCGGGAAATACGGTTATAGGACCAAATGATCCTATTCTAATTCCGCCTGATGTTGGTAATGTAGGCTACGAAGCTGAGTTAGCTGTAATCATTGGCAAGCGGGCATTGTATATAGAGCCAAAAGATGCAATGAATTATGTCGTGGGCTATACAGCCCATAACGACGTTAGTGGTAGTGGCATGATTAAGCAAGATAACGGTAACTTTGTCCGTGGAAAAAATATGCCAGCTTCTGCGCCTTTCGGACCTTTTCTGGTGACCGCTGATGAAGTGGTCAACCCATACAACATTGAAATTAAATTGGATGTAGACGGCAGGGTATTGCAGGATGGTACAACGGGCACAATGCTTTTTAAGATTGCAGAGTTAATTTCCTATATTTCCAAAAAAATGCCGCTTGAGCCTGGGGATATTATTGCAACAGGCACTCCGGCGGGATTGGCAATGATGCATCAGCCAACAGCATGGTTGGAGCCTGGACAAACGGTGCGCGTTGAGCTTGAAGGGTTGGGAATACTGAATAACCCAATTGAAAAGGGAGTGCCATTTCTTGAGTAAAAGATTTAAAGTGCTTTTAACAAATCCCATACATCCGGATTGCCATGAAGCATTAATAAAAGAGTGCGACGTAGTTGTTGCCCCAGATATAAAGCCTGAGACTTTAAAGGGGCTAATTTCAGACTGTGATGGGTTAATTGTTCGTTGTCAGTTGTCTCCAGATATTTTTGATCAGGTTCAACAACTAAAGGCGGTAGTGCGTCATGGCGTGGGATTGGATTTTATTCCAGTCGATGCTGCTACCAAAAAAGGAATCCCTGTAGCAAACCTACCTGGATCAAATACTAATGCTGTTGTTGAATATTGCTTAGCCGCTATTTTTTATTTCCGTCGCCGTTTAGATTTGATTGATTCACGACTAAGAAGCGAGGGCTGGGCAAAAGCGCGTCCGTTAGCAGACCCATCGGCAGAGATAGCTAACACGACTTTAGGAATTATTGGGTTTGGCGCAATTGGTAGTAAATTGGCGCAGGCTGCAGTAGGCTTGCAAATGAAAACTATTGCGCTGACTAGGCGACCAGAGGCTCTGGCGAGTGGAGTACGGGCGGTTACTAAGATAGAGCTCTTTTCTCAATCAGATGTGATTGTCATCTGCTGTCCTTTAAACGAGGAAACACGGGGTTTGGTGGATCAAGCGGCGATTTCTGCAATGAAGCCCAACGCCATTTTAATTAATATCGCTCGCGGACCTGTGGTGGATACGCAAGCAGTTATAAAAGCACTTAAGTCAGGTGCAATAGCTGGTGCAGCAATGGACGTGTATGATCAACAGCCACTGTCTGGCCAGGAGGCGGTTTTTGATTGCCCAAATTTATTGCTAACGCCCCATATCGCCTCTATCACAGCTAGCAGCATGAAAGGCATGAGCGAAGGATCTGTAGCAACAATACTCGCTATCCTAAATGGTAATCGTCCCAAAAATATTGTTAACCCAGAAGTGTTTCTTTAATTGAGTAAAACATGACCAGTAATCCAATGCGTATCGTGAAGTTAGAGGCGGTTCCTATTTCCTTTCCCGTTCCTGAGAACAAGTCGGTTCGTCTAGGGATTGGAAAGTGCGTAAAACGTGACTCGGTATTAGTTCGCATTGAAACGGAAGATGGTCATGTTGGCTGGGGTGAAGCACACCATGGGCGCGCTCCAGGTGCAATTGCAAAGTTAATTGATACAACCATGCGGGAGCTTGTACTCAATAGTGATGCAATGGATATCAACGGCATTTGGGCGCGCGTTTATAAGATGCAAATCTCTAGCCATGGTATGGGCGCAGCAGCAGTTTTGGCTTTAAGTGGAATTGATATTGCATTATGGGATATACGTGCTCAAATCATGCAACAACCTTTATATCGGATGCTAGGTGGTGCCTCTAAAAAGATTAAGGCTTACGCAGGTGGAATCGCTTTAGGGTGGCAAGAGCCAGCATCATTAGCTAAAGAAGCGCAAGAGCATGTAGCAACAGGATATCGAGCATTGAAGTTGCGCGTGGGAGATACTGCTGAGAAAGATATCGTCAGGGTGCATGCAGTTCGTAAGGCGGTAGGCGATGAAATTGATATATTGGTTGACGCCAACACTAACTACACCTTAGCAGATGTGCGTAAGGTAATGCCTGCATTTGATGAGGCTGGTGTGAGTTGGTTGGAGGAGCCATTCCCGCCCCAAGATCGAAAGGCATATCGTATGGCACGCAGTTTGGGTCGGGTTCCATTTGCAGCCGGTGAAAATCACTATACCCGCTATGATTTCTCAATGCTCTTAGATGATGGAGATGTGCAGTTTATTCAGCCGGATTTATCAAAGACTGGCGGTGTGACTGAGTCCATGAGAATTGCTGCTATGGCCGGCGCTAATAAATTAACAATTAATCCCCACACCTCTGCTACCGCAATTAATATGGGGACAACAATCCATTTCCTTTCTGCCATTGATAATCCGGGTTATTTTGAAGGGGACGTTACTTCTTTGAATCCCTTTAGGGATGAGATGATGGATAAATCTGCCTATGAACTCGATTCAGAGGGTTATGTGAAACCTTATGATGGCGTAGGAATTGGGATGAAAATTAATTTAGATTTTGTAAAGGATCACCCTCTAATTGATGGCCCATGTTATGTTTAGGGGAAATCCTTTGGTCCCAGCTTCAAGTCCTGGTGGGCCCACCAGAAATGAAATGACTTAGGAAGAAATTCCTAAGTCATTTTTATTTATAACTCTTAATCCTAAGGGTTTTCTTTGGCTGTCTGCTCTCATACACCGTAACCTAACCCTGTATCAACGCGAGCATTTGCCGTGTGGCAATGTCGCTATAAGGTGGATAACAAGTGGATACGAGCTACTGCTAAAGAGACTCAGTTTGACTAGGCGGTGGATAAGGCTTAAATGGGCCCCAGAGTGCTCATGAGCACTATTTATCTATAGTTTCTTGTCAATCATTGATCAAAAACTTTACAATAATTTATAAAAACTTTACAATAATCTTGTAAAACTTTACAAAAATAGACATGAAATTTGCCAATACAAAGCGCTCTCAAGAAATACGTCAATACTTGGTGGATGGGGTTAAGGCTAATAGGCCTGACTTAGCTCATGCTGCAATAGAAAAGTTTGGCCTGACAAGGCAGGCTATTCATGCGCATTTTGCTGCTTTAGTTAAAGATGGATTTTTGGCGTCAAGTGGTAGCACCAAGGCTCGCACCTATCAATTGGGTGCAAAGCGATTTCATGATGGCCTATTTAAGCTAAAGGGATTGGAGGAGTCTGAAGTTTACTCTCGTGACTTTAGTGAAATATTTAGTGGTTTGCCCAAGGAAATTGCCAACATTTGTCATTACGGCTTTACTGAAATACTGAACAATGCCATTGACCACTCGGAAGGTACTGAGGTTTATATACATGTGGAGAGGACGCCGGATTTTGTTTCAATTTCAATTATCGATAATGGTGAGGGTATTTTTAACCATATCGCCAGATTATTAAAGTTGCAGGATCCGCGTGAATCCATTTTAGAGTTGAGTAAAGGAAAGTTGACCACTGATCCAAGTAATCACAGTGGACAGGGGATCTTTTTCTCATCTCGTGCTTTTGATGAATTCTTTATTTTTTCTGGAGATTTAGTTTTCACACATGCCGATGGCTCGGATATGGACTTCTTACTTCATAACGAAAAGAGCCATAAAGGCACGCGGGTAGTCATGAAAATCGCACTCAACTCCCAAAGAACACTACGTGAAGTATTTGATAGTTTTAGCGGAACGGAAGAGGAGGATTACGCGTTTAATAAAACAATTGTTCCAGTTAAGCTAGCTCTGTACGAAGGCGGGCAGCTTATTTCGCGTTCGCAAGCGAAAAGAATTCTAAATCGCGTAGATCGTTTTAAGACAGTGTTATTGGACTTTAAGGGTGTTGAGTCAATTGGTCAGGCATTCGCAGATGAAGTATTTCGAGTTTTTGTAAAACAAAATCCTCAAATTACTATTCATTCTATTAATGAGGGTCTAGAGGTCAAAAAAATGATTAAGGCTGCTCAAAGTAATTTAGGATAAAAACTGGACGCCCCACCTAAGTGAGCAAGCATATGGTGAAGGCATAGTCCAGGGAGTAGTGAAAGCTACACAAACCGGAATCCTTTGGTCCCAGGTTCAAGTCCTAGTGGGATCACCAGAAAGCAGAAGATACGTACCGGACACATGGTTTACGTCCGGTACCGACCACATGGTTTACACATTTACCATTCACATCCCCAATAGCACTCCCAGATTCAGCTTGGCGCAGAATGTGGGTAAGCTGTTCTTCAGCAAATGTAGGACTTTTTTTATCGTTTTTTTCTATTTACCCAAGCTGGTTTTAAACGGCATTACGCCAACCGGTAATACCCCCATAGGTTAACCGCTCTCAGAGGTAGAATTTTCTCTATCAGAGGAGTTCTGCATGAAGCGTTCTAAATTTACCGACAGCCAGATCATAGATGCCCTAAAACGGGCGGATGCTGGCCTAGCTGTTCCCGATGTTTGCCGAGAGCTCGGCATTAGCTCTGTCACCTTTTACAAGTGGCGCGCTAAATACGGCGGCATGGATGCCTAGATGACCGTTCGCATGAAAGAGCTCGGGGCTGAGAACGCCCGCTTCAAGAAGATGTACATCAAAGAAAAGCTTAAGGCAGAGAATTTGCTTCTGTACGCAGACAAGTTAATCCATCAAAGAAAAGGTCAAAAAGGGAGGGTACTTTAGCCGGAGTCGCCGCCGTAAGTCATCTTCGGGCAGACAACACGACCGAAATGGACCTTATTTTGGCTCACATTGACTGCAGTCAAGCATGTTTCAGGCCTAGCTTTCTATGATTTGTTAAAAGAGTAAAAGAGTAAAAGAGTAAAAGAGTAAAAGAGTGGAAGAGTGGAAGAGTAAAAAGAACACATGGAATTCGAAATACCAGAAACCCTGGCCAATACGCTACTTGGAATGATCAATGAAGAATCACCGCTTGCTAGGCGGCTGAGTGAGTGCGGCCATTCCCGAGGCAAACGTGTGGTGCCCAGCCACCTTTTCGACGCCACCTCGCTTAATACACTCTACGATCTCTGCCGTACGGCTAATGAGCGTGAGTTGATGTTTCAAATGCTGGCGCTCGACAATATCCACGCCGCGCCAGCTGCCCGAAAAATCCCCAGTTTGGAGATGTTGATCCCTGGTCTGATCGCATGGCTGTCGCGTGACATGATCGATGGCTGGCTTTATAAACTCGGTAAGGATGGAGTGTTGCTACCCTGGCTGGTACATTCTATGCGCTATGTGCAGCCTGTCGATGGCGCAGCTTACGTCATCATCGGCCTTCTGGCTAATACCTTGCAGGCCGCAGAACGAGGTCCAGTTACCGATCCGAGACTAAGGCGCACTGGCATGACCAACAGCATTACCTTTTATGCTGAAGACATTCTGGATTGCACGATTCCCGAATTGATGACGGGTTATGGTTACTTCAAAGAATGTGCGGAATTCAAAAACGAATACGAGACACACTTAAAGCGTTTCATGCAGATGCAGCCGAAGTTTGGCGCGCAGTTTACTGTTTCCGGTACTGTCTGGATGTCTAGCG
>JACCDI010295608.1_pt1 | contig 12594 bp, 23 predicted proteins | sample 7442791 | NCBI WGS metagenome assembly JACCDI01 (sample SAMN15323434, study PRJNA562643) | freshwater metagenome | isolation source: river surface water | place: USA:Blue River Watershed | collected 2017-08-15
CAAGAACATCCGCAATTACAGCCACAACCACATTTACCCTTAATCAGATATTTAATTAATGCTGCGATTGATAAAACTAAAGCAACATTCATCAAGATACACATCGCAATGGCGTGCATAGGAATTGTTCCATTAAAAAGTTCATGCATGATTTTCTCCTAAAGTTAAAAAAACTTATAACCACTGACTTTTCTTAGCTTGGATTAGTCTAGCCAATAAGGCGCAACAAAAGCGAACCAAGAACCTACTGCAAAAAATAGTAACGAGATGCCATAAATCACATTCGACATCTTTCTTGCTTTCATACAAGCTTCTGCCAAGTTTTTATCTGCAGGGCAAGGTAGCTTTGATGAACGCCACTGCATCAGCCCAGCAAGTATTAATAAAACACCTGCGATACCAAAAACAAGCGGCTTATGCTCACTAATCCAAATAAGTTGTGGCACATTGCTTACCAAACCGATTAAAACTGCACCTAAACCTAGGCTTACTAGCAGTGCTGGAATAGCACAACAAATTAGAGTCGCACTACTGGTAAAAAGAATTAACCAGTTAACCGCTAGCACTTTCTTCATCGATAAAATTTGAGGGTGAATACGCATTACTTTACTTCTCTCATATGGGTATGTTCAGCCCTAATTTCAACAAGCGTCTTATTAATATATTCAACACTTGCGACATCGTAGCCAGCATCCTTAATTAACTTTGTGAATGCTTCCAAGCTCATGGTCTTTTGGTCTTTAAGTTCCACCACCACCATACGGCTTTTTAAATCCACCCAAACATCTTGAGTTGAATCTAATTCACGTAGCTTCTTATTAATGCCTTTTGCGCAAAAGGCACAAACCATACCTTTCACTTCAGCGTGAATAGAAGTTGCAGCGAATGCTGTGTTAGTAAAAATTGCTAATACTGCGATAACAAATAGTTTTTTCATGATGATTCCTTATTAAAAAGTGAACATTAAATTGAGTCTGGGTGTGCGTGATTCGCTATCCCATGGATTGGTAATCCCAAGCTCAAGAAAGTAGTTTTGATTGATGAGTCTCAGCGCAGGAGTAACTTCATTACGCATCGCCATGTTTTCAGTGGTGCGAGCTTCAACGACAAACCAAGGCTGAGTTTCCTCAAAACTTGTTTCGTATAAAGAGAAGCCGCCTTGAACGCTGTAGGTGTCATATTGAATATGCGGTGCACGAACCATTCGGGCTTTAGCCAAGAAATAGACACGTGTCGTTTCATAATCAAACTGAACGCTAGGCGAATAAGAAAACCCACTAGAATCACCCGACGCTTCACCTATGCCAGTCATAAACCATAAGTTGGCTTGACCGCTCGGCATGTTCCAGCGTTTGATGAGTCCAGTGTAGTTGATGTTAGTAATGAGATTAGTTTGCTTCTCTCCTCTCATCCACATGGTTTCAACGCCAAAGGCGTGACCCACTGCGGGAGAGTAGTTCAGCATGAGTTCTTTTTTATCCACCGAGAACTCACTCATCAACATTGCGCTATCTTTAAATCCCATTAACGCAGCTGCTTGAGCTGGTAATGTGACCAATAGCAACAATGCAAGAGATAGTCTTGCAAGCATGATGCCTCCGAAAATAATTTAAAAAATTACGATGCGTTAAGCATCAATCGGAGGACGATGATCTGGGGTGATGTTGTGTGTAGAAGAAACCCACATAGCATTGAATGCTAATGTCGGCATTTGGGAAATAACATTTGTCGTCACTTCATTCAGTGGCGTCACAAAACTTACGCAGAAGCCACAATGCTGGCAATGAGAATCACCAGTGTTGTGTTTCATCTTTTGATGCGACAAACCACTCTCGTCATGCATATCGTGACAAGAATGTGAAGCCTCCACTGTCTCGTGAGAAGTGGCATTTGCAAACTCCATTTGCGTTGCAGCATAGGCCGCAGCACTAAAAAATAGTGGTGTCCAAAACAACAACAGCAATGCAACAAATTTACGAATTGACTTCATATAACTTATGATACGCTTCATAAAGCTAAAGTTCATCTATTAATAAATGGGAATAGAAATGCAGTGGATTATCTTTAAGTATGCAGTGACAGCTGGGATGGTTGTATTGATTTCTGAGATCGCCAAACGCAGTGACAAGTTGGGTGGCTTAATCGCAGCTTTACCGATGGTGACGGTGTTAACACTGATTTGGCTTTTTATGGAAAACCAATCATCAGAAAAGATTGCCAATCATGCTTGGTATACTTTTTGGTATGTTGTTCCCACATTACCGATGTTCTTAGCGTTCCCGTGGTTATTAAAACGCTTCAACTTTTGGTCAACGATGGGGCTTTCTATCATCGTTACACTTATTAGCTTTTATCTTTTTGCCAAACTAGTAAAAGGCTGGAGCATTGATTTGTTGTAAACAACTCACAAATTAGCAGTCACTCTAAACCCATTTATTTAGACATCTTTTCTTTAGTCCAATCAGAGGCTTTTTCTAAATCTTTACCAGCACCTTTAACGGTGGCACAGGCTGTAAGAGAAATCAAAACCAACAACAAAAGTATCTTTTTCATAGCAGCACTCCATATACTTAAACACCATTTATATTACTCTGTTTAGAATCTTTAATCTTTGAATGCTTTTTAAGCGTAAAAACTTTTGACGCTATATCAGAGAAATGTCGGGATTCCCGACTTTTTTGATCATAGCCCTTTGAGTTAAAACCACACATTAGGTCTGCATTGAAATTTTGGACGAAAAAAAGGGCTACGTTTTCACGTAACCCTTTTGTAATACTTGGTGGGCTGTGCGGGGATCGAACCCACGACAAACGGATTAAAAGTCCTAAATCCTATTGTTTTATCAGTTTTTACTATTCTATATCATTCAATATTAATCAATAAGATATGTGGTATTATAACCACATACCCATTCACAAAAATATACTAAAATTCACCAATTACGTAACCCCTACGTAACCCGAGATTAAATCTATGATGGATAAAAAGTTTAACTTCACTAAAGAGAAACTTGAAAGCCTTCCAATTCCTGAGGATAGGGAAACCTACCACGATGCTAAAGTAGCTGGACTTACTATACGAATTACAAAGAATGGCACTAAATCCTTTAGTTTCTTTAGGCGTATTAAAGGCGGAGAACCAATTAGGGTTACGCTAGGAAAATTCCCTCTCATCTCCATTGAAAATGCTAGATTAGAGGCATCAAAACTTAACCTCTCAGTTGAATCTAGGAATAATCCTGCAGCTGTTAGAAAAGCCCACAAAGCAGAACTTACCTTCAAAGAGCTATTTACACAGTATTTAGAACGTCATAGCAAGCCTAAAAAGCGCACATGGGATGAAGACCTTCAGAAATATGAAAAGTACCTTGAAAAGCCATTAGGAAAGCTCAAAATTTCAGCAGTGTCACGTAAGGAAATAAGTGACATTCACAATGCCATAACCCTAGCTGGTAACTCCACAACGGCAAATAGAGTACTGGCATTAATATCTTCTGTATTTGGTCGTGCTATTGAATGGAATTTTCTTCAAACAAACCCAGCAATTGGAATAAGGCGTAATAAGGAAATTCCAAGAAAGCGGTTTATTCAGTCTAATGAGCTTCCTTTGTTCTTTAGTGCTCTAAGAGCTGAAGAGAACGAAACTGTTAGAGATATATTTATTCTCGCTCTTTTGACAGGCGCTAGACGAGAAAATGTAATCACAATGAAATGGGAAGACATTTCTTTTGAAAGAGCAGAGTGGTACATAGAGCGAACTAAGAATGGAGAATCACAAACTGTTACATTAACCACAGAAGCTGTTGAGATTCTAATTAAAAGAAAACCCAAAACAATACGACAATATGTTTTTGAGGGTACTGGCAAATTAGGGCATTTCAGGAATCCTGACAAGGGCTGGTTACGCCTTAAATCTAGGGCAAAAGCAATCGGCTTTATTCAAGCACTTGCAAATAAGCTGGAATGGTCAGATGAGGAACTAGAAACGAGAATGTCAGAAGCAATAGCGTCCCCTATAGAAACTATAGACAATCACCTTCAAACTGCAAGCTCTGTAGGATTATCACCAGATCAATTCAGTATAGATAATTTAAGAATTCATGACCTACGAAGGACATTAGGTAGCTGGCAAGCCAAAGCTGGCGCAAGTTTAGTAATGATTGGAAAGAGCCTTAACCAAAAATCAGTTCAAACGACTGCTATCTATGCACACTTGGACAAAGAGCCTGTTAGGGCAAGCGTGGAGTTGGCAACAAAAAATATGCTGGAAGCAGCAGGAATAAATAACAAATGAAAAAGATAGACGATCCGTTACTAGAGAATCTCTCCCCAAGAGCGATAAGAGAAATTTCTGAAAAAATCAAATATCAAATTGCAGAGCCTGAAGATGCTGTTCGACTTATGCTTTTATTTTGTGATCTGGTAAAAAATGACAAAGAGATCCCAAAAGAACTTAAAGACCACTTCGTGTCTGCTTTTAAAAAAATTGCAAACAACGAACTCTCTGCGGATAGAGCACTTGGTATTAAAAAAACCAACAACCGCCCAAAAGCAGATGAGGGCGAGAGAATCGATATAGCTTTAGAGGTATTAAAATATAGGCTAAAGGGAAAGACTTATAAAGACTCTGTAGAGATTGTGGCTGCAGAAAAAGAAATAGCAACTACCAAAGTAAAAGACTCGTGGCGTCAGGTCAAAGAGCAAGCAATGGATGTAGAAATTATGGATAGATACACTAAACATTTAGTTTTTTCAGAGAGGGAAAAAAAATTAATAAATAAAATGTTTGAGAAAAGGATTATGAAGTCCGTTTTACCTAATTAGTTAAGCGGACTAAAAGCTTAATAAATCATATTAAAGTTTCAACATCGCTCATGAACTTGAGTATTAACAATAAGGATGTTGAACTATGTCTATTACAAATTTTGTATCACATACCAATCAATCAAAACTAATGACCAATGAAGAAGCTGCAGAGTATCTTGGCGTGGCTTCAAACTCTTTAGCTGTTTGGCGAACAACCAAGCGATACACAATCCCCTACGTTAAGGTGGGCAGGCTGGTTAAGTACCGAATAGCCGATTTAGATGCCTTCCTAGAATCAAGAACAGTAACGCATTAAAGGAGGTCTTATGGCACAAAATCGAAAACCTCCAGCGTTCCAAGAGTATGCAGCAACCTTTCTTGCAAGTAAGGATTTTAGACTGATGTCACTTGAGGAAAGAGGACTTTTGATGACTATGAGATTTGAGTGTTGGGAGAATCTTAATATCCCATCCAACAACGAAGAGTTGGCAACTTATCTTGGCTTTAGATCAAATATCCCATTAACTTCTAGAGTAATGAGTTTTTTTGTTAAAAGAGATAGCGTTCTTATATGCCCCGAACTAGAAGATTACAGACAACACATCAATGAAAGGAAAGCCAAGCAGAGCATAGGCGGAAAGAAAGGTGCAAAGAAAACGAACGATGAGCGAGCAACCCGTCAGGGTACTTGCGAGTCCTTAGTACAGTTTAATTCAGAACAGTTAAGTTCAAATCAGTCTTTAGAGAGTGATTATATTAACGATGAGTTTGTAAAAGATTATGAGGGTGAATCTAATGGATATTGAACATTTAGCTAAAGAGGATTGTTTTGTAAATGTTGATACAACAACAATAGAACAGAGCCATACCCCCACAATACATTTGAAGACTATTGATAATATTCGATTGGAAATGGCTAAGGTATATAGAGATATGAGGTCTCAAAAAATACCCACACATGATGGAACTAGACTTGTTTATGTATTAGCCCAAATAGGCAAGATGATTGAGCTGTTCGAGATTGAAAAGCGTATAGAAAAATTGGAGACTAAAAATGAGACTAGAAAATAGACTTAAAAAGTTGGAAAGTGTCCAATCTTTTGAGCCAAAGATAATGTTTGTTAGATTCGGTGATGACGTTAAGGTCTTATCATGTGCTGGTGAGAAGTTTTATAGAAATGAAGATGAAACTGAAGATGACTTTATATCGAGAGTTACGGGAATTGTTGAGTTAAGACCAGATAAGCCCTATGTGACAATAATAACAAGCAGCTTTTAGAATTTTATTTTCCAAGAACGCATCTGTATGTATTGTTTTTAAATTGTAAATTAAGTCGTTTTGCATCTTCGATGCAAGTTTCCCAATTTCCGTTGTCACCATAACCAAAATATAGCGTTACTTTGTACCATCTATCTGTAAAGAAATCACCTCGATGTTCCATAAAAATTGGAACTGGAGAGCCAAAATCGGTATTTTCAACAAATGAAACTAATTCTTCAGTGCTTTCATTTGATTTACAACTGCTTAATAAGATTAGAGTTGTTAAAAGTATCGCTAATAATTTTTTCATAAAACACTTATCGTTTAAAACTTCCTTTTTCACACCAGTATTTAACTGCTACTCCGTTTTGATTTTGAAACAACTCTTGGGCAATGGAACAGTTTTCTGAATTGTAGTTATTTCCATCATTAGCATCAAAAGTAGCTACGTGAATTCTCATTGATGAATCAATAGCAGAGTTTCTGTATAGGGTATAAGTTGAATTATCCGAACAACCAGATATTAATAATATTCCTATAAGTATTACTTTATGCATCTTAATTCCCACTTCCATAACCATTTTTTTAGTAGCATACTCGTCAAAGTGACATGAAACAATTGTTGAAAATATTATTAATATGTATTGGAGGGTTGATGAGAAGCTTCATATTTGGAATAAAAATTATTACCCTCATTTTTTTATACTCTAATGTATCAAATGCTGAAGATATTAATAAAACCTGCATTAGTCAGACAGGTAAAAGTAAATTCTCTATAAACATTAATACAGATAATCTAAGGGGCGTCATGGATTATGAGTTTATGGGTCAATATGTAACATACGAAATAATTAATGGAAAAATCAACAAAGATACTTTTTCTGGAATAGCTAAATTTTTATCAAGCAAGTCGGGAGAAATTAAAGATGAGTCATTCATAGTTTCTTACGACATTAAAAACTCTATACTGAAAGAAACAAATTTAACTTATAAATGCAAATAAAAAACTAGGTGACTTCATGGGATTGTTATTAATTATTACTATATTTGGCTTATTCTTTTGGTTTCTCTTTGCAAAAGATGAAAAACCAACTAGAGACTTACCTTCAAAAACAACACTAGACTTAAATATAGACTGGGACAAAATTGACGATGAATTTGTTATTTTTGATTTAGAAACAACAGGTCTTAAATCTAACAAAGTGGCTGTCGATATAGTTGAAATTGGGGCTTTAAAGGTCAAAAAAGAAGATTTAAGAAACGGGATTGATGCAACTGCATTTCAAGCTCTGTTAATACCTCATCGAGGCGGTATAAATCCAGAAGCAGCAAGAATTAATGGCATTACTGAATCCATGATTAAAAAAGACGGCGAATCTGCTGAAAAAGTAATGAATGAGTTTGTTGAGTTCGTGGGTAATAGAAAATTAATTGCCTACAATGTTGATTTTGACAGATGGTTCTTGAAGAGAGAATTAGAGCATTGGGGTATTAAGAAAACATTTAAATATGAATGCGCATATGAATTATCTAAAGATGCTTTTTCAAGTTTAACTAATTACAAATTAGCAACTGTTGCCAAAAGTCTTGGCATCCAAAACCCTCAAGCGCATCGTTCTATAGGGGATTGTATAACTACTTTATGGGTTTACTTAGCAGCTAAATCTAAACTATGAAATTTATATTATATTTATTTACTTTGAGCCTAAAAATAAAACTCTATTTCCCTTTTCAATAAGGGCATTATGATTAGCCCCTGTAATAATTGCCGAATAGTACCCATCAACACCTTTGGATACTTCAGCATCTATCATTTCGCCAGATTCAGTTTTAATTTTAAGAGGCATTCCTTTTGAGAGTTCACTAGATATAGTTGATGAAAAAGTAATGTAATCATATTTAGCATTAAAATTTAACAACAACCCAACCTGCCCTTCGTCTGGGTAGTTATCTTTATTTGCCTTTGAAAATGTTTTCATATTGGTATTTTCATTGGTTGCTATTGGGCTTACTTCTTGATTTCTAGCCAATTGAATTTTATTTTCTTCCATTCGGCTAGCGCCATTCAAATTAGCAATAACTTTCCTTAAATTTTCGATCCTATCCTGACTTGATGGATGGGTACTAAAAAATGAAGCTTGGCTTGGAATTATTTCCTGATGAACTCTAATAGCTCCAGTAGTATTAAAACCAGATCTATACATATATTTTAATCCTTCAGCGTCAGCCTCAATTTCTTGACTTCTAGAATAAGACGCCTTAAACAAACTACCTGACATCTGAAGCAACGAATCATGAACGCCATGATATGGATTGTATTGTCTTCCTCCAAACTGAGAATCAATAGCAACCATAGCTATAGTCGCCAAAAGATCAACAATTACATTCGCTGTTGTAGAAGAATCACCATGCCTTAATTTCAAATGAGCAACTTCATGACCAACTATCGCTGCAAGAGCATCTTGATCATCTTTAAGATTACTTAAAAGGGTAAGCGTAATAATTATTAATCCTTGTCCATTACTCCATGTTGCATATGCATTTTGCTCAGGGGACGAAGAAATAAGAAATTTGGGGTAGATGCCAGATTGATTTGATACGCCCTTATGAACTTTATTCAAAGCATCGACTTGAGTTCTAGTAAGCAGAGCTTTGACACTTCCTGATTTATCTGTCAATCGAATACCGTCATACGAACCCATTTGGGTTGTTAATGTATTCAGATCCCAATAAGTCGCATCTGCGTTTGCAGAAAAAGGTAAAAACCCCAGAATTAAAAAAGCTATTACAAAAAAACACCGAATCATTTTTTTAGTATCTCAGGAAATATTACGATATAAGATACAATTTAATTGTAATTTTTACTAATAACAATTTATATATTTTTTCTTATTCTTGTATAAGGTTTTGACGTGAGAAACATTTTTTTAAAAATATTATTATTATCTTCAATATTAGTTACAGTTTCATGCACTATAACTCCAGAAAGGCATAGAGAAGCTAGAATAATGCCTGACGAAGTCGCACACAAAATTCTAAGTAGGGTAATACCAAACTATAAACCTAGTGATATAGGACTAAATCTTCATCCCAGCATGGCTTTGGCTTCACCACTTATTTATAAAATGTGTGATGACAAAAACACAAAGTTCTATAACTGGAATTCAATAAAAATTGATGTTTACAATAATCTTGGTAAAAGAATAATCATTCGTAGTAATGATAAAGTAAATGGAAGTTTTTCTTGCTTTGATCTTGGTGCACCATACTACGTTGGTACTATTGACGTTTCCTCAAATGAGGATGTCGATGATGTAGTTGATGCATTAGTATCTAAAGGCGTACAGATTGACATTAAAAAATAATACCAATGAAAATTCTTTCAAGCCTGATAAAACTTTGGGTTATATTAATCCTATCATTTATCGGGATTACCTATCTCATATCGCTATTATACAAAAGTGAGCAGCTTCAACCTTCCGACTATAAAGTTGAGGGTATACAAGTCGCTCCTAATACAATCTTTTGCGTTTCAGCGACTGCAATGGTTGATGGGGGATGCTTAGGCAAAACAAGAGCTGATTGCGAAATGCTTATTCACAAATATGAAGCTGGTTGCTATCCTGAAGATTCACCACAAATGGAAGAGGTTAGGCGAAAAATGCGTGAAGAATATGAAAGCTCTAAGAATAAGCAATGATTTATAGAAAAACTTTTATCATGAACTTAGCAATCTTCATTTGCTGGGTTCTTTTAGCTTCTGTAGGAATATACTGGACTTGGAATCCTTTGCAGGTTTATGAATTTTCATTCTTATCTTTATTAGTCCTTCTTCTTTATTTGACTGTAATTTTCACTCCAGCAATTTCTGCGTTAGCATTATTTAAAGAAAATAATAAGAAGCTAACATTAACGGCATTAGGCTTAAATTACATCCTAGTCGTCTACTTCTCAGGTTTCTTTCTATATTTGCAAACATTGCCTAACAATATGATTCGTAAAATGTACGAACCTCCTATTATTATTCTGCTAATTATTTCAGCGCTTCCAGCTGCTATTAGCATTAGAAGGCTAATGAGATAAAATTTACAAAAGTCAATTTCATAAAAAATGATGAGAATAGAGAAGAATAATGACCCCAAATGAAATAGCTGAAACCTTTTTGATTATAGCTAAGCGGATTATGAAGGGATTAATAAAATGGCTTGCTATTATTGCAGCTGTGATTTTTGTTATAACTATGCTCAGTATTGCTTACGAAAAAGTTGACCAAAATCTTGAGGATAAAAAATTAAAAAAATTAGCAATCGCTCACGCAAAAGAAAGGGACTGTATTGGTGGTGATATATCCAGAATGGAGGAAGCAGTTAGGAAGCTATCGTCATCAATAGAAAGTGAAGATAAGATTGATATGGTTGCTAAAAAATTTACTGGAAACAACAAAGATATTTTGGCTGCTGATGATGATATAACTCAAAAAGTACTTGTCTATTCTATTCCAACAAACTGTTCTTCTCCTTTTAATCTACTTGTAAATATAAGAGCTGATCAAGATGGTAATTTGCTCTGGTTTAGAGTCTGGTCTCAGAATCCGCCTCCACAGCTGGGTTACCCGCAAGATTTAGTAGAGAAATTTACAGTAGATTTTGATGCCCTCAGAAAAGAAAAGAAAAATCAAGAGATTAGAAAAAAAATTGCTGCTGAAGAGAACGCTAGAAAATTATCTGAAAAGCAACAGCAGGAAGTGTTACAGAAAAAAAGGCTGGAATTAGAAGCATGGAACTTGCAGCATTCAAGTTCTAATCAGACCAGAAACTCTTCTAGTAATGCATCCAACGCTAGACTTGAACTTGATCCGTGCGCTCCAGCATTATCGAAACAAGAGAGACTGCGCAGATTAGGCTTACTGGGTAATATAAAGCAAAACTCAGAAAACTCTTTTTCAGCTGCAGGTCATTGGGTAACCTTTGACTTCTTAGGAGGCTTATCTTATTGCAATTGAATAATTAATTATTTGATTATATCCAAGTGGTTAATAAGAAAATAATTGTTAAAATTTGAAAAATATTTTGATATTTGAAAAAATAAGGTCTTCTATCATTTACAAATACATTAATTACAAATAAGTTCAATAAAATCAAAATAACTGGAATTATCCATATACCTTTAAGATAAAACCAAATCAAACTTGAAAGCCATGCTAGATTGGCTACAGCCCCCAAAGTCAAATTTAAAAAATCTTGTTTTAAAACCCCAGCTCTTGCATAAAAAATAGTTATTCTTCCGCAAAGCAATGAGGTTATAAGGCATAGTGACGCAGATATTACTCCCATATAAATCCCGCAATATAATTAGTCAAATTCATTTAATGTTGATTATGATTTATAAATATATTCATTAATGGCTTTAGTAATATATCCTTCATATAGCTTGTAGCCAGAATTTCTTTTTCTGTAAATTTCTTGAACAACATAATCCTCAATATCTTGTTTTTTTGGATTAGTGTGAATAAATTTATTAAAACTAAAGTCTTCAACATCAATCCAGCCCTCCCATTCATCGTCTACATTAGACTCATCAACTGTGGGCTTGATGGCATCAACAACTCCAACCAAGCTAAATTTACAACGTGGGACTACTGAACATTCTTTAAAAAATTGAGTGAACAATTTATTTTTTGTTTTATCACTTCTTAATTCATAATTTCCACTAAAACTTGGGGTAAGGAATTCATAATTTTCCTCGTTAATTCTCCATTTTCTTCCATCAACATAAATATGTGGGTTCGTGCGTTTATCTCTTATTTCTGCATGATGAGCAAATGTAGGTTTATTAGTTACTTTATGGGAGGTATATAGCCTCTTTGAGGTTTTTGAATCTAAATCAATAGCAACCTCAGCTTTAAAAAGGAATTGGGATTTAGTGTAATTTTCAAATCTTTTATTTATTATTTCGGCTTGTTCTAATAAATTTTGTTTTTTATCAATTTCCTCAGTTGTGATTTGGCGGATTTTCTTCTCCATATCTTCAAAGTCTCGACATTCAGATTCGGCAATGTCTTTTTTAACACCTAATTCAATACACGTCTTAATATTTTTTTTGTTAGATGCTCCATCGCAACTGATCAGAGCAATTGAAATAATTACTAATAATAAGTTCTTCATCGCTACCGTACCTCTCAACCGAGTATTAATTTGATGATTATAATTATGCGCCATTAAAGACTTAAAACAATAAAAGAGCTTTAACTCTAATATAAACCCTTAACTAAAAGCTATAAACTCACAAGATAAGCTCTCAAAGCGTTTATAAAGAAAACTTGAATGACTGAGATTTTTAAAGGGGTTGTAACCCCAGCGTAACCCGAGAAATGAAAAAAGGGCTACGTTTTCACGTAACCCTTTCTTTTTATTGGTGGGCTGTGCGGGGATCGAACCCACGACAAACGGATTAAAAGTCCGCTGCTCTACCAGCTGAGCTAACAGCCCTAAATCAGTTCACTTAATAAAGCGTTCTAATTCGAAGGCC
>JACCDI010058323.1_pt1 | contig 12584 bp, 9 predicted proteins | sample 7442791 | NCBI WGS metagenome assembly JACCDI01 (sample SAMN15323434, study PRJNA562643) | freshwater metagenome | isolation source: river surface water | place: USA:Blue River Watershed | collected 2017-08-15
CTGTCATCTCACATTGCTGCCCCCCCAATACCTTGCCCCCATTTCTCACGCTGCCAATTCTCATGCAGCCATCTCTCATGCTGCCATCCTCCATGCTGTCTCCATCTGACACCATGCATCCCATTTCCCCCTGCAGTCTCTTGCAGCCAATCACTGAACCATTTTTTGCAAAATCTCTCACTCCACTGCCCCCCTGCCATCTCCCCCCATCTTGTACTTTTATCTCAGATGGCAGTCTCTCACAGCCATCTCCCCCCATTGCCTCTTACCAACACCTCTTGCACCACAATCTCCACCACAATTTCCTCCTTGTTTTGAGCCACAATTTCCCACTGCCATCTTCCTCTGCTGTATTTCATTTCTAAGTCTCTCTGCAATCTTCTCTGAAGTCTGTCTCTGAAGTATTTTGCTACAGTATCTCTCTGCTGTCTCTAAATGTTGAAAAGGTTGAATCGATTTTGTTTCAAACTGCGACTGTGTTTGTTTCATGTTGATAATTTTGACGATGTATCTTCTAGATTCAATACAAATTTAATACTGCAAGCAGTGAAGTAACAAATCAGAAAATGAGTAAAAATCAATATCAAATCTTCATCAGATGTATTGTATCATCTCTAAGATGACTTATCTTGATCATGCTGATTTGGCAAAAATTGTTGGTAAATCCATGAATCATTGAAAAGGATATCTATTTCAATATACACAACGGTAAGCTGTAATTCACAACCAAGTATGTAATATATGACAGTTACTACAGCGTAAGCAACAACACCAGAACAATTGGAAAAATTCAATAAATTCAATTAATTGCTTCAAAGTATAAACTATCCTGTTGAGTACCCTAAAATTTATTGCTCTAATGCCATTTGGTTCATCAGGAGGAACAATAAATTCAAGGTAGTTCCAAATTGTGTTTTAAATTTAAAAATTTGGTGTTTTGATGTTTGAACTATAAATGTAAAAATTCAATAAATGAGTCTCTATAAATCTTTGCTTGTTTAATTTTAATTCAGTGCATGATTTGGTTCATTTTTATTAATTTTAATTTGGTAAATGATTTGGTATATGATTGGTACATGCTTGGCAAAGAAAAATTACCAAGAAAATCATCCATGACTGAAAATGTCTGATCAGATTTAACTTATTTTTGCATATGCACGGTATGTTTGAAAACTGGTATATGGCCTGTTATACAAGTTTTTTGTTTTATCACCAGTATACATAAGACCAGATGCTACCTGAAATGGCTATATTTGATTGGTACATGCACATGATGGTATCTGTATTGTAAACTTTTTTGCTGTGAAATCATTTGAAGAGTTTTATTCCTTCATAGATTGTATAAAGAACAATATGTGACCAAAATAAAATATGCTGAAATGCACGTATCATGCTCCAAGAATTATTGAAATAAGAAGAATATTGGCTTGGAATTCATTGGAAAATGAACATCATAAATTGCATGGACAATGAATAACTTTACCAGTGAAACCATGCAACAAAGCTTTAAAATATGGATCTAATTCAATTCATTTGAATGTGAACTTAGATACAACATGTGGAAGATAGCTGAGCAGCGCAGATCCCGAAATTAATATAGGAAAAAATACCAAAAGAGAAATGGTACTCAATAACCATGCATCACATGGAGAAACAAAAGATTTTTAATAGGGAAATGACAAAGTCTACTTAATAGAGACCATATTGCTAGATATTGATGCAAAAGTGTTCAAATGGATCATTATTATTGTTACAATTGGTCTTTTGATGGCAATACAAATCTTGCTGGAAGCAAAGAGTGGCTACAGCATAAAACCACAAAGTTCAAAAGAGTATGAAAATTATCATTGATCAAAGTTCAGGGAAGAAATTTATTTATGTTACAGTTGTCTTTTTTGAGAAAGGTTTGTACCTTCTTGTAGATGTAGACATATGATGGTTATTGTGTTTGGTTTGGTCAAGATTTTCATATAAGATATTTGATGGCTGAAAGCATGTCATATTAATTGTGGTGATGAGTTTAGAACTAGGTTAGAGTCAAAAAACCTATTTAATTTTATTTTAAACATCTCTTATTGCTGTTTGTAGGTCAATTACTATTCAAAGGGCAAGAACAATGTTTCAAATATTAAGGATGCAGTAGTCCAATATCTGTAGAATTGTATTAATGGCTGATTTGCAATTATAATGATCAATCTAAACATGTATATTATGAGGGGACATCCACTGAAGATTTCAAATTAACAATTTTCACTCAACAAACCTGCTGCGCAATGAACAAGTTCTCTATCATTGGTACTTAGATAGACATCACTGTATTGAAGTATGAAGACTACAAGAAGATAAGAAAATGGGATCCAGAAGTGCATATTATAGATGATTCTTTGTCTCAAGAAGGAAGATTCATGCAAGAATCTGTTGATGTCAACAAAAATGGATGATTGTGAAAGGATAAAGTGAGAAAAATTCAATGAAACTTTGGAGTCAATTTTACACAATCCTTGGGTAAGCAAAGAATAAACATAAAATTTTCAAAAATGATGTCAGTAAGGGATGAATTATAGGAAGAAATTGAAAATGATTTTGGTATAAAAGATGGAGGAGATGGAAACTTACAACTTACTGGAATTAATTCCACAGTTGAACAAAGAAAAATGAAAAAAGGTACTTACAGGATAATTTTGTTATGTAAAAATTTAGGAAGGTTCAACATCTGACCAAAAGAACATTAACATAGAAAATACAAAAATAGTATTTGCACATGTTCAAAACAAAAAGTATTTTTCCAGCGGCTCAGATTTGACCTTGCAATCTCAAGCAAGTATATTTTCAAATCACATACACTTAGCTGATGTGATTTACCTCACTTGTTTAAATTTGTTGTTGAAAAGATTTTGCATTGGTTGTTTGGCATGTTCTTGAATTGTTGTTGTAGTCATTTACACATTGAAGAAGCTTGCATGGCACTATATTTCATTTTGTGTCTGATAGTTTGGAGCCCTTGCATGATGGTGGTAAGGTTTGATTGCTTAGTTTGGTTCCATTTAAAAAGTTGGTTCATGGAGACTGAGTGTTGTGCATGTTGAGCTGAAAAGTAGGAAATGGAGTTATTATCTGCTGTGGTTTTGGCATCTGCCACATTTCCTGAGAGTAATGGATATACTCTGTTTTGGTATAAGCTGTGGCCCAAAAAATTTAAATGTGGGTCAATGAATATTGTGGGTGCTATGTTGGCAGTAGAAGTCATAGAGTTTGTTGCAAAAGATTCCTACATTTGTGATGTTGTTCAATATGTGCAAGTCAAAACCAATATTTGAGTAAAGGGCAAAAATTTGTTTATGTTTCATTGTTTGAAAATCGCTCAATTGTTTCATTTAGATCCAAGCAAGCTTTGATTTTGATGCCAATCTTATCAACATGCTGTGTGATTTCAAAACACACAAATTCTAATTTGTGTCCTAAATTGAATTGATTTGGAATGGATTTATCACAAACTGTGCAGAGGCATCCCCAATGTTGATGGAGGCATCATAATGATTAAATAAATTTTTCATGGGCATTGATGATGTTTGTGATTTGCATCCATTGTATTTGGATTAGCAATATCAAGGGAGAAGTTCAAAGAATCAATAGATTGAGTGGATGAGATCATGGTAAGAATATAGTTTCCTTTAATTCAAAAAGATGGAAGGTTTTTGGACGATTTTCAATCATTTTTACACGTTCAATAGTGGGTATGACTTCATTGAATACAATTTTTGGACTCATATTACAGTGGAAAAGGCATTTTGACAGCTCACGTAGGGGGGCAAGATTGTGCCTCTCAATACGCCACAATGAAAGTATCACAAATTTAATCCCAGACACAAAAAAATGAGCCTTGGTCAAGACATTTCAAAATGAATTGTTGAGAATTTATTCCAGATTTGCAATCAACCTTGGCAATCAATTTGAGACTTTTCCAAGAAAAGTGGCAAGATTTGATACATAGTTCATCCAGATAAATCACCACTTTTTGGGTCTGATATAGCCTTTTTCACACTCTTGAAAGTGTCTCAAACTAGTTCTAATAGTCTCAAAAATGTCTCAAATTTATACCATTATCACAAAATAAATTTATATCTGTTGATTAGAGAGTTCTCAAAAATGTTTTGTCCCATACTGTATGTTTATTTACACATTTCATGATTTGCACAAAGATCCCCAATGTTATAGCTGCCCTACAGAATAAAATGATTTTTTATGACATTATTTAAATATGGATTTTTCTCAATTTATTTTTAATGAATGTAGAAAATCTGTAAATTCCTCTGCTAAAACAAAATAAGATTTGCACATGCTTCAAAACAATTTTCTATTCCAAATATTACATTCCTTTCCTGCTCACCTTGTACATCCTAGAGGTGGTGGCTTTCCTTGATGTTAGACACTTTTTCTTTAGCCTTGTGGATGACTTCCAGAAGGGAGTGAATGCATCTATTGACTTTTGCAGCACTGAAAAAATTGCAACAAATTGAGGAGAAAATGGCAAATATACAAGGCAGAAACATTGCTTACATATGACAATGGGATGGGAAGGGAATCAGAAATGAAATGGTTGTGAATACCACTGGGGCTATAGGACACATAGCAGCCCAAGGAAATTGTATCCAATGGAGAGCTACATCATTAATTTTTATTTGGAACAGGATCTGCATTGTTTGCAGCCACATGATATCACAGTGATGTGGTCCTAAATTTTTGCACCACCTTATTCATCCTCACTATGAACATTTGCAATACGGTATAAGAAAACCATTGGAATTGAGGCAGAATTGGTTGCAGCCAAACAGCTACACTATGCCATGACCCCAATTTTTTTCGCTCCAGCTTCTTCATCCTCCCATTCAGAATCCATACTGTGGTAAGAGGAAACTTGGAATGAGAATCTTCTGCAAGGTCTGATAGGATTGTTGTTAGCAAAGTTGTTGTTGGAAGCAGTGCTGATTGGTTGCAGGCAAATGGCAACAGTATGTCATGTCCCCAGATTCCTTGGTATGATCTCTTTCATCATCTCATTAAGAATCTGTATTGTCATCTTGATTGGAATCAGAACTTGAATTTTCTTGAAGATATTGCAGGAGAAATGTTGGAGAAGTTGATGTTGAGTCTGGAATTGAATTGGTTGTGGCCTATAGATAAGATAGTGTTGTGACTCCAGATTGCTTGGCACCATCTCTTTTATCCTCCCAATAAGAATCCAAATTAATGGTGGAAAATACTTGGAATGAGAATTACATACACAGATAGATGGGTTGATGGCATCTCAATGGAATTCTTTAGGAGTACTGTTGGAGCGGTTGCTATTGGAACTGGGGCTGAATCCATTACAGCAAATTGACAACATTATTTTGTAGCTCCAAATTCCTAGACATCCCTCATCCTCCTAGTCAGAATCCACATAAAGTTCAGAAAAAACTTGGAATTCAAATGTTCTACATAGTTTGATGGGTTGACAAAGTTTCAAGGGTATTGTTGAGACAGAGAAGTAGTCAACTGCAAGAAAATTGTTGAAACTCTAGAAATGACTAAAACCATGTCAAGATTTTAATTTTTGTCAAAGAAAAAATCATCCATTTTTGTCATCACTAGTCCCCTCACCCTCCTTCTTTCCATCTCTGACCCTGTCTCCTTGAAGTTGTTGTTACCACCACTGGCATTGACACATTCCATTACAATTCCAATAAACATTACCAAAATTCAACAAAGACTAAAAATGTTTGAGGAGAAGTTGTTCTGTAGACATACTTTTGTAAAAAATCTGTCATAAAAATTTGTATCATAAACTGATTTTTGGATGCAACAATTCCTTCTCCATCATCACAATGATGCCAGGAGGCTCTAGCCTATCAATTTCTTTGCATTGACACAATTGCTTTTGCTTGGGCTTGTACTTCCTCCCTCAGCCACTGCATCAGCCCATTGGCATGAGCTAACTTGGCAACACCAATGTCTTCACAGGCACTTTGGAACTCCCCACCCACAGCTAAGACACTAATGTAGGGTTGCAGGAAACAAGTTTCAATAGCTTGGAGCAACAACACAATATTGCAGTGGTGGGTTTGGTTGTGATAAACTAGAATCAATTCACTGAAAGATATATCTTTGTATCAGTAATGACTTTGATTTAGGTGATCCAATAAGTGAGATGCACCTTTATCCAGTAAAAATTATGAGCTATTGTAGAGTGGGATGGCACACAAATTATCATAAGTAAACCACTTGATTTTTACTTCTTGAAAATACAGATGCATGAATGATGTATCCAAGAATCCATATGATTTGTCATGCATGTATCATTATCTTCTTCATTGGTCAATTTACCTCATTTCACCACACACATTAATATAAAGTATTTCACTTATGAGTCTCCCTAAGTGTACTGAAATGTAAATGTGGGCATCATAATATGCTCTCCACTGCATTGAATGATGCATGAGGAAAGATGGCGCATAAACATAAAAACAATAAAATTCTATCAAAGTACATCAAGCATCACATCTTTTGTGGTTGTAACACACATCAAATTTATATCTATGCAATTTTTGTTACTATTCAGCTTCACATGTTTGATATACCTTCATTACATTGACAGTAACAAGAACAAATTAGCCCAAAAAACCTCAAGCAGCTAATATTTTCTAATGCCAATGTATTCTCAAAACAAAAAGTCTGTTTCTGCGCCTAAAATAAGCTGTGTTGCTGATAATTGCTAATTAGAATTAACATTGTTCATGTTTCCTTTTGAGTATGCATTTTCAACTCATTATAAGAACAACTTTCATCAAAATATGAGATAATTTATCATCTTTTCAAAGTCAAAGAAGGTTGAAATAGATTAATGTAGGCCTGAATTTTTTGCCAAATTTTAAATTTCAGACAGGAATCATTCATGCGACAAGATTTTCTCCTATGTCCATCTACCATCAATAAACATTACATTGAAATAAATTATTTCAAAAACGCTACATACATCAATGTTTTGAATATGATAATTTTTTAAGAGGAAATTTTTCCAACAGAATACTTGTAGTCATCCAAACTTTTGGTGGTCCAAGTTCAACCCTAACTTTTGGAACTGGAAGGAAATCAAAGATATTTTTTAATCAACGAATTTTGAGTCAATTCTGACTTCATATGCAGGAATCCTTACAAAATTCTGCATGTGTAGATGTGCAATATGATTGTGTTTGGTTGAGACGTCTGCATTTCCCAGCTTTGCAAAGCTTGACTTTCGATTTTAGAGAAACAGAAACTCGTGGGTTTGCTGTCAAAATTGGCTGCAAAGTGGCAATGGGACAACTATGGTGGAGCATCACCATCCCAAGAAGGATGCACAGAGTACTGGAAAGTTCACAGTTTAATCTTGGAAGGGTTGGGATGAATGGATTTCAGATAATGTCTTTGCATGGGTGCATTCTTGGATGGGGGGGTTGTTTCAGATTTTTTGCATTGTCAATCTCATCATTAGAGCTTCTATTTTTTCAGGTAATAAACAATGGAATGAAAATCAGCCTTGCATTGAAACTGGCACAAAATCCCTGCAGCTATCAAAAACTGAAAAAGTAAGTTGATAATCATCACTTGAAATATGGCTCTCCCAATCCTCCCTTGCCAAAGAAGATCCATCTCCAAAATGATAACTACTCCTCTATTTCTTTGCATTCACCACAAAACAATCAACTACAACAATGAATAATACTGCCAATGGGGGAGTAGATGATGCTAAAGTGCCAGCTGCTGAGATGGAGATGGAGGGTTATGATGCTGGTGATCTTGTTGAATAGGAGGAGGAGGTGGAACCAATTGATTTGAGGTAAATGGGAGTGTTTGCAACATAAAAATTGATAATAATGACCTTTCTGTAATTGTCAATAGATACCTTGATGACTCAATCAAACTGTGGCTGTTTGACAATACTTTTACAAGATAAAAGATATGGAAGTGGTTGTGCAAAGTGGGATTTATTCCCATGAATAGGAAGGCATTATATGATGATGACGTCTGACAGCAACTTGGGAGCAGGGGAAACACATCCAGTTGCTCATGAATGATTATGAAAAAATTGCAAAAGATCTCACACAGATGGGATTCAATGGAGACGTTCTCAACCTGCAGGTTGAAGTTGCAAAGCCACAACAAAGACATTGCAAATAAGAACAATTAATCAACAAAATTCTGGATGAGAATTCAATAAACTCCATATGTTGCATATTCAAATGTGGAGTTCAGATTGCCAATGCAGACATTGTGACTACTGCTAGGATGAGGAAAATTGAGAGCATCAAAATGAAGAAGGACAAGCTCCATGAAATGAAAATGAAAAAGGTGACAACAAAAGCAGAAGCAATTGATGCATTGTAGATCCCGGAGAAAATAAACAAATTGCTGCCATAGACTCAAAAGCAATCCTAAAATATCTCCTTCCAATATTGGCACCAAATGAAAAAATCTGATTACAACACTGGCCTGAAGGCATTGGCAAGGCGTGACAAATTTGGGGTCAATTCGGGCAACAACATTACATGGCAAACAGAGATGGAGAAGCATGAGACAGGGAAAACTGAACAGCAGAAGTCTTTGTAGTAAATAAAATTAACCAATATTAATTCAATTTCAATTTTGAGGAAGTTTTTTTGATGTTTCTTGATGTTGCACATGCATTATCATTTCTTTTGATTGATATACTTGAGATCGGCCAAAAGCGGACCCTAAATAATAAACATGTGCAATCCAATTGTACGTAGGAATAGTATGTAGCTTTGTGAGCGCCAAGCGTTTTGACAATCAACGTCCTTCCAACATATCTCTAATGCTCACTTTATCAATGAATACTGATAACCCCAACAAACCATTCGAACACAATCAAATTGAAACAGTCCGATGGAGTTTGATTACTAACATGGGTTGGTTTGGGGTGTTTCGGAGGGGTAATCTGGATTTTGCCAAAAGGTTTGTCAACTACAGGCACGATATTTCCATTCATCGTCGTGTTAAAATCACAGTAGTTAGTACCAAAATATCAAATGATGTTCTGTTTCGAGAGTTATCGACATCTCTTCATTATATTTCTTTTGATGATTATTGGAAATATTGACAAATGTCATCGGCTAAGCATTTACTATACAGGTCTGAAGACGAAAATAATGTTAGACTGGCGGATTTAATCCGATCCGAGTTTCGCCCGAGGCCCAGTCATCCTTGGAACAGCTGTAACCCTCTTAGTTTCCCAAATTGCAAAAATCTTAACTGTCGTGTCCCTCTCGACATTATTTTTATTTAAATCTGATTCAATCTTCCTCTCCATGTTGGTCCCTTTGCCGTAGCTTAGCCAACATTCCATGTTTTTACCTTGTCTATTGGCATATGGAACCATATGCTCTTTGACCATATTACACGCGTCAACTCCAGACATACCTAATCAAAAAATGTTAAACCGATGGACGTACAGAGGAACAAAGGATTGATTATGCAAACAATTGGGCCTACAAATTGAACATTGTAATTACAACAACACCCAGGAAGCCGATACTTTCGCACTTACCTCCACAATCGATCGGAGGAATTTGTTGACAGCCGGCAACAACAACAGGCCCAGCTGCCTTTGCCGCCTCGAACTTAGCGATTCCGTCTGCTGTTGAGCATGCATTCTCGAAGTCGCCTCCCATGTAGTCATGAGCATTCTGATGCCATTCTTCTAACTCTGGATGATCTCCGTAATAGTCGCAGTCAAGCTTCAAACCGAAGTGATCGGAATGAGGTTGAGTAGAAATCCAAATTAGTGCACATACTATGACTCATGAGTCTGTTTAGGAGTGGAAAAAATTTCAAGGGGTTCTTACATCTTTGATTCCGGCTACATGTGTTGACCACTTCGATGGTTTGAGGAGTTTTCGGCTTTGGGCAATTTTCTTCGGATTCGTTAGGACGCTAGGCTCGTCAGGTACACACCAATCAAAGTCGTAAGAGATGATTCCTCCGCCACTCCTTCCTATACACATGTTGTTTGCTGCATTTGGTGTAAAGCAAAAAATAAATGTAGTGAGTTGAGCCATTACTAATCTTTAGATGTTGAACAATCCCCACTTACCATCAATGGGGATGACGATCGCATTATTGGTAGGAGACCTATCGTGTCGCGTCCAGATAATCATGCTGTCAATGGGAACTTCTAATTGCATCGCCTTTAATTGGGCATCGATGTGTTTCTTGCACTTATGGGCATCTGCCTTGAGTCTTGAGTCAGATTGGCATTCCGGCCAAGCCTTCTTGGTTACGAGCATGACACGGTCGCCAGTGGTCATATGATCGAACTCTTCGAAATCGGCTTCGTTATCATAAATTTCTCCGGCGAAACCATAGTTTTCCGAGAGGACTGGAGAAACACAGGACAGGGCCAGGGCCGCGATTAAGGCAGAGACTGTATTCTTGATCATTTGTTATTGAATTGGAAGAAATCGTGAGCGAGTGGCTTTGGTTGATCAAGTTTTGAAAATTTATAACTTATTGTGTTACAGTGCCATGTTTGAATCGACCTATTGTTGGTCCTCTAGATGTAGGACAAAAATAATAGTAAAGTAGTGACTTAGCTTCCCACGTCATGTGATCTGATTCTACACCATAATGTGCAGTGTTCATATTACGACCACAATAATTTTAACATGTTTTGCAATACAAAATATAATTTTAAAGAAGTTTCGTCAGCACAAATTTTGATGACTGATGTCCGTAAGTTTGTCCCTTAATTTACAACATTATTTGTATTATTCTATTTTCAATACATTTTAGTATTTTATCGTTTAGCTTGGGCACACCCATAATCTGAAGTGGCTGACTTCAAATTGTACCTTATTGCTACTTAAATGTATGGATAACATAGATAGAAGTATAAAGTAAGTATCCTAAATTAAAGAGCTATGTCGCAGCTTTCAAACGGTATGCTGATGACCTTCTAGCTCCTTTTTATGACCACAAACCACCAAAAAAGGAAAAGCCAGTCACATCAAGTCTGACACTTCATATTTTTTTGATCCCTCCCTGTCCGCAACGTTCTCCTTTTCTACCTCCCCCCATCGCCTTACATCATACGATATTGCAGTCAACACACCTCCTAGCAGTATCGTATAATTTGGGGCGCTGTCGAAGGCGGTGGGTTAATTGGCGCCTGGTGTTGTACGGTAGTACCATTCCGCTCAGCCATGTTGGATGCGACGTCGAATTTGGAAGGTGCCCCCACAAGTTTCAACACTAGCGGGGAAGATTCTGCATCAAATCCTGCTTGTGCACAAACTGTAGCAGGAGATAGTGTTGAGGTTAAACAAGCAGGTGCTGTCGAAGGTGGTCGGTTGATTGGCGAGTGGTTACCAGCCATGTCGGATGCGATGTCAAATTTAAATTCTACGGAAGGTGCCCCCTCAAGTTTCAACACTTGTTGTGAAGATGCTCCTGCTCGTGCCGGCGAAAGCAGTGGCAAGTATGGTACCATACCAGCCATAATGGATGCATCGTCAAATCCTACGAAAGTAGATGGTGGCAATCTGAAGAGGGATGGAAACCAATCAAAATCGAAGCATGCAATTTCCACTCCACTCCACAATAAGCAAACTCCATTGACGAAGAATTCATCCAGTTGTAAATTGCCCGCTTCTCCAAATGAAAATCGCCATACTCCAATGAATCTTCAAAAAAGAATGAGCGCTATACAGCAACAAATTGTTGCCCCATTTCTTCCACCAATGCATCCTTCTCCAGGATCTCCCAAGCCACCCAACACCAGTTCTGATTGGTGGATATGTTGTTGCGGTAATCACCTACCACTGAATCGAACAAGGTGTGGTCAATGCAAAAAGTGGAGAGGCGGGAAGCGTCAAAAATTCAATCATAGAAGCAGAAGCGATGGGTGCAAGTCTGATGATGCTCCAAAACTACCAGCAGCAGAAGTGAATCTGACTCCAAGAGGATCACATGCTGCTGCAGTTCTAAGCCCCATTACAAACCAGACTGATGAGGGATCGATGTCATCTACGAATACGGAGGACACAACAATTGAAATGATTGCTCAACTTGTGGCTCTTGATTTAAATGAAAAAGGAGATGGCGGGAGCTCTGATGAGGAGGGCGATGGAATCTTTGACTGTGAAGATTGGAATGAAGCATCCACACAATCTGATTTAGAGCGACGCATGAACGACTACAGTGAGATAGAAGATAACGTAAAAGACTCGGAAGAGAATGGTATCATTTCTTTTCTGTCAGCAAGTGACAATGATAATGTGGCTTCGTCTCCTCCAGAATTAGATAATGCTCCATTTGGTTGGACACGACCTGGTCCACCAGACGATTGGAAATTCAGTATCGATTCAAAGAGAGGTGAGCCAGAGTTCAACGCAATTGACAACCCAGGGAAGTGGAGTTCTTTTACTTTTCGAGCAAAATTTTCATCAGCTGGAGCAGCCGGAAAATATACTCATCACGTCATGCCAGCTGGAGCCATTCCTGTTCCACGAAATCCAGAAAACTGCAACAAGAGAATGGAATGTGGATAC
>JACCDI010375351.1_pt1 | contig 12580 bp, 11 predicted proteins | sample 7442791 | NCBI WGS metagenome assembly JACCDI01 (sample SAMN15323434, study PRJNA562643) | freshwater metagenome | isolation source: river surface water | place: USA:Blue River Watershed | collected 2017-08-15
CAGAGCAGCTGCAACCGCAGAGTCAACACCACCCGAAAGACCGCAGATCACACGGTCAGAACCAACCTGAGCGCGAATCTTCTCGACCTGCTCGGCAATAACGTTGCCGGAGTTCCAGTCGGCAGCAATACCGGCGGCCTTGTGCAAGAAGTTCTCTAGAACGTTCTGGCCAAACTGCGAGTGCTTGACCTCCGGGTGCCACTGCACGCCGTAAATCTTGCGAGCCGAGTCGGCGAACGCCGCTACCGGGGTCGTCTCGGTCGAAGCCAAAACCTCAAAGCCTGCCGGCGCTTCCATCACTTGGTCGCCGTGCGACATCCAGCAAATCTGCGAAGCCGGCTGGCCATCCAAGATCTCACCACCGGCACTAACCGACAACTCGGTTGCGCCATACTCTCGCTTGCCAGTCTTATCGACCCTGCCACCTAGAGCGTTAGCCAAAGTCTGGAACCCGTAGCAAATGCCCAAAACTGGGACGCCCAATTCAAGGATTCCCGCATCGAGCTGAGGCGAGCCCTCTTCGTAAACCGACGACGGACCACCAGAGAGGATGATTGCCAACGGCTGTTTAGCTGCCACCTCGGCGGCGGTGACGTTGTGGTGAACAATCTCGCTGTAAACGCCGGCCTCGCGAACGCGACGCGCAATCAGCTGGGCGTATTGTGCGCCGAAGTCGACTACTAAAACTGGACGGTTAATTGTTCTCTCCCTCGATTTGCGCCTTCGCCACCTTTGAGTAGTAGCGCTCGGTGAAGAAGGACAGCATCGGCACAACACCACCCGCGGCGATGATTAGGAATCTCAGGAAGCTCCAGCGCATGAGCGTCCAAAGTCTGAAGTCACCGAACAGGTACAAGACGTAGAGCCAACCGTGAACGATCAGGATCCAGGTCGAAAGGTTGAAGCCGGTTTCGAGTGCGACGTTCTCGCCCTCAACTGAGCGAAGTTCTAGGGTGACCAGGCCGTTTGGGCCAAAGGCGTAGAAGTCGTAGCCGAAACCGTATCTGAAGACCATTTCGATGACCAACAGCATCAGGAAGGTGCCGGTGATATAAGAGGTCACTCTGAAGAACTTCACAGCGCTGAGTTTGGCTTTAGACATGCGTTCAGTTTACCTTTCGCCTCTTAGGCCTAGCCGTTCGTCCTGGACCAAGCGCCACCACAGGAAGACTGCGAAGCCGGCGAAGAGAACCCACTCGACGGCATAGAAGGCGTTGAGCACGTTGACTTCGGTTTTGGTTTCACCGGCGCCGATCGAGATCGGGTTGGCGTGGCCGTCGGTTATTGCTACGAAACCTCTATATACGGGGGCTGGTTTGGTGTCGCCTTGATTGATGACCTGTTCGACGCTGAGGCTTTGGAATACTCCGTTTTGCGGGTGCTCAGGTTCTTCGCTGGGCAGGTAGCGGCCGGTGATTGTCACTGCCTGCGGTGGTGCTGCCGGGGCGGGGTCGGTCGAGAAGTTGTAAGCGAGGGTTACCACGCTGCCGTCCTTTAGGGTGGCGAGCGCTACCGACCAGTAGCCAGTTTGGGTTGAGCCATCGGTGAGGGTCTGAACTCGCTTGGCGACCGTGCCCTTGAGTTGCGAGCTGACTACATCGACCGTGACGATTCGGTTTTTGAACTCGGTTTTGAAAGGTTCGACCGGGGCGGTCAGTTTGGTTAGCGGAACCGCTATCGGGCTGACTTCAACCTTTTTGGTTGTGGTGATTGCTCTCTCGAGTTGCCACTGACCGAGGAACGCGAAGATCGCCGCGAGGGCGAGGGCGAAGATGAGCGCGCCAATCCACTTCGGTGTGAGTGCGACCTTGGCGAAACTCTGGGTCATTAGGCGTTGTATGGAGCGACTACGACGTCAACGCGCTGGAACTCTTTGAGGTCGGAGTAACCGGTGGTTGCCATCGAGCGCTTGAGGGCACCGATGAGGTTTGAGGTGCCGTCGGCGTCGGTCGATGGGCCGTTGAGGATCTGCTCGAGCGAGCCGCCGGTACCAACGTGAACGCGGTTGCCACGAGGGAGTTCGGGGTTGTGAGCCTCCTGGCCCCAGTGCCAACCCTGACCCGGTGCTTCTTTGGCCCGGGCGAGAACCGAGCCGAGCATCACTGCATCTGCTCCGCAAGCAATCGCCTTGACGACGTCGCCTGAGGTGCCGAGGCCACCGTCGGCTATGACGTGAACGTAGCGTCCGCCGGATTCGTCCATGTAGTCGCGGCGAGCGCCAGCAACGTCGGCAACCGCGGTTGCCATTGGTGCGTGAATGCCGAGAACCTTGCGGGTGGTTGAGGCAGCGCCGCCACCGAAACCAACGAGAACACCGGCGGCACCAGTGCGCATGAGGTGCAGGGCTGCGGTGTAGGTGGCAGCGCCACCGACGATTACGGGTACGTCGAGTTCGTAGATGAACTCTTTGAGGTTTAGTGGTTCGCGGGTCTTCGAAACATGCTCTGCCGAGACGGTCGTGCCGCGAATGACGAATAGGTCAACGCCGGCTGCGACAACGGTTTTGTGTAGTTCAGCGGTGCGCTGCGGGCTAAGTGCACCGGCAACGGTGACTCCGGCCGCACGAATTTGGGCTAGACGGTCGCGAATCAGCTCTGGCTTGATCGGTTCCGAGTAAAGCTGCTGCATGCGAGCGGTCGCCTGCTCTGGCGAGAGCTTGGCGATTTCGTTGAACTGCTGGCTAGGGTCTTCGTAGCGGGTCCAGAGGCCTTCGAGGTCTAGAACGCCGAGGCCGCCGAGCTTGCCGATTGCGATTGCAGTCTCTGGCGAAACAACCGAGTCCATCGGGGCTGCGAGCACAGGCAGGTTGAACGAGTAGGCGTCGATGTTCCAAGCGGTCGAGACGTCTTTAGGGTCGCGGGTGCGGCGGCTCGGGACGATTGCGACGTCGTCGAATGCCCACGCTCGGGTGCCACGCTTGCCGCGGCCGATTTCCATTTCACTCATTGCGGCTCCTAGCGGGTTCCGTAGTTCGGTGCTTCGACAGTCATCTGGATGTCGTGCGGGTGGCTTTCTTTCAAGCCGGCTGCGGTGATGCGCACAAACTTGCCGCGAGCCTGAAGTTCTTCGATCGAGTCGGCGCCGACATAGCCCATCGATGCGCGAAGGCCACCGATTAGCTGGTGGGTCACGCTGGCGACCGAACCGCGGTAGGGGACTCGCCCTTCGATGCCCTCTGGCACGAGCTTGTCTTCGCGAAGCACGTCGTCTTGGAAGTAGCGGTCTTTCGAGTAGCTCTTGGCCTGGCCGCGTGACTGCATTGCGCCCAGCGAGCCCATGCCGCGGTAGGTCTTGAACTGCTTGCCGCCGACGAAGGTGATGTCGCCCGGGGCTTCATCGGTTCCGGCCAGTAGTGAGCCGAGCATTACCGCCGAGGCACCGGCGACGATTGCCTTCGGGATGTCGCCCGAGTACTGCAAGCCGCCGTCGGCGATTACCGGGACGCCCGCTGGCTTGCAGGCTAGTGAGGCTTGGTAAACGGCGGTGACCTGAGGCACACCGACACCGGCAACCACGCGAGTGGTGCAGATCGAGCCTGGGCCGACACCGACCTTCACGCCGTCGGCTCCGGCGGCAACCAGTGCGGCTGCGCCTTCGCGGGTTGCGACGTTTCCGCCGATTACGTCAACGTTTTTGGCGAAAGGCTCAGCCTTTAGCTTGGCGACCATTTCTAGAACGGCCGAGTTGTGGCCGTGGGCGGTGTCAACGATCAGTACGTCAACGCCGGCTTCGACTAGAGCCATCGAGCGCTCCCAGGCGTCTTGGCCAACACCGACGGCTGCGGCAACGAGCAGGCGGCCGTTGGCATCCTTCGAGGCGTTCGGGTACTTCTCGCTCTTGTCGAAGTCTTTCACGGTGATGAGTCCGCGAAGTTTTTCGTTCTCATCTATAAGAGGTAGCTTTTCGATTCGGTGCTGAGCGAAGAGAGCGATGGCTTCTTCTGGGCGAATGCCGACCGGTCCGGTGATCAGCGGCATCGGGGTCATGATGTCTTTCACCAGGGTGGTGGTGCGCTGAACATCGAGCACAAAACGCATGTCGCGGTTGGTCACAATGCCAACCAGCTTGCCGTCCTCGTCGATAACCGGGAGGCCGGATACGCGGTACTGACCGCAAAGGTCGTCAACTTCCTGGATGGTTGCCAAAGGGGTGGTGGTGACCGGGTGGGTGATCATGCCGGCCTCTGAGCGCTTGACGAGGTCAACCTGCTCGGCCTGGGCCTCGAGCGAAAGGTTGCGGTGAAGCACGCCGATGCCGCCCTGGCGAGCCATTGCGATGGCCAGACGAGCCTCGGTTACGGTGTCCATCGCCGAGGAAAGTAGCGGGATGTTGATCTCTACCCGCTTAGAAATGCGGGTTTTGGTGTTGACCTGACTTGGGACTACATCGGACTCACCTGGCAGCAGGAGGACGTCGTCGTAAGTGAGCCCTAAGAAACCGAATGGGTCGTTCTGAGTCATAAATAAGACCTGCCATTAAGAGGTGTGTTTCGGCAATTCTACCTCTGGTAACACCTTTGTTTCTATTCGCCAAAAGCCACCTTTTGACGGTCCGTTTTCTAGTAAGGTCGGTTCTTGATACAGCAATGGCGCTTGCGTGCCATGAACAAGTGGAGGTTGGTTTGAACCAGTCCATAACGCAGTTTGCGAAACCCGGCCGCAGGTGGCTGAGCGTTCTCGCATTGCTTTTTACTTTCCTGATCGGTGGTGCGCCAGCGATGGCGGCGACCGCGGATCCCGGCACCGGTGACCCCGCGACCACGTTCGTGATCAGCGGCAAGATCGCCGACTGCGGCGTCGGCGTCCCAGGCATCAAGATCCACGTCTTCGGCCGCGACCTCGACGCACAGTTGGTCACCGACGACAACGGCGTCTGGGAAACCCTGGCACCTAAAGACACCGTTTACCTCGAAGACAAGTTCACTGTCGAGCTAGACGAAACCTCGCTACCGGAAGGTCGCACCCTGATGGGCAAGGCGACCCGCACCCTGGTCTTCGACTCGGTGAACTCGGCATCGGTTTCGTTCAAGCTCAACATGGTTGACTGCGAGGCCTCGGGTGGCGAAAAGCCACAGGCAGTCGAAAACCGCTTTGTAGTTGCCCTGTTCAACGGAATCAACTTCGGAATCGTGTTGGCAATGGCCGCCATCGGCCTCTCGCTGATTTACGGAACCACCGGCCTCAGCAACTTTGCTCACGGTGAAATGGTTTCGATCGGCGCCCTCTCGACCTGGTTCTTCAACAAGGCCATAGGCCTCGACCTCCTCACCTCGGCGCTGATCGCAATCGCAATCGTCACCGCGTTCGGTTACTTCCAGGACGCAGCTCTCTGGAGGCCGCTACGCAAAAAGCGCATCGGCCTAACCCAGATGATGATCGTCTCGATCGGTCTCTCGATGGTGATCCGCTACTTCTTGCAGATGCTCTTCGGTGGCGACACGAAGGTGCTCTCGCAGGGTGACACCTGGAACATCCTCGGTGTGAACATGCCGGCCCTCAACGTAATCTGCGCCGGAATCTCGGTGCTGGTCTTGATTGGCTACACCCTGTTCCTAACCAAGACCCGAATCGGTAAGGCCACTCGCGCGGTTAGCGACAACGCCTCGCTCGCGGCTTCGACCGGTATCGACGTAGAACGCATCATCAGAATCGTCTGGATCATCGCCGCGGTACTCACCGGTATCTCGGGTGTGTTCCTCGGTCTTTACCAGCAGGCAGCCTGGGACACCGGCTTCTTCAACCTGCTGCTGATCTTCGCAGCCGTCACCCTCGGTGGCCTCGGAACCTCGGCCGGTGCCGCGGTTGGCGCGATGATCATCGGTTTGCTGGTAGAACTTTCGACCCTGATTATTCCTTCGGACCTAAAGATTGCAGCAGCGCTGGTCGTCATGATCCTCGTGCTCCTCTTCAAGCCAGAGGGCGTTTTGGGCAAGAAGCAGAGAATCGGATAGGTAACTCATGGACATCATTCTCGGTAACGCAATCGACTGGCTGTTTCACCCAATCACCGCAGCCTACGCACTAGCCGCAATCGGTATCGCCCTGCACTTCGGCTTCACCGGCCTTTTGAACTTCGGTCAGGCCGTGTTCATGGCTGTCGGCGCTTACGGGTTCTCGATCTCGGTCAAGTTCTTCGGTCTCGGCTTCTGGCAGGCGGTAGCTGTTTCGCTGCTCTGCTCGGTGGTCATGGCCTTCATCCTCGGTATTCCAACCCTGAGGCTCCGAAGCGACTACCTGGCAATCGTGACAATCGCGGCGGCCGAAGTCTTCCGCTTCATCGTCTCGACCACCTCGGCTCAGCCGGTCACCGGTGGCCCTCAGGGACTCAACGAGTACTCGGAGGAGTTCTGGGCAATGAACCCGATTGCCGACGGCAAGTACGGCTTCTGGGTCTGGGAATACACCGAGGACGACATCTTCGCCCGCATCGTCTCCTGGACGGTCGTCGCGCTGTTCGCAATTCTCCTCGCCATCCTGATTCGCAGCCCTTGGGGTCGAGTCATCAAGGGTATTCGCGAAGACGAAGACGCGGTTCGCGCACTCGGCAAGAACGTTTACTCCTACAAGATGCAGTCGCTGGTCGTCGGTGGTCTGATGGGTACCGTAGCCGGCATCCTGTTCGTGCTACCGACCTCGGTTCAGCCGGGCAACTACGGCACCAGCCTCACCTTCTTCATCTGGACAATCCTGCTGCTCGGTGGAGCATCAACCGTGATCGGTTCGATCGTGGGCGCAATGATCTTCTGGTCGCTGCTCTCGCTTTCGAGCGACCTCCTCTCGGCTGGCGTCGAGTCCGGTGTGATCACGTTCCTCAACCAGAACCAGGTCGGCGCTATCCGCTTCATGCTGGTAGGTCTCGGCCTGATGCTCCTGGTGATCTTCCGCCCTCAGGGCATCTTCGGCAACAAGAAGGAGCTGTACTTCAATGCCTAGTGAAATCGCTAAAGGCGCCATCGAACCGGGCTGCGCAAAGGTTGACCCGATTCTCATCGCCAACAATGTTCGTCGCCAGTTCGGCGGTAACGTCGCAGTTGACGTCGCTCACGTAGAAATCCCACGCGGCAAGATCACCGCTCTCATCGGTCCTAACGGCGCCGGTAAGACGACCTTCTTCAACCTGCTGACCGGCTTCGACCAGCCAAACTCGGGCGACTGGACCTTCGACGGCAAGTCTCTCGCCGGCGTCCCAGCCTTCCGCGTTTCGCGCATGGGCATGGTTCGCACCTTCCAGCTGACCAAGGCTCTCAACATGCTCACCGTCATGGAGAACATGCGTCTGGGCGCTCAGAAGCAGCCGGGCGAGAACGTGCTGAAGGCACTGCTCAAGCCACTGTGGCGCAAGAACGAGGACGAAATCACCGTAAAGGCGGCCGAGCTCCTCAAGCGCTTCAAACTAGACGCCAAGGTCGATGACTACGCAGCCAGCCTCTCGGGTGGTCAGCGCAAGTTGCTCGAAATGGCCCGCGCGCTCATGACCAACCCGAAGCTCGTCATGCTCGACGAGCCGATGGCCGGTGTGAACCCAGCCCTAACCCAGAGCCTCCTCGAGCACATCAAGGGCCTGAAGTCCGAGGGCATGACTGTTCTGTTCGTTGAGCACGACATGCACATGGTCCGCAACATTTCCGACTGGGTCATCGTCATGGCCGAAGGCAAGATCGTTGCCGAAGGTCCACCGAACGAGGTCATGAAGAACCCTGCTGTGATCGACGCCTACCTCGGCGCTCACCACGACAGCGACCTAGGCGCCGACAAGATTGCGAAGGGCAAGTAATGGCTAGCAACAACACCGTAGTCCAGACCAAGGGCCTCTACGCCGGCTACCTACCCGGCGTCAACATCCTGAACGACTGCAACATCACCGTCGATCAGGGCGAGCTAATCGGCATCATCGGCCCTAACGGCGCCGGCAAGTCAACCCTGCTCAAGGCAATCTTCGGTTTGGTGAACGTCCGCGAGGGCCAGATCCTCCTCAACGGCGAAGACATCACCGGCCTCAAGGCAAACAAACTCGTTTCGAAGGGTGTGGCTTTCGTGCCGCAGACCAACAACGTTTTCCCAAGCCTGACCATCGAAGAAAACCTCGAGATGGGCACCTTCCAGATGCCTAAGCGCTTCCAGGAGCGTTTCGACTTCGTAACCTCGGTGTTCCCCGAACTAGGCAAGCGTCGCGCCCAGCGCGCAGGCTCGCTCTCGGGCGGTGAGCGCCAGATGGTGGCCATGGGACGCGCTCTGATGGTTGACCCTAAGGTTCTGCTTCTAGACGAGCCAAGCGCCGGTCTGTCGCCTGTCCGCCAGGACGAAGCCTTCCTGCACGTCCGCAGCGTCAACGAGGCCGGAGTGACAGTAATCATGGTCGAGCAGAACGCTCGCCGTTGCCTTCAGATCTGCGACCGCGCATACGTGCTCGACCAGGGTAAGGATGCCTACACCGGCACCGGACGCGAGCTTCTCGCCGACCCTAAGATGGTCGAGCTTTACCTAGGTAACCTAGCCGAGCAAAAGTAGCAAACCTCCGCTGTCTCTCTCTCTGACAGCGGTAAGGAAAAACCCCCGAGCCTTTCGGCTCGGGGGTTTTTACCGTCTTTCGACTGTTTAGATCTTGCCGTAGACAGAGTCTTGTGGCTGGTTGTTGTTGTCGGTACCGAAGATGTAGACACCTACGTATGCTTCGGTTGGGTCGCCGTTGTCGTCCCAGGTGATTGGGCCAGAGACACCATCGAAGTCGACATCAGTGCCGGCCTTGATTAGGTCTACAGCCTGCTTGAAGCCGCCACCCTGCGAGAAGTCAACCTTGGTTCCGCCCTTAGAGACCTGAACCATGTACTTCTTGATGGTTGCACCAGTTACTTCTTCGCCAGCAGCAACTGCAGTCTCTGCAGCTAGGGCGATAAGCATGGTTGCGTCGTACGACTCAGCTGCGTAAGCGAAGACGGTTAGGTCCTTGTTTACGGTTGCTAGACGGGTCTTGAAGTCTTCAGATGCGATAACACCAGGAATGGTTCCCTGTGCACCAGCAATGTTGAAGTCAGTGAAGTCCTTCGAGAAGTCACCGGTGTTTCCGTCGCATAGGTAAAGAGCGGTTGGGTCCCAACCCTTGGTCTTTACTAGGTAAGGAAGGATGACCTTGACCTCGTCGAACGAGATGACAGCGATTGCGTCTGGCTCAGAAGCTAGAACACGGTCGATCTGTGCGTTTACGTTCTTCGAAGATGCAGGGAAGACCTCGTTGGCAACGACGGTTGCGCCCTGGTTCACGATGGACTTGCCAGCGTTCTCCTGTAGACCAGTACCGTATGGGTCCTGGATGGTTAGGAAGGCAACCTTCGAGTAACCGTCAGCAACGATCTTGTTTCCAAGAACGCGGCCCTGTAGAACGTCCGAAGGAGCGGTACGGAAGTAGAAACCGTTGTCCTTGTAGGTGCTCAGTACAGGAGCGGTGTTAGCAGGCGAAACCTGAACGATTTCGTCCTTGATGACCTTGTCGATAACCGAAAGGGTTACACCCGACGATGCAGCACCAACGATTGCGTCAACGCCAGCGGCCTTTAGAGCTGCCTGCGACTGCGATGCAGTGTTGGTGGTGGTGTCGCCCGAGTCAGTGTGCTTTACAGAAACACACTTGCCGCCAACTCCACCGTTCTCGTTGATCTCAGCAACAGCTAGGTCTACACCTGCGATTTCTGGAGCACCAAGGAACGCTAGGTTACCGGTGGTTGGAAGCAACGTACCGAGAGCTAGCTCGGCGTCGGTGCAGTTTGCGGCGTCAAACTTTGCTGGCGCGCAACCAGTGAGGAGCATCGCTGCAACTGATGCAACAGCTGCAAAGCTAACTCCCCGCTTTAGGTTCTTGTTCATGTTTTCTCCGTTTCGAATGGAAGCGGGCACGAGAGAGGACTCCCGAACCACTAGGCAAAAGCATAGCCAGCCACGACGACAAATACAGGCCCGTTACTTCTCTTTTCAACGAATTTATGACCAACTAAGCCAAACCTAAGTGGCATTTCGTCGCCAAATCAAAAAATCAAGACGGATTTCGTTTCAAAACCGCGTTTCAACTCCGTTTTTCGCATTTTCAAGCGCAAAAAGCGTCGTGTAACAATCTTGTTTCGATACGCGCAAAGCCCCTATTTTGTGCTCTTTTGACGATGTTTTGCCATGTCGAAAGACAAAAACGCCAGCGCCAACCAAACCAACCCGAAGCCGAACCAACGCGCCAAGGGCATCGTCTCGCCAAAGTAAAACAGCCCCAGGCTGAACTGGATGATCGGCGTAAGAAACTGCATAAACCCGATCCAAGACAGCGGCAGATGCTTAGCCGCCGAGCCAAACAGGATCAGCGGAATCGCCGTCATCACCCCAAAGGCAACCAAACCGAACGAACCCCAGAACCCAGCCGCCCCAAACTGGATTCCCCCGGGCAACACCAAAAGCAACTCGACCAAAGCCACCGGCAGCAAAAACCCAGACTCAAAAGCAAACGAGTTCAACGCCGAAACCTTGCCCCCGATCTTGTTTTTCGCCAAACCGTAGATCCCAAACGACCCGGCCAGTATCAAAGCGATCCAAGGCGGACGCCCGTAATCGAAAGTCAAAATAACCACAGCGACAAAAGCTAACCCGACGGCAAACCACTGCCAGAACCTAAGCCGCTCCCCCAAAAACACCACAGCCAAAACAATCGTGACCAAAGGGTTGATGAAATACCCGAGCGAGGATTCCACCACGTGACCCGAAGCGATCCCGATCACGTAAGCCTGCCAATTCACCATGATGAAGACAGCCGAAACCAAAATCCATACCAGCGACGACCGCGAAGAAAGAACCGAACGAACCGAACCCCAAGAACGATTCAGAGTGATCAAGACAACAGCGGCCAAGAAACCAAAGACCACTCGCCAAACCACCACCTCCATTGCCGAAGCAAACGAAAGCAGAGAGATGATGATCGGAAACGAGCCCCAAATCAAATACGCAGTCAACCCGTAGGTCAGACCTTTAGCCGTATTAGTTGAGCTCACCGAACCAACCCTAGCCAATAAAAAAAGGACCCCGACCATCGGCCGGGGTCCTCCTCAGAGAAATTTAGCGAACTACGACTGCAAGCACATCGCGAGCCGAAAGGATCAGGTATTCCTGACCTTCGAACTTCAGCTCGGTGCCGCCGTACTTCGAGAAAATCACCTTGTCGCCAACGGTTACGTCAACAGGAATACGAACACCGTTGTCATCGACGCGGCCTGGGCCAACAGCAATGACCTCAGCCTCCTGCGGGCGCTCCTTAGCGGTGTCTGGGATTACCAGACCCGAAGCGGTTACGGTCTCTGCTTCGAGCAGGCGAACGACGATGCGATCTTCTAGTGGCTTGATGTTTACAGACACAATGACCTCTTCTAACTAATAAGTAATGGGCCTCAATTGAGACACCCCAATTCTAAATCACCATTAGCACTCGGTCAAGGCGAGTGCTAGCCAACAAACAAATAGCATTGACCCATGAACAAAGCCGAGCTAATCCAACTTCTCGAAAGAGAAGGCCAAGAACTGCTCGCCCAGCTCGACTACAGCACCAAGCTCGACATCGTCAAAACCATCACAAAGCTCAGAGCCCAAGGCCACGACCCCGCCCTGATCGCCAACGCCCTCACCCAAGCCAAACTGAGAAAACGAGCCGAAACGAAGTTCGGCGAGTTCGCCCAAAGAATGTTCTTCACCGAAGACGCCCTCGAGCAAGCATCAAGACTCCAGGTCGCCGCCCTCCATGCCAACCGCTTCAAACAAGCCGGAGTCACCCAAGTAGCCGACCTCGGCTGCGGCATCGGCGCCGAATCGCTCGCCTTCGCATCACTCGACCTCAAGGTCAACGCCTACGAAATCGACGAGGTCACCTCAGCCATCGCCGCCTATAACCTCGCCATCTTCGAAAACGTCGAAGTCAACAACGAAGACGTCACCAAACTGAACCTCAAAGAACACCAAGCACTGTTCTTCGACCCCGCCCGCAGAAACTCCAAAGCAAGACTCTTCAACCCCAAAGACTTCTCCCCCAACTTCGATTGGGTCATCGAACAAGCCAAGCAAAAACCATCCGGCATCAAACTCGGCCCCGGCCACCCCCATAACCAGATCCCCGAGGAAGCCGAAGCCCAGTGGGTATCGGTCGAAGGCGACCTAGTCGAGCTCTCCCTCTGGTTCAACGAAACCAAACGCCAAGAAGTCAAAAGATCAGCACTCCTGATCACCAAAGACGGCAAGCACGAACTCAAAACAAACGAAAAAGAAGAGCCTGCCCCAACCGGCGAAATCGGACAATTCATTCACGAACCAGACAACGCAGTTATCAGATCACACCTAATCAACCTGCTTGCCGAACAAACCAACACCCACACCATCGACCCAAACATCGCCTACCTCACCGGCAACGACAACATAACCTCACCCTGGCTCAAGAGCTACAAGATCGAACAAGTCCTCCCATTCGACCGCAAACAACTCAAGGCCTACATCAAACAAAACGACATCGGCACCCTAGAAATAAAGAAACGTGGCACCGACATCACCCCAGAAGCCCTAAGAAAAGA
>JACCDI011152886.1_pt1 | contig 12573 bp, 10 predicted proteins | sample 7442791 | NCBI WGS metagenome assembly JACCDI01 (sample SAMN15323434, study PRJNA562643) | freshwater metagenome | isolation source: river surface water | place: USA:Blue River Watershed | collected 2017-08-15
GGACCTTCGGAGGTCAATACTGGAAAGAGGCACTAACGCAAGGGTGGACGCCTGGGGCTTGCGCGGGCCGATTTCTGGTACCCCAGCATGAGGCCTGTGCAAGCCCCAGGCGTCCACCCAGGAAAAGCACTCAGACGGTCAAAGCCGCCAACACAGCCAAAGGCGCCGTTTCAGCCCGCAACACGCGCGGCCCCAAAGTCACAGGCGCAAAACCCGACGACAAAGCCAGCGACTCTTCAGCAGGGCTCAACCCACCTTCAGGCCCACTGAGCACCACCAGCGACTCACCACCACCCACTGCAGAAGACAGCGAACGGGTGCCCGGCGCCAGCGACAGCACACAACGCTGACCTTCTGCCGAGGGGCGCGCCAGCCAGTCGCTCAATGAGACCGCCGGATGAATGACCGGCACCCGGTTGCGCCCGCACTGCTCGGCTGCGGCCACCGCCACGCCCTGCCAGTGCGCCAGCTTTTTGTCGGCCCGCTCGCCCTTGAGCTTGAGCACACTGCGCTCGGCCACCAGGGGCGTGATGCTGGCCACACCCAGCTCGGTGGCTTTTTCCACCAGCCAGTCCATGCGCTCATTGGCCGTGATGCCCGCCAACAGGTGGATGGCACGCGGCGCTTCGCGTTCAATGGCGTGGTGCGCGCCCACGTCCACGTCCACATCGCTGCGGCCCATGCGCGTGACCGTGGCCTCGAACTCGCCGCCCTCGCCGCTGAACAACGTGATCACGGCGCCCGGTTGCAAGCGCAGCACCTGCACGTGGCGCGCAGCGCCTGCGGGCAGGCTGAGTGCCTGACCCGTGGCCAGCGGTGCGGGGCAGTAAAAGCGGGGCATGGCTTTACATGCGACCGTAGGCAAAGCCGACCTGCGGCGTGGTGCCTTCGACCTCATCGATCAGGCGCAGCAAGGGCTTGAGCTCGCGGTAGCGGCTGGCAGTGGCACGGATGTAGTGGATAAAACGCGGGGCATCGGCCAGGTATTTGGGCTTGCCGTCGCGCAGCGTCAGGCGGGCAAAGATGCCAGCCACTTTGAGGTGGCGCTGCAGGCCCATCCATTCGACGGCGCGGTAGAAGGCGCCGAAGTCACTGTGCCAGTCTTCAAAATCCATCAGGCCCACCTTGCGGGCCTTTTCCCAGTAGCGGATGGTGATGTCGAGCACGAAGTCTTCTTCCCAGCTCAGGAAGGCGTCGCGCATCAGGCTGGCGATGTCATACGTCACCGGGCCATGCACCGCATCCTGGAAGTCCAGCACGCCCAGCTGCTCATTTCGGAAGGGCATCATCAGGTTGCGCGGCATGAAGTCGCGGTGCACGTACACGCTGGGCGCGGCCAGGTTGCGCTGCACGATCACGTCAAACGCCTGGTCCAGCGTTTCGCGCACCTTGCCCTCCACCACCAGGCCTTTGTGCTGGGCCAGGTACCAATCTGGAAACAAACTCAGCTCACGGCGCAGCAGGGCCTCGTCATAGGGTGGCAGTTCGCCGGGTTTGGAGGCCAGTTGCCACTGCACCAGCGCGTCCACCGCCTGCAAGTACAGGGCCTGGTTGGCCTGGGGCTTGTCGGCATCGATGGCCGACATCATGGTGCGGTCACCCAGGTCGGTGAGCAGCATGAAGCCGTCTTCGCGCTGCCAGTCCAGCACCTCGGGGGCGTGCAGGCCGGCGGCCTGCATCAGGCCCGCCACCTGCACAAAGGGCTGGCAGTTTTCTTTGTCGGGCGGCGCATCCATGACGATGCGGGTCTCGCCGGCAGCGGTGTCCAGGCGCAGGTAGCGGCGGAAACTGGCATCGGCCGAGGCGATGCGCAGGGTGTGCGGCAACAGCGCGTGGGGGGAGGTCTGGCCCGCCAGCCAGCGGGCAAAAAGACTTTCGCGCTCGGGGCTGGACCAGGGGACGGTGCGGTCGGTGTCGGAGTGGCTCATGGATAATCCCATTTTATTCAATGCCCCCGCCGGTTCGGCGCCTCGAACACCCCTCATTTCTGACCTTGTCGCGACGCCATCCCTTCTCGCTGATGCCCATTGCCCTGCTGGTTTGCCTGGGGGCGCTTCCATGCCTGGCCTTTGCTCAGGCACAGGGGCTGGTGCTCAGAAACAGCCCACGCCTGCAAGAAAACCTGTCCCCGGCAGAGCGCACGCAAGGGCGCACCCAGATCGAAGCCCAGCACATGAGCGTGCGCCCAGACCTGGATGCCAGGCTCGACGGCGCTGTGGTGTTGCGCCGACCAGGCCTGGTGGTGCGTGCCGACCACCTGCGTTACGACCAGTCCACCGAACACATGGACGCCCAGGGCCATGTCCACGTCAACCGGCAAGGCCATGTGTTCGAGGGACCCACACTCGAACTGCAACTCGACAGCTTTCAGGGGCAAATTGAAACCCCCCGCTTTCGGCTCGCACAGGGCGGCCACGGCGATGCCCGTCAAATTGAATTCATTGACGAACGACGCATGACGGCGCACCAGGCGCGCTACACCACCTGTCGCGCCACGCCCGGACCAGAGTGGCTGCCCGAATGGCTGCTCAAGGCCAGCAGTATCGGCACCGACATGACCAGCGGCATGGGCACCGCCAAAGACGTTCGAATTGAGTTCCTGGGACTCAACTCCCCAGTGCTGAGCGAAATGCAATTTCCCATCGAATCCAAGCGGGCCTCGGGCTTTCTGACGCCCTTGGTGTCAATCGATTCGACCAGCGGCATCGATTTGACTCAGCCTTATTACTGGGACATTGCCCCCAACCGCGATGCCACCTTGGTGACCCACGCCATGACCCGACGGGGGGTGGCGTTTGAGAGCGAGTTCCGCTACCTTGAAAACCAGTACAACGGCCTGGCCCGCCTGAACTGGATGCCACACGACACCTTGACCCAATCCCAGCGCTGGGGCCTGATGACACAACACGCGGGCCAAATGGACACGGGCATCGAGGGCCTTGGGACACTGGGCACTGCACTGTCCATCAACCGGGTCAGCGACGACATGTATTGGCGCGACTTTCCCAGGAGCTATCTCAGCCAGTTGGGTCTGCCAGGCGCGGTGGTGTCCCTCACACAGCGGGTGTTGCCCAGCACCGGCATGGTGTCCTGGGGACGGGGCGCCTTCTCGGCGGTCGGACTGGTACAGCGCTGGCAAACGCAACAAGATGTCAACGCCCCCATCACGCCGCCCTATGACCGCCTGCCGCAACTGACCCTGCGTTATGCACGCTGGAATGACAGCGGCTTTGACTGGTCGGTGCTGGGCGAGACCACACGCTTTGAGGCCGACTACAGCCGCATTCCTCCTGGGCAAGCGACGCTGCGCAACGGCACGCGCAGCTACACCCAGGCGCAGGTCAGTCGCCCCTGGGTGGCGCCCTGGGGCCACATCACCCCCAAGGTGCAGCTGCACGCCACACGCTACGACATGCAAGCCCCGTTGAGCGATGGCAGCACCACGGTCAACCGGGTTTTGCCCACGTTCAGCCTGGACTCGGGCCTGGTGTTCGAACGCGAGACCCGCTGGTTTGGCCGTGACCTGGCCCAAACCCTGGAGCCACGCCTGGTCTATGTGCGCACCCCCTATGTGGATCAGGACATGCTGCCGCTCTACGACACGGGCATGACCGACTTCAACATGTCGACCATCTTCGGCGAGAACCCTTATGTGGGCCAGGACCGGATTGTGGACAACAACATCCTGACCTTCGGTGTCAACACCCGTTTTTTTGATACCCTCAGTGGCTCGGAACTGATGCGCCTGGGCGTTGCACAGCGGATGCGCCTGCGCGACCAGCGGGTTTCGATCAACCCCAACCCGGCCGACGACCAAAAAGGGCTCAGTGACCTCTTGCTGGGTGCCAGCACCCGCTGGAGCGAACAACTGTCGCTGGACGGCACCGTACAGCTGAGTAATCTGACCCATCGGGTCAACCGCACCACACTGCAAACCCGCTACAACCCAGGGCCTTACCGCTTGCTCAACCTGGCCTACCGGCAAAACAAGACCACCACCACACCCAGTGAATCGATCGACGTGGGCTGGCAATGGCCTCTGAGCGATCTGCGCTGGGGTCAACGCCCAGACGACTCCGGCGTCAAGGCTGTGGGGCAGGGCCTGGGCTCAGAGCGCTGGTACAGCGTGGGCCGCATGAACTACAGCATGACGGACAAAAAACCCGTCAACATGCTGCTGGGGCTTGAATACGATGCCGGTTGCTGGCTGGGCAGAATTGCCTTCGAACGCCTGCAAAGCACCACCACCTCGGCCACCACCCGTCTGATGTTCCAATTGGAGTTGGTGGACTTTGCCCGGGTGGGCGTGAGCCCGCTTGACAGTCTGCGCAACAATATCCAGCGCTACCAATTCCTGCGTGAACCTCAGTCGGCCCCAAGCCGCTTCCTGCAATATGAATAAATTGCTGCCCCGCATTCCTCTCCTGGTGTCACCGCTGCTGCTCTGGCTGGCGCTGGCTTGCACAGCTGCAGCCCAGGCTCAAAGCACTGCCCCCATCCGCTCGGCCGACTACATCGTCGCCGTGGTCAACAGCGAACCCGTCACCAATGCCGAAGTCCAGGCCATGCGCCAGCGCCTGGTGCGGGAGCTGGGCGGGCGTGGCGCGCAATTGCCCCCTGCAGCTCAACTGACCCAGCAGGCGCTGGACATGCTGATCAACGAGAAGGCTCAACTGCAACAGGCTGAAGAACAAGGCATCAAGGTCGACAACGACCAGGTGGACCAAGCCGAAGCCAATGTGGCCGCCAGCAACCAGCTCACCCGCGAGGCCCTGCACCAGCGACTGGCCCAGGATGGTGTGAGCCTTGAAACCTACCGCAAGCAACTCAAGAACCAGCTGATCCTGTCGCGCCTGCGCGAGCGCGAGGTGGAGTCACGCACCCGTGTGTCCGAGCAAGACATTGACCGCTACCTGCAAGAGCAGGGCCAGAGTGGCCAAAGCAGCCCCCCCGAGCTGAACATCGCCATGATCTTGCTGACCGTGGCCGAAAACGCCAGCGCCGCCGAATCCAGGGCCGTCGAAGACAAGGCCCGCGAACTGCTGCGCCGCGCACGAGCCGGAGAGGATTTTGCACAACTGGCCAAAGCCCATTCCCAGGCTTTTGACAAAGGCGCCAAAGGCGGCGAGATGGGGCTGCGCCCGGCCGACCGTTATCCCGAAATCTTCGTAGAGGCTGTCAGCAAACTGCCGCCCTTGGGCATCAGCGAGCCCGTACGCTCCGGCGCTGGTTTTCACCTGCTCAAGCTGCTCGAACGCCGCCAGACGCCCCCCACCATGACGGTGGTGCAAACGCGCACGCGCCACATCCTGCTGCGCCCCAGTGCGCAACTCTCACGCGACCAGGCAGTGGCCCGCCTGCAGGACGTGCGACAACAAATCCTGTCAGGCAAGACCTCGTTTGCCCGTGCAGCGCAAGAGACGTCTCAAGACGGCAGTGCCGCGCAGGGCGGCGACCTGGGCTGGACGGTGCAGGGTCAGTTTGTGCCCGAGTTCGAGCAGGCCATGAACCGTCTGCAGCCAGGTCAACTCAGTGAGCCATTGGTGTCACGTTTTGGCGTGCACATTCTGGAGGTGACAGAGCGCCGCAAGGTGGCCGTCCCCGAAAAGGAGCAACGCGACATGGCCCGCGCCGCCCTGCGCGAAAAGCGCATGGACGAAAGCTATGAGCGCTGGGTGGAGGACGTGCGCGGCCGTGCCTATGTGGAAATGCGCGAAGCCCCCGAGGTCGTCAACGACACCCCTCGCACACGCCCATGAAACACATCGCCCGCAAACGCTTCGGTCAGCACTTCCTGTCCGACAGCGGCATCATCGACGCCATCGTGCACGAGATCGCCCCCGCCCCGGGCCAGGTGATGGTCGAGATCGGCCCCGGTCTGGCGGCGCTGACCCAGCCCTTGGTCGAACGGTTGGGACAACTCACCGTGATCGAGCTGGACCGAGATCTGGCACGCCGCCTGCGCGAACACCCGCACCTGCGCGTCGTGGAAAGCGATGTGCTCAGGGTGGACTTCAGCGCGTTGGCGCGCGACATTGCGCCAGCCAACTCAGGCCTGAAACTGCGCGTGGTCGGCAACCTGCCCTACAACATCTCCAGCCCCATCTTGTTCCACCTGCTGGACCATGTGAACGCCATCGAAGACCAGCACTTCATGCTGCAAAAAGAAGTAATCGACCGCATGGTGGCCCACCCCGCGACGTCGGATTACGGGCGCCTGTCGGTCATGCTGCAGTGGCGCTACGCCATGGAGAACGTGCTGTTTGTGCCGCCCGAATGCTTTGATCCGCCGCCGCGCGTGGACAGCGCCGTGGTGCGCATGGTGCCGCATGCACAGCCGGCCGCGCTGGATCGCAAGTTGCTGGAAACGCTGGTGCAGGTGGCTTTCAGCCAACGTCGCAAGCTGCTGCGCCACACCCTGGGCAAATGGCTCGAAGAAAAGCAGTTTGGCGGCACTTTTGATGTACAACGCCGCGCCGAAGAGGTGCCAGTGGACGAATACATTGCACTGGCACAACAAGTCGCTTGAGCCTGTCCAGAAACAACAAAGCCCCGCGTGCGGGGCTTTGTTTTGACAGCCGCTGAGGCGCCAGATCAGGCCGCAGCCAGCCAGTAGCCCGCGTTGAAAGGGCTGCTCATGCGCAGGGCCAGCGGCGACACATCCACCAGTTTGTCGGTCGGCATTTTCTCGCCTTCTTCGACCTCGGCTTCCACCGTTTCGCCTTCGGCACGAACTTGACTGGTCTGGGCTGCACGGGCCACAGCAAACGAGTAGAAGCAGCGGAACGGGATCTTGCGGTCACCCCAGTAGTCGGCGGTGTCACGGAAGATGTCCAGCAGTTGCTCGCGGGCTTCTTTGTCAAACTTGACGTTGGCCGGGATCTGCTCCAGCACCACAATGAAGCCTGGCTGCGGACCCGACTTGTGCAGCGGGTCGGTCATGCAGTCGTACAAGGCGTCGAAGTTTTTGCCAAAGTGGGTCGGCAGCGTGAACTGGGCACCGATCATGTCGAGCACGTCCTGCTTGCTCTGGGCATCGCCCAGGTTGGCATACAGGAAGTGGTGGCCCAGCTTCTGGGCGGCTTCCTGCAAGTCGCTCACGCGGTGGGCGCGGATCGATTGCACGATGTTCGTACGTACGCCTTTGAGGGGCGTGTCCTGGGTGCGCTGCACGGTTTCCATCTTCGTGGTCTTCCTGAAAGTCAAAATCAATTCTGTGGCGCGACAATCACGCGAAAACTCGCGTAATGGTCAGCGGTGTAGTAACAAGCCTCCGGACGGACCGGCACCTCGCCACCGCACACAATGCGACGGGCACCGCGATTTTTTGCGCCGGGTGTACTGACGGTGTATTCGCGGTAATAGCCTCGTGCCTGTCTGGGCAATTGCCGTTCCCGGTTGCCAAACACCGATCCGTCCTTCTCGTAGGGAAAAGGACCACCCTGATGGATGAGTCGGTAGGTCGACTGACCTTCTGGAGGCAACGCGGTCAGTGCAAGGACAGACCGGTCCGGGGCTCCGGACTCTGACCTGGAATGCACCAATGGAGTGCAAAACAGACATCCCAGCCACAGCAGCGTCAGCGCCAAGCGCCTGGAAGTCACGGCAAGTCGAGCCACACAAAACACCTTTCAAGCGCACCGGGTTAACCCGTAAGCTCAAGGGCGCTAGTGTGATACATTGCACAAAAAAAAGCAAGGGCTTGCCCGAAAAACAGGCAAGTCTTTGCGGTTTTGTCACCCCATCAAGTGAGTACACGCTCTCACCGGAAGCCCCAACCTCCAATAAAGAGGCAGGTCGATCAGCGGTGTGCGTTGGCGTCGGCCACCGTCAAGGCGGTCATGTTGACGATGCGGCGCACCGTGGTGCTGGGCGTCAGAATGTGGACCGGCTTGGCGGCGCCCAGCAGCACCGGGCCAATGGCGATGTTGCCGCCTGCTGCTGTTTTGAGCAGGTTGTAGGCAATGTTGGCCGCATCGATGTTGGGCATGACCAGCAGGTTGGCGCTGCCGCTCAGGCCGCTGTGCGGCATGATGGCCTTGCGGGCTGCTTCGTCCAGGGCGACGTCGCCGTGCATCTCACCGTCCACCTCCAGCCAGGGCGCATTGCGCTGCAGCAATTCCAGCACCTGGCGCATCTTGACCGCGCTGGGCTGGTCGGAGGTGCCAAAGTTGGAGTGGCTGAGCAAAGCCGCCTTGGGCGCCAGGCCGAAGCGGCGCATTTCTTCAGCTGCCATCATGGTGATTTCGGCCAGCTGTTCGGCGGTGGGGTCGTAGTTGACGTGGGTGTCGACGATGAAGACCTGGCGGTTGGGCAGCATCAGGCCGTTCATGGCGGCAAACGTCGTCACGCCCGGGCGCTTGCCGATCACCTGGTCCACATAGGTCAGATGCATGGTGTTGTGGCCCCAGGTGCCGCAGATCAGGCCATCGGCATGGCCTTTATGGACCAGCATGGCGCCGATCAGCGACAGGCGGCGGCGCATTTCGATCTTGGCGATCGACTCGGTCACGCCCTTGCGCTCGGTCATGCGGTGGTAGGTCTGCCAGAAGTCACGGTAGCGGTCGTCCAGCTCGACATTGACCACGTCGTAGTCCAGCCCCTCCTGCATGCGCAGGCCAAAGGTTTCAATGCGCTTGGCGATCACCGCTGGACGGCCGATCAGGGTAGGACGGGCGATGCCCTCGTCCACCACGATCTGCGCGGCACGAAGAATGCGTTCTTCTTCGCCTTCGCTGTAGGCCACGCGCTTTTTCAGGGCACGCTTGGCCGCCGTGAAGATCGGTTTCATGGTCGTGCCCGAGGCATAGACAAAGCTTTGCAGCTGATCTCGGTAGGCGTCCATGTCGCGAATCGGACGCGCGGCCACACCGGAATCAAACGCCGCCTGCGCCACAGCAGGCGCAATCTTCATCATCAGACGCGGGTCAAAGGGCTTGGGAATAAGGTATTCCGGACCAAAGGCAAGCGGCTCGCCCACGTAAGCAGCCGCCACCACTTCGCTTTGCTCGGCCTGGGCCAGTTCGGCAATCGCGTGCACAGCGGCAATTTCCATCTCCAGTGTGATGGTGGTCGCCCCGCAGTCGAGCGCACCGCGGAAGATGTAGGGGAAGCACAGGACGTTGTTGACCTGGTTGGGGTAGTCGGTGCGGCCCGTGGCCATGATGGCGTCGTCGCGCACCGCCTTGACGTCCTCGGGCATGATTTCCGGATTCGGATTGGCCAGCGCCAGAATCAAAGGCTTATCGGCCATTTTGGCCACCATCTCGCTCTTGAGTACGCCGCCTGCCGACAGGCCCAGAAACACGTCTGCACCCTCAATGACTTCGGCCAGCTTGCGCTGCTCGGTCTTTTGCGCGAACTGGATCTTGTCTTCGTCCATCAGCTCGGTGCGGCCTTCATAGACAACCCCTGCCAGATCGGTCACCCAGATGTTTTCACGCGGGATGCCCAGTTTGACCAACAAGTTCAGGCAGGCCAGTGCGGCCGCGCCTGCACCCGAAGTCACCAGCTTGATCTTCTTGGGGTCCTTGCCCACGACTTTCAGGCCGTTCAAGATGGCCGCACCCACCACGATGGCGGTGCCGTGCTGGTCATCGTGGAAGACTGGAATCTTCATGCGTTCGCGCAGCTTGCGCTCAATGTAGAAGCAGTCGGGCGCCTTGATGTCTTCGAGATTGATGCCGCCAAACGTCGGCTCCAGGGCGGCAATGATCTCGACCAGTTTTTCAGGGTCTTTCTCGTTGATCTCGATGTCAAACACGTCGATGCCCGAGAACTTCTTGAAGAGGACACCCTTGCCTTCCATGACCGGCTTGCCGGCCAGCGGGCCAATGTCACCCAGGCCCAGCACAGCGGTGCCGTTGGTCACCACGCCAACCAGGTTGCCACGGCTGGTGTACTTGAAAGCCGCAGACGGGTCCTTGACGATTTCCTCGCAGGGCGCGGCCACACCGGGCGAATAAGCCAGTGCCAGATCGTGTTGGTTGACCAGCTGCTTGGTGGCGGCTATGGCGATCTTGCCGGGGGTGGGAAACTCGTGGTACTCGAGCGCGGCCTGGCGCAGCAGTTGGCGTTTTTCTTCGGCATGGAGCTTGTTGCTCATGGGTTCTCCTGTTGTTCTGGGCAGCGCGGCGCTTGTGGCGCGCGCCTTCGGGGCATTTTAGGCGGGGGGCAGGGGCTCTTGGTCTAAGTAATAGTGCGCAGTCGGTGGCAGCGGTTTTGACCTGAGCGCAAAGATCAACGCGACATCAACGCAGGTGTTTAAACGCCTTGTTCTGCAGGGCCTGGGCAATGGAGATCTCGCTCGGACCAGGCAAAACTTCGAACATCTGACCTGCAGACAGCTGGCCAGTCACCTCGACTGCCAGATAAAAACCACAGCGGCCCGACTGCACCATCTCCTTACCCGCCCGCTCGTAGCCAAGCACGGCGTTGAACTTGGAACACGGCTGGCGCGGCTCGGTCACGCGCAGCACCACGCCACCGTCAAACTGCAACCGGTCGCCGATGAAGACCCTACGTTCGTCCACGCCCTCCAGGCTCAGGTTTTCACCCAGCTGGCCGGGCACAAAAGACTCGTCGAGCATGGACAGGCCCACGGCCCGCCGCTGCGCCGACCACCAGGCCAGGTGCTGGTGGGGCAAGGCATACACCGCTTTGGACAGCCCGCCATGCACACTCAAGTCATTTTGCTCGTCGCCCGCCAGACCCAGCACAGCAACAGCCACCGGCCCGTCCACCGCCTGTTTGCCAATGGCCGAACGGATGGTGCGCTCACCCACACGCAGCAAACGCGAGCGGCCCACCTGGACCGACACGATGCGCCCGCGTTGTTCAGGCACGCATCAGCCCTTCGATCTCATCAGGAGCCACCGGCACGCCACGGGTGATGAGTTCACAGCCGTCAGCGGTGACCACCGCATCGTCTTCGATGCGGATGCCGATGTTCCAGAACTTCTCGGGCACGCCTTGAGCGGGGCGCACATACAGGCCGGGCTCGATGGTCAGCACCATGCCAGGCCGCAGGATGCGGCTCGGACGGTCCTTGATGAGCTCGCCACTGAGCGGGTCTTTGCGCTCACTGACCTGCCCCACCTCGGCAGGCTCCACGTAGCTGCCGCAGTCGTGCACATCCATGCCCAGCCAGTGGCCGGTGCGGTGCATGTAAAACTGGAAATAGCTGCGGTTGGCGATCACGTCCTGCGCGTGACCCACCTTGTTTTTGTCGAGCAGGCCGACATCGAGCAGACCCTGTGCCAGCACGGCCACCGTGGCGTTGTGCGGATCGACAAAACGCATACCGGGCCGGGTCGCGGCCACCGCCGCGTCCTGCGAGGCCAATACCAGCTCGTAAAGCGCACGCTGAGGACCACTGAACTTGCCGTTGGCCGGGAAGGTGCGGGTGATGTCGCTGGCGTAGCCATCGAGCTCGCAACCGGCGTCGATCAGCACCAGATCGCCATCGCGGATCTGCGCGGTGTCGGCACGGTAGTGCAGGATGCAGGCGTTCGCGCCCCCGGCCACAATGGAGCCATAGGCCGGGTACTGGGAGCCGTGCTGGCGGAACTCGTGCAGCAACTCGGCGTCCAGGTGGTATTCGCGCAGTTCCTGCCCGGCGCGCAGCATGGCGGCGCTGCGCTGCATGGCACGGATGTGGGCACGGGCGCTGATCACGCTGGCGCGGCGCATCACGTCCAGCTCGTGCGCGTCTTTCACCAAACGCATCTCGTCCAGCAGCGCGCAAACATCGCGCTGTTGGTCGGGGCACAGCGCACCAAAGCGCACGCGGGCGCGCACTGGCCTGAGCCAGCCTTCGATGCGGCTTTCCAGCCCATCGTGGGTGGCGAACGGGAACCAGACGGTGCTGCGGTTTTCCAGCAGCTTGGGCAGCTGCGTATCCAGCTCGGTGACCGGCAAGGCTTTTTGCACCCCCAAGGCAGCGGGGGCCGCAGCCGGACCCAGGCGAATGCCGTCCCAGATCTCGCGCTCCAGATCCTTGGGCTGGCAAAACAAAGTGCTCTCACCCTCGGCGGTGATCACCAGCCAGGCGTGGGGCTCGGTGAACCCGGTCAGGTAATAAAAGTAGCTGTCGTGCCGGAACAGGAAATCGCTGTCGCGGTTGCGTGCGCGCTCGGGCGCAGTGGGAATGATGGCAATGCCGCCAGCGCCCAACTGAGCAGCCAGGCGGGTGCGACGCGCGACGTAGAGGGATGTGGTCATTGGCGCATTATGGAGGAGCCAGCCCCGCTGGTGATCATGCGCTCGCAGCCCGCGTCCCATCGCTTGCAGGGCAAGCTACCCAATGGTGTTGAGCTGCGCCAGCCGCTCGGGCGTACCCACATCGGTCCAGGCGCCAAGGTACACCTCGCCGCTCACTTCGCCCCGGTCCATCGCGGCGCGCAGCAGGGGGGCCAGTGCCACCGCCACGCCCTGTGGGTTGCCCGCAGGCGCGGGCGCATCGGCCCGGGTGAAAAAACGGCGGCGGTACAGCGCCATGGTGCTGAAGGTGTACTGACGACCCGGATCACCCGCGGGCAGGTTGAGCACTTCGCCATCGGCATTGAGTCCAAA
>JACCDI011075836.1_pt1 | contig 12569 bp, 11 predicted proteins | sample 7442791 | NCBI WGS metagenome assembly JACCDI01 (sample SAMN15323434, study PRJNA562643) | freshwater metagenome | isolation source: river surface water | place: USA:Blue River Watershed | collected 2017-08-15
AGATATTATACTTTTATTATTTTTTTTAAATCTAAATGTGGAATTATTGGGTCACATTCATGAAGATATGTTTTTAAAAATGTATTAATTTAATATTATATTGGATAATATTATAAAATACCATATTTTGAATCATGATACATACAATGATACTTTTAAGGAACTAAACTCTTTGATAAATATGGCATTATAAACATTTAAAGTGTTTCGTTTGTTATTTTAATCTTTTCAAAGATTTCTTTTTAAATATAATAATTTAAATAGTTTTAATTATCATCAATTGTATTATAAATACATTCGATGAATGGTGCCATTGAATATTTATAACAATATGCGGAATTAGTAAAGTTATATTAATAATAATCTAAATTATATTATAATCCTGCTAAATAATTAAAACACATAAACTTAACTTTTTATAATTCGGTTTCATTCATATTTTCAATATATTGATACAATACATACTTATTTTTAATTTTATATAGTGGAATTTCATCATTTGACAATAAATGTGGATTATATTCTATTACTTTCATATATTCATTTAATTTTGCGGTATTTATATTTGTATTCCAACTTTAATTTTTTTGTTTATAAAATTATTCCATATATTTTTTATATTCAATATTTTCATCTTATTATAATTTTCTAAAAAAATATTTAACAAAATTATAATTTATTTTATATGTTTTTTATCCAGGCGTTTTATAAAACAATTATTCGTTTTTATCTATATCAATATTTCCCGTTTTAACATATTTTTATGTATCATGTGTATTATCAATTATTATTCGTTATTATGTATCAATTGCTGTTGAAGCATATGCCTCATATAATTTATTATAAATATAATTATTAAAATATAAATATGATAATCTTGGTAAAAAATCATTACCAAAAAGCATAGTTAAAACAACATATTCTTATATACTAATTTTAAATTCATATTTGTCTTCAATATCTTATAAAATAAGGTCTTTCAACAACATTGTATCTATAACTGTTCCGTCTTCGCGAACAATGAAAATGTTATGTTATTCTGTATTAAATAATACTAATTATATTAAATCACTATCTAAACCATTAATTGCATAATATTTATTAATATCTTATGGTTATTGTCTGATTATTTAAAATATTTTATGTTCTGCTTCTCCTAACATTTGGTCATCATATAAAAATGTATTATCTTATAAACCATTGCTGTTAATAAATTCTTTAATATATTCTGATAATTCTTTCATAAATTATGTTCCTACTGATATTTAATTTGTATCAAACCAATTTTGTTCATTAAATTCTTATAAGCACATATTTTTTTTACAAAAAACAAATAACTATTGATTTTTATATTGTGATAAAAATCTTCGTTTTCTTTACTATTATAATTTAGCATAACAAGGTATTCCATCTAAAACAATATATGTTTATTTTGGTTTAATTTTTTCATTCTAATTTTTAATTTCTTCACAAAAAGCTTAATATATTTATTTTTTTGTTTTACATTTTGATATATTTTTATATATTAGTCCATTTGCGTCATAAAATAAAATATCAATATTTTTTTAAGGAACACTATTTTTTTTAATAATTTATGGATATTATTAACTAATATATTTAAAATAATTTATAATTCCCATTTTTAATATTTTTGAATCTAATTATTGGATATAATTATTGGATATAATTATTGGATATAATTATTGGATATAATTATTGGATATAATTATTGATTATTATTTTAATATTCTATATTGATACAATAATAAATAATTTTATTATAATAATATATCAAATTTTATTTTTATATATAAAAAGTAAAAAAAATTTAATTTAGTTTAAAAATGGCAAAATCTTAATTTTCATCTCTTTCAGTAAAACCAACACTTAAATAAGTAGAAAAATTTCTATCTACTGAACCACCAAAAACATTCAAAAGTGTTTAAGGTTAAAAAAGTTATAGAATTAACCATATTATTGTTTTAATGGCACTCGTATATTTATTATTGAAAATGCCACAAATTGTTAAGAAATACAAAAATGTTCCATAAGATATTAAAATACTATATTGGGCAACCATTATCGCATTTGTAATTCAATTTGCCATTGTTGTATATCTATTACCAAACATTGTAGAATGTTCAATGTCTGGAAATTGTGGTAAAATCGCATGGTTTCTACTTGCGTTTAGTATGGTATTTGCCGTAGAAAAACTGTTAATGTTTATATATACAGTTGAAGCAATTTAAAAATTTTGATTTAAATTAATATTATTTTTTTATATTTTTATATTAAAAATATAACAAAAAAGTTTATAATTACGATGTAACATATTTCTAAAAATCTAAAAGAAATGGACGATATCCATAAATCTATTTCTAAATCTAAAAAATCTTCAACTGTTGAACTATCTTAATAAAAAACAAAAACTGCACAAGTATCTGCCCCAAAATCAAAATCAAAAACTGATTCTAAATCAAAATCTCAATCAAAAACTACACAAGCATCTGTCCCAAAATCAAAATCAAAATCAAAAGGTATGACAGGAGTATAATCAGTTTAAAAAATGATGGGGGGTGCCGATAAAGTTTTTAATTTTTAAAATTTTTATAATGCTCTTGAATCCAAATATGGATAAAAAGGTGGATACATTGAATAATAATAATAATTATCGTCGGAAGAATAAGTTACAACAAATACTCTTTCTTCTTTGGAAGACACAATCCGATCCGAAAATGTAGTTATATAAGATTAAAAATTATAATAAGTAAAAAAACATAAATAATAATTATCTGAGCAAGGTATTTATACGGGTAATATTCCATAAGTATTTTATCATAAAGGTGAAGATTTTAATCCATTCATTTAATAATAAGTTTAATAGTAATGATTTAATATTTCATATTTCTTCATTTTCGGTTTCAGTTTCATGTATGTCCATTTTTTTTATTTCTTCTTCTGGATAAAATAAATGTTTATATTACAACATAATTTTAAATAATTTACTTGCGTTAGCTGGTGAAATGCTACATATTTCGTGTATTTTTTTTCTTTTAATGGGGTCATTTAATAAAACCATTTACAAACAACCTGCTTCACGACTTCTTGGATCTTTTCTATATAATATTTATTATGTTTCAATAATGTCCATAATTCTAAATGTTTCTTGTAATTATTCATAAGTTAAATTTAATTATGATATATGACGACTCAAATAATCATATGGAGTTTGTTATTGTTATTAACTAATATTAAACTAATTAAATATATTAATACATTTAGTTACAATTTAAACATTTACATTTGCCATTTATGCAATTTCACGATTGCTACGTTTAACATTATTTTTTGCACACGCATAATATATACATGCACAAAACATACCTGTCCTTTTTGGATCTCTATATATTCCCTTATTTTGTTAAATGCATCTATAATATATAAATGCATCTTTTATAATTGATTCGGGTATATTTCCTTTTTTACATATCGAAGTGATTTTATTATAAATATCATTATATGTCTTGTATTAATAAGAAGTAATATTTCGTTATTGATATTATGCTATCACAAAAGATTTTTTATTTCTATCAATATATGAACCAAGTGGTTAATTAAACATTTCTTATTTTTCATTACAATAATCTGCCCTGTTTTATTTGTTTTTATCATCATAATTATTACATTCATTCTGATTATCAATATATTAATTTAGAACAGTATTGCATGAATTACAATAATATATATTATCTTAAAATATAATCTAAGATTTATCACAATATTCACACAATACTTATTAATTATCATTAATTTATTCAGACATTTAATTATTTGTATTTGTTACCTTTAAATTTTCTTAAAATTTTTAATTAGTTTATTAAGAAGATTACCCAATATTTTTATCCTTGACATTGTAATTTATTTATTATTTTCTTAATTCTTGTATTTAGATTTATTCTAACTTATACAGTATATCGTCAATATATGAATTATTCATAATTAATATCTATGATGTTATAATTACAACTAATAAACAACAATATATCAAATAATTATTTTTCAATTAATAAATCAATTTTAGATTTTAAGAGTATTTATAATCCTTTCAAATATAAATAAATACATAAAACATTTACAACTATGTTTCTATATTATTTTTAATTGTAGTCAAACCTTTATATAAAAAATATTTTTAAGAATAATTTTTATATTGTTTTTAATGATATGAAAGAAAAATATAAATCTTCTTCTGAATGGGAATAACTTATATAACAATCATTGAATGAAAAAAATATTGTATTTATAAATGATATTTCTGAAATAAAAAATAAAAAATATTTACATTAAATTAATGATATTATTAAAAATTATGGTTAAATATATATAATTACAGAAAATAATCATAATTATACATAAACTATATTATTTTATCTCAAAGCGCTTAATCAAGATCTATATGTTTCAATGAAAAAATTTCTTCATACAAATTAATGATTTTATTCATATATTATTAAGGAACTTTTCTAACATCAATTAATAATTCATTTTTCTTAAATCGTTCATATGAACCTTCTTGTTCTTTAAATAATTTATCTAATAATATTTAATTGTCGTATATTTTTTTTGCTTTTTATAACCCTACTTTTGAAAAAACTGGTGGTATATTATCTGATTTATCACCAATAACAATTTTAATAAACAAATCTTTATCTGGATCACCTTCTGAACATATTGTCAAATTTTTTCCTTCCATATTATATAACTATACATTATTGAATCTTATTTATAAATAATCATTATCATTTGTTAATACAAAAATATTATGTTATTAAAATCCAGGAGGTGTGCTTGTATTTAAAAAATGTATCATATTCATTATAATATCATCTGCTTCAACATATGGCATTTAAAAGAAACAATTTTTATAATCCTTTTTAAATTATTCTAATATCATTGTAAATACTTACCAGAATACAGGAATTTAACTTCTGTGTTCTTTATATTATGTTAAATGTTGTTTTCTCCAATTTTTTTTATCATCTCCAACTAATATCATTTTGTAATTTTAAAGTTTATTTTTTTTTATAAATTTTTATAGTTTTTCTTAATATTTTTCTTTTAATGATTCTTAAAATTCTTAATAAGATAAAATACTATCCTGTGATTTATCTTCTGGTAATTTTAATCTTTTATAGTATGAAACATAACCATTAATTAAATGGTGTATATAATATGACAAATCAACAAAAAATATATTCATTGTTTTTTTTGAATATGTCATTTTAACAATTTCTGTATTTTATTATTCAGACATTTTTCTATTTAAAATGATTTTTATTATTATAAATTTAATTTAATTTTAAACTTATTTTTATTAATTTTAAAATTCACATATAAATAATATTATTTATTTTTTTTAAATCACAATTTATATTACTAATAATATTTATCTACAATATATTTTTATATTCTAATATTGTTTATATATTAATAAAATTGATAATATTAATGTTTTTACTATTTTTACTATTTTTGATATTTTAATTATTCTTATTTGATAATATATCTAATTTAATCTGTATATGAATAATTTTTAATTAATTCAATATTTTTATTTTAATTTTTTTATTATATTGCCCAAGACCAAGCTTGTCGAAACTGTGAAAATTGTATTTTTTACATATTATAAGAATTAAATTTTTCTTTAATATAATATTTTAAATATTATTATAAGAATTAAATTTTTCTTTAATATAATATAATATATTATTATATTATAACTTATAAAATAACTATAAATATAAATAAAATAGTTAATTTTAATAATGGAACAATTACTATCAAATATTGATAAATCACATATTGTAAGTAAAATTAAATAAGAATTATCTTAAATATAATCAATGCCAAATGATTTTTTTGAAGAAAGATTTTATTTAATTTATTATCCTGAATTATTTTTTACACAATTTAACATAGACAATAAAGCTATTTAACATTATGAATAGTATGGTAAATAAAAAAATCTATATATTAATAGAAAATAATTATATTAAAATATCACCAATGAAACAAATTTAAAGATTGATACATAATTTTACTATAACTATTATAAATTATAAACTCTTGGTATGCCATATAGTAAGGTCTCTGTTATTGAATTTTGGTTAACTTTTGGATTTGAATATTCAATGAATATTTTATCACTCAAATATTAATTATTGGTATAATAATTAAAATCTCAAAAAGCTTTTACTTATTTTAATAATGATACAGAATTATCAGAAGCAGTCAGATAATACTTATAAAAAGAAGTTTAGGAAGTTGTTGGAAATAATGTTGAATTGATTATTAGTTTTGAAAATATAGGAATAGATCCATTAATGGTAAAGTATATTTAAAAAGAAATAGATATTGAAGTTAGAAAAAAAGACGCATATATATAGAATTTAGTATAAATATTATAAAATATGCTGTCTGAAAATGTTTAATCAAATTAATCACTTTTAACAGCAAGTATCAATGCATAAAATAATAACATTGGTTCATTTTAATAAAATATTACCAATTTTAATAAAAAAATAGAATAATTTTAATAATATATTTCAACAATTTAAGTTTAATCAATTAATGACGATATATCATAGATGTAATCAAATATAGAATAATTATAATAAAAAAATAATACAATATAATAAGAAGTATTGGATATAAATGTTTCTTCTACTTAGATAAATGAAATAGAACAATCTATATAAAATATATAATAATAATTATCACAATTATCTTAAAATATCAATAATATTTAAACATTATAAACATTTTAGACTTAACAAGAAATAAAAAATAATATTTATGATTAAAATATTTAATAAAATACTACAAATATTACAGATATATAAACATCAGTAGATAGTGTTAATAATTAATAAATTTAATTAAATGAAGATATTGAAGACATATAGTTTGATGTTGTAAATATCAAAGCAAGACTTGTTGAATTAGAAAATGAGATATTTGAATAAGTTCCTTGACATATTTTATATTTTATATTTCAATTTTCAATTATTTTATGATTATTATTTTCTTGGAATGTAATATAAATATTCACATTTTTTTTATATTTAATTTAATTATTCTAATTACATTTTTGCCCCATTTTTCTTTTTAATCATAATACTTTAATTATCTTATGAACATTATTATAAGTTACTCTTCATTAACATTCGTGTAGTATCTTCTATATCATAATCTTGTTAATTTTATTAAGATGGTTATTAACATAATGTTTTTAAATTTAATTTTTAAATTTTGTTTTAATCTTAGAAGTATTTTTTTTATTCACTTTAAGTATAATCACTTTAAAATAGTTTTTTTATTTCTTCTTTTTCTAATTATTAAAACATAATTTAAAATAATTATTTTGGATTTTATAAACTATAATTTTAAATTATAATGTGATTATGATAATATTATCTATATTATTGAAAAATTTTATTTATACAAGCAAAAATATAATTAGATAATTAATTATTATATAATTATTATAATACAATCAATTTATTATTAAAAATATGTTAATTATCAATGTTATATATGTAATTTAATAAATTTGCAAAAACACTATTTTTATATGAATCTTTAATATATTATAATTAACATTTTTAATTTTTATTAATATATGTTTTATTTAGTTTCAATAATAATTTTAACAATAACCAAATATAATCAGATTAATCTTGTGAATGATGTAATAATTTTTCTAAATAATTGAATATAGTTTATAAATTATAATTTTTTTTAGAATTATCATATATACCTTTAAAAATACATTTTAATTAGTCTTCTTCTTGTTACTTAATCTAACTAAAAGGATAATGTATAATTGAAGGCCACGATAAAGAATCTGTTATATTGATATAGTAATTATATAATATCATATTTTAATAATTTGTGGTATTACTTAATTGATATAATAATATAAACAAATTTTCATAATATATAAAAGGTTTCAATAATAAATATTTTTATTACATTTTTTTGAGATGAGTTTTTTGACCATCATTATATAATCCGTCAAAAAAAATATTCAGATTTGTAATATCATTTTATTCCAATAAATCTTAAAAAATGTTTTAAATGTTATTTTATTATAATTTTGGTTAAAGCATATTGTTTTTAGTATAAATATGTTTTTAATTAATTTAATATTTCGCACCATTAAATAAAGTTTTTATTATTTGTATTTTTTTCTTACATTATAATAAATAATAAATAATAAACTTAAAAATTTTAATAATGTCTTCTCAATAAAAAGGTGGTCGTGCTCCTTCCAAATATATTCTTTTTATGAAAGAACATATGCCAAAAGTAAAAGCTGAAAACCCAACTATGCCTCAACCAGAAGTAATGAAAAAAGTCGCAGCAATGTATAGAGAACTAAGGGGTGAAGTAAACCCTGCTGTTCCACCAAGCAAATCAGTCGCAAAAGCATCAAAAGAACTTGTATCTAAATCAAAATATTATACACAAACAACAACAGCAGTAAAATCCGCAACTAAATCTGCTTCTGGTTCCAAAACCAAATCCGCAACCAAATCTGCTTCTGGTTCCAAAACCAAATCCGCAACTAAATCCAAAGTTTAAGAATGATGGTTGAATAAATAAAATGATTATAATAATAAAAATCTATTCATACTTCATACTTCATACTTCATACTTCATTATAAAATAATTTTTTTTTATTACAATGTGTTCCCAAAATTTAATTCAATTTATTTTAATCAGATTAATAATGAGTTATGAATTAAATTATTTTTAAAAAATCCATATTATTGTGTTATTTTTCCATCTAAATCAAATCTTCTTATTTAATATTAAATTAATACTTTTATAAAATTTATTATAAATATATACGAGTTTAAAATATAATTGATTATGTATAAACATTATATTCATCAAAACCATAATATGGTATATCGTCTTCATATGTATTTTTTGTTTTATATTTAATTAGCGATACAAGTGCTATAATATTTAATTTTTTAAACTACACTTAAAAATACAAAGACTACTAAATTTTCTTAGTAGATTGTTAAATTTTTTATTCACTTAATGCTATATATTTCGATATTTTATTAAATTTCCTTTTAGGAACAATAGCATAATACATTGTGTCAAAAATATTACTAATAACATTACCGATATTATTTAAATTAACTTCATTAAACAATAAAATAGTTTTCTTTGATAAACTATATAAACATTCTGTTTTTAATTTTAATTTATTCTGTTTCATTGTGAAATATTATATACCTTAATAAACTTAAATATACACGATAATTGCCATATATTTTTCTAATTTTATTATTTTTTAACTTTTATTTCATTTTTTTGTTTTTTGAACTCAATATTTTTATATTTTTTTATTTTAAAAACATATTTATAAAATGGTAAAATCCTTAAAAAAAGTTTAAATTCCTTTCTAACAAATAATAATAGTATTAGTTATAATATATATATTATATTAATTGTATTCAAAAGTTTTTAATTTTTAATTTAGAAAAATAATATACTTTGATAACGCAAGTACAACATAAATGTATTAAGAATGTTTAGATTAATTAGTCTCAAATTATAAAACTAATTGGTTTAATCCATCATCAATATATCATTAAGGTCAAGATGCACACAAACAATTAGAAATTTATAAAGAATAATTAGCAAAAACTATAAATGCTAAATCAAATTAAATATTTTTTGTAAGTGGAAGCACCGAAGCAAATAATCTTATATTAAGAGGATTGGCAGATAAAAATGATATTATTGTTATATCAAAAATGGAACACCCATCTATATATAAAACAGCAGAAGATATTTCACCAAATAATGTTTTATTTATATAAAATAATCCATAATCTGGATTAATTAATTTAAAACATTTAGAATAACTTTTAAATTAAAATAAAGATAATGTTAAAGTAGTTAGTATTATTGGTTTGAGTAATATTACTGGTACAATTTAAAACATTAAAAAAATTTCTTAAATATGTCATAATTATGGTGTTTGGTTTCATTGTGATACAACACAATGGATTGGAAAATTTCCATTTGATGTTGTATAAATGGATATTGATAGTTGTTGTGCAAGTGCTCATAAATTTCATGGATGTAAGTAATCTGGATTTCTTTATGTAAAAAATCCAACTGATAAACGATTTCACAATATTATAACAGGTGGATCATAATAAAAAATACGAAGTGGAACAGAAGCTCTGCCATAAATATCATGTATGATTTGTTCAATGGATAAGGCATTAATTGAATATAAAAAAAATGAAAATAAAATTATTAAAATTAGGGATTATATTATTAATGAAATTACTAAAAAAATTCCTAATACAAAATTAGTTGGATTTCCTAAAAATTCACAATCAAATGCTCCCCATATAATTAACATTATATTACCATTTGAAACAAAATCTATGGTAGAATATTTGGGGTAAAAGGGAATATGTTTATCAGTTGGTAGTGCATGTTCAAAAGGAAACCCATCATAAGCATTATTAAAAGCTTTTAATATTTCAGAATAAGAATAATTAGGAAGTCTTCGTATTTCATTGTCACATATGAATTCTATGTGTGAAGCAAAAATACTAATTAAAAATATAATATTATATTCAAAAAAATGATCATTGTTTATATTCAATTTCTTTTTTAAAATATTTTAAACACATATTAAAACATATTTTATTTATATTAGAGTTCTTCCAATTCTTATTATGTTTATTAATGTTCTTTTTTTTCATTATTTAATTATTATTATAAATCGTTTTTTATTTTTTTCGTATAAAATAATTAATTTTCAAATTAATTATTTTCATTTAAAATAATTAAATATTTTTTACTTATTTCTTAATATTTCTTTTTTAAATCAAATAACTCATTTTATAAGTTAGATTTTTCTTTATTTGAAATGTATAACTTTTACTAAAATTATGTATTTTTTTTACTTATTTCTTAATTAATCTTTTTTTCATTAAGTAAATCATTTTATAATTTGGTTTTTTCTTTATCAAAACAATTTAACTTTTACTAAAATTATGTATTTTTTTTACTTATTTCTTAATTAATCTTTTTTTCATTAAGTAAATCATTTTATAATTTGGTTTTTTCTTTATCGACAATGTTTAATTGTTCCTGAATACAAGATGGTTATTATTTTATTTTATTTTTTTAAATAGTTAATTGTCTTGTTTGATTAACTAATTTTATTTTATTTAATCTTGTAAGATATGGTGCCATTTATTAAATAAAAGAAATATAATCTTTTTCAGAAAGATTATAAATATATTATTCAATATCCATTTTTGTCATTATTGTATATTATTGTATATTCTATAAAAATCAAATATATTATAAATATGTATATTATATTGTTATATTTGTTTATTTCAATTATTTGTTTTTAAAATAAATAAAATATTTCAAAATTTGAATAAAAATTGAAATAAACAAACTAAATTAAATATAAACAAAGACTTATAACAAAGACTTATAACAAAGACTTATAACAAAGACTTTATACAGATTTATTAAACAATAATTAACAATGGCTTCTACTGATAACAATAATAGACGTTCATACAACGCAGGGCGTGTAAGAAAATGCCCTCTTTGTAACATATAGTTTAAATTTAGCAAAAACTTTTGCGGAGTAAGATAACACATACAATCAAGAAATTGTAATTGTGATATCGCATAAGAAAACAGATTATAATATTTATAATCTGTTTGGAATACCGAAAGAGTATTTGAATCTTAATAACCAGAAACAATTATTATAGAAAATAACACAAACAATGATACAATAATATCAAATATTATTGATAATCAAAATGACATTTAAACTCGTGTTGAAAATCTTGAAGCGTTTTAAGATTAATAAATTTTAATTAATTAAAATGTTGAATAATCGTTAGAAAGTCTTAAAAATGATTTATATAGATAATTATTGGATATGCAAAAATCTGTGAATGAAACTGTATTAAAATTTACAAAAAAACGGGGTCCAACAATGCCATGTTCAATGGGTAATTCCAAAAGAGCAAGATATGATGACAATAACAATGGACATAGTGGATTTAACTATATTAATATTAAATTAAACTAAAAAAAATCTTGAATAATAATGAAAGATTTATTTTTTAATTAAAAATAAACATATTTTTATTTCATTTGATTTTTAGCATTGTATATATTGTGTATAATGTCTTCATATATTCTTTTGACATAAATTTTTATTATATATGTCAAATAATTTATAAATATTATTAAAAACTTATTTTGTCATTTTTTAAATTTAAATTTTTTTTTAATTTATTAAAATATCATTCATCAAGCAGAACATAATTCACACGCTTCTGGGTTTGCCCTACTACATGCATTTATTTCTTCTTATGAAGGTTTTGTATTATCATTTTTAACTTTTTTTTATGAAGAAAAGAATGACAATCCGCCTTTTTATGCACTTGATTCTTAACCAAATTTCGTTTACGCTTGCTTTGGGC
>JACCDI010205794.1_pt1 | contig 12567 bp, 15 predicted proteins | sample 7442791 | NCBI WGS metagenome assembly JACCDI01 (sample SAMN15323434, study PRJNA562643) | freshwater metagenome | isolation source: river surface water | place: USA:Blue River Watershed | collected 2017-08-15
CTTGCGGAGGGAGGAATGGAATAACATCAGCGCGCAACGCAACAGCAAGGGCTAGGGACCGACGGATTATGGACTTTCAACTCAAGACCCTGGGCCTGGCCCGCGCGTGCGCCGAAAAATGCGATGCGCTGGTGCTGCTGGTCGGCGAAGACTTCAAGCCGGGCCGGGACGCGCTGTCCAAACTGGTGGCCGATGCCCTGGCCGCCCAGGGCCTGGGCAGTCAAGCGGGCAAGATGCTCTCGGCCTGGCGTCCTGCCGGCGTGACGGCGCCGCGGGTGCTGATGGTGGGCGCGGGCGATGGCTCGGGCCGCGCGGTGCGCACCGCGGTGCGTGCGGCGGTGGGGGCCTTGAAGGGCACCCGGGTGCGCAAGCTGCTGGTCTGCCTGCCCGAGGGCGTGCGCCCGGCCGGCGTGCATGCGGCGGTGTCCGCGGCGAGCGAAACCACGTACGCCTACACGGCGACCAAGTCCAAGGCCGAGCCGCGTGAGTTGAGCAAAGTCATCGTCGCGGTGGCTGATGCGACCCGCCCCGGTCTCCAGGCCCGATTCGAAGCCGCCCGCGGCACGGCCCTGGGCATTGAGTTCGCCCGCGAGCTGGGCAATCTGCCGCCCAATATCGCCACCCCGACTTACCTGGGCCAGCGCGCCCGCCTGCTGGCGCGCGAGGGCGGCTTTCAGTGCCAGGTGCTGGGGCCCAAGGAAGTGGCGAAACTGGGCATGGGCTCCTTCATGGCCGTGGCCCGGGGCTCGCACGAGCCCTTGCGTTTCATCGTCCTGAAGTACCAGGGTGCGGCGGCCTCTGTCTCGCCCGTGGTCCTGGTGGGCAAGGGCATCACCTTTGACAGCGGCGGCATCTCCATCAAACCCGCCGCCGAGATGGACGAGATGAAGTTCGACATGGGCGGCGCCGCCAGCGTCCTGGGCACCTTCCGGGCCCTGGCGGCCTTGAAGCCCCGCCTCAATGTGATCGGCCTGATCCCCAGCTGCGAGAACCTGCCCGATGGGCGCGCACTCAAGCCGGGCGACGTGGTCACCAGCATGAGCGGCCAGACCATCGAAGTCCTCAACACCGACGCCGAGGGCCGGCTGATCCTGTGCGACGCCCTGACCTATGCCGAGCGCTTCGAGCCCTGTGCCGTGGTCGATATCGCCACCCTCACAGGTGCCTGCGTGGTGGCCCTCGGCGCGGTGCGCAGTGGCCTCTTCAGCTCGGACGACGAGCTGGCCCAGGCGCTGCTGGATGCGGGCGAGTCGGCCCTCGACCCCTGCTGGCGCATGCCCCTGGACGAGGACTACGCCGAGGGTCTGAAGACGCATTTCGCCGACGTCGCCAACGTCGGGGGCCGCCAGGGCGGCGCCATCACGGCGGCCAAGTTCCTGCAGCGATTTGCTCGCATGTACCCCTGGGCCCACCTGGACATCGCCGGCACCGCCTGGCGCGGCGGCGCCGCCAAGGGCGCCACCGGCCGGCCGGTGGGCCTGCTGGTGGACTACCTGCTGTCGCAGCAGCCCCCGGCGACGCGGGCGGCCAAGAAGGCGGGCCCGGCCCCCAAGCCCGCCTCGGCGAAGAAGGCCGCCCCCGCCAAGAAGGCCTCGCGCGCACGGGCGCGCTAAGGCCCGACCTCCCATGACCGGCATCGCCTTTCACGTCAACCTCACCGACCGCCTGGCCTATGCCTGCCGGCTGCTGCGCAAGGCGGCGGCTGGTGGCGCGCGGGTGGTGGTGACCGGCACCGAGGCCGACCTGCGTGCCCTGGATGCGGCGCTCTGGACATTTTCTGCCCACGACTTCGTGCCGCACGGCCTGGCCGATGCCCTGCCGCCCCACCTGCTGGCGCGCACGCCCATCGTGCTGGCGCCATCGGTGCAGGCGGTGCCGCACCGGGAGGTACTGGTCAACTTGCACGAGGCGGTCCCGCAGGGCTTCGAAGGCTTTGAGCGACTGATCGAGCTGGTCTCCCAGGACGAAGCCCCCTTGCGCAGCGCGCGGGTGCGCTGGAAGCACTATGCCGACCGCGGCTACGCCCTGACCAAGGTTGACCAGAAGGATGTCGTCGCATGAAGGACGCTGGCCCGCCGCGCTTCGTTCCCATCCTGACCGAGGTGGTCAAGTCCAAGTCACCGGGGGCTGCCGAATCCGATCCCGCGGCCCACGTGCCCCCCGCACCTGCGCCCACCACTGCACCCGCCACTGCGCCCGCCACTGCGCCCGCACCGACACCGGCACCGGCCAGCGAAAGGGCTGCCGCGGCACCCCCCGCCATGACCGAGGATGAACTGGCCCGCCGGGTGCTCGAGCGTGTCCTCCTCGAACTCGAGCCTCTGGTGCTGGATGCGCTGCGCACCGTGCAGGCGCAGCAAGCCCGCACCCTGGAGGTGATGGTGCGTGCCGAGCTGGCGACCCGGGTGGCTCGCCTGGTCAGCGACTCCTTGGCGGCCCGCTCACGCGATTGAGTCAGCCCCAGGAATTCCCTTAGCCCTTCGGGTTTTCCGGGTTCAATTCGTCGATTACAGTTGCCGCGCGTTTCGCCGCAATGGGCGATCCCACCTTCTTACTCCCTGGAGAACCCTCGCATGAAGACCTCACTGAAAATGACCGTTCTGGCCGGTGCCGTCCTGATGGCCGGTACCAGCTACGCGCAAGACCTCGTCGTCAAGATCGGCCATGTGGCCCCCACCTCCGGCGCCATCGCGCACCTGGGCAAGGACAACGAGAACGGTGCCCGCATGGCCATCGAAGAACTCAATGCCAAGGGCGTCACCATCGGCGGCAAGAAGGTCAAGCTCGAACTGATCGCCGAAGACGACGCGGCCGATCCCAAGCAGGGCACCGCCGCCGCCCAGAAGCTGGTCGACCAGAAGGTCAACGGCGTGATTGGCCACCTGAACTCCGGCACCTCGATCCCGGCCTCGACCATCTACAGCAACGCGGGCATCCCCCAGATCTCGCCGTCCGCCACCAACCCCAAGTTCACCCGCCAGGGCCTGAAGACCACCTTCCGCGTGGTCGCCGATGACGTGCACCTCGGTGGCACCCTGGGCAAATACGCCGTCAAAGACCTCAAGGGCAAGAGCATCGCCGTCGTGGACGACCGCACCGCTTACGGCCAGGGCGTCGCCGACGAATTCGAGAAGGCCGTCAAGGCCGCTGGCGGCAAGATCGCTGGCCGCGAATTCACCACCGACAAGTCGACCGACTTCATGGCCATCCTCACCACCCTCAAGGGCAAGAAGCCCGATGTGGTCTTCTTCGGCGGCATGGACGCCGTGGCCGGCCCGATGCTCAAGCAGATGAAGTCGCTGGGCATCAACGCCAAGTTCATGGGCGGCGACGGCATCTGCACCTCCGAGCTGGCCAAGCTGGCGGGCGACGCCATGGCCGACGGCCAGGTGGTGTGCGCCGAGGCCGGCGGTGTCGAGGGCGCCCAGAAGAAAGACCTGGACGCCTTCAACGCCAAGTTCAAGGCCAAGTACAACGCCGACGTGCAGGTGTACGCCCCCTATGTGTACGACGCCGTCAACGTGATGGTGGCGGCCATGGTCAAGGCCAACTCGGCTGACCCCAAGGTCTACCTGCCCGTGCTGGCCAAGACCACCGGCCACAAGGGCGTGACCGGCACCATCTCCTTCGACCAGAAGGGCGATATCAAGAACGGCGCGCTGACCCTGTACACCTACAAGGCCGGCAAGCGCGACGCCATCGCCGTGGTGCGCTGAGACCCCGCTGCGCCCTGCACAAGCCGCCCCGCGTGGGCGGCTTTTTTGTGCGGGAGGGGAGAGGATGTGGACTGCTACAATCGCGGGCTTCGGAGAGGTGGATGAGCGGTTTAAGTCGCACGCCTGGAAAGCGTGTGAGGGTTAATAGCCCTCCGCGGGTTCGAATCCCGCCCTCTCCGCCAGACAGACAGTCTCTAAGCGCCCCTCGGGCGCTTTTTTCTTGCGGCCCGCGCACCCTCGCTAAGGAAAAATCGCCTGGTCCGTACCGCCTACATAACGCCCAGCCGCCGCCAGCAGGCGCCGTTGCACCTTCAGACGCAATTCCTGCGGCGCCAGCACCTCCACATCCGGTCCGAAGCTCAGGATGTCGTCCAGAAGTTGCGGGTCATCGGAATACGGAATCGACAACTCATATGAGCCATCCGGGTGCAGCTGGCTCTCCTGGAGCGGATGCCACTGCTCACGTGCGACCTGGGGCGACCGCTCGGGGGTGAACAGCAGCCGGATCCATGCGACGGACGAGGGCGTTGCCAAGAGCGCCTCAGACGTCATCCAGATCCTGCACCGAAACCTCTACCGCGGCTTCGTCCATGCACACCGCTGACTCCAGCTCATGGAGCTTGAATCGCCGCATGGCTTGCACGTCGTGGCACCAAGCGTCCAGGTGCCACTCCTGGAGAAAAATCAGGCGCTGCGGCGACACCAAGCACGAGGCCAAGGCAGGCCGTGAAGACGTGAAATAACGAATGCTTAATTGGTGACGCCGCGCCAGCGCGGTGGTCACGGCGGTAAAGCCTGTTGCATCCACGCCGTGCTTGCCGGGTAAGTGGAACTTGATCCGGCTGACCAAGGCGTTGGCGCGGCCCGAGGGGGCCAATAGCGTCTCGATCCGATGCACCACCGACTTCAAATTAGGCGCGAGCTGTTCCTGGGGATCGATTTCCTTGAGGAGTTGCTGCGCGAGATGCAGGGAGTACAGCTCGGCCTCGCTGAACCAAACACTGGGGATCTCATGGTGTGGCTGGCTCGACGGGTCGCTCACCCGATAGGTGCGATCGAATGCGTCGTAATGAACGGGCGTACCCAGGGTTTCACGGAGGTACTTCAGGTCGCGTTTGAGCGTCGCAGGCGAGACCTGCAGTCGCTCGCGCATTTCATCAAACTGCATGCGCTTGGATTTGCGCAACAGGCCGACCAGACTAAAAAGTCTTTCAGTTCGTCCCATGCCGACTCACGACAACAGTGAATGGGGTGGTGGACGCGCAGCGATTCATTGCTGTCAAACCAGCGTCCAGCTCGGTTCTCGCCCCTGTTATTTCGGGGCGCGGTAGGACGTTAATTGCTTGACCTCTATTGCTTTTCTGTATGTTCTCCTATCGCGCGCTCATATAGTGAGCCACTGATTTTTTTGTGGATTATTTGTAGTTAATGCGCCCGTCTGACGGGCGCTCGGGTCCAGGCCGGGCGCTTCGCGCCGCGCTGATTACCGGTTCCGCCAGGGATTCCCGTGCCGAGGGTTGCGGATAAAAGACAGGTCGGTCAGACCCTGCAGAAATGCGGTGAGATCCGCGACCTCTTGTTCGCTCACCTCAAATCCCGCGATCAAGGAACTTCGCATCGGGCTTTGCCCATGGGCCCCCTTGGCCGCCAGGCCGCCTGCGGCATAGTGGTCTCGGATCACCTGTTCCAGCGTGGCGATCGAGCCATCGTGCATGTAGGGCGCAGTCAGCGCGACGTTGCGCAGACTGGGGGTGCGAAACTTGCCCTCGTCATCGGGATCGCCGGTGAACTCCCTGAGACCCGGGTTGTCTGCGGGATAGGCGCCGCGACCATCGCGGTTGTACAACCCCGTGTTGTGAAATCCACGCTCCGACAAGGGCAACTTGCTGTGGCGGATGTTGTCGGTGAAGTTAAAGCCGCCGTGGCAGTGATAGCACTCCATCTTTTCCCCAAAGAACAGCGCTTCACCGCGCCGTGCTGCGGCCGATAGCGCGTTCTTTTGCCCGCCGTACTGATAGCGGTCGTAGGGGCTGTCGAAGGAAAGCAGGCTGCGTTGAAAACTGGCCAGGGCGCGTGTCACCGTGGTCAGTGTGTACAGCGCGTCGGCGCCCTCGCGCGCCTCCTTGGGAAAGGCGCGTGCGAACAGGCGCTGATAGATGGGGTCACCCTGCAAACGGGCAAACAGTTCTTTCTCCTTGCCCGCCATGCCCAGCTCGACGGGATTTTCGCCAAACAAGGGGATCAGACTTTGCACTTCGAGGGATGTCAGATGGGGGTTGGCCCACGTCAAGACCGGCAGATAGGCCACATTGGCCAAGGACATGGCGCTGCGCGCGCTCCTGTGGCCCGTGACGCCTGTGGACACGGCCAGGCCGTCGGTGAAGGCCTTGTCTTGCTGGTGGCAGCTCGCGCAAGACATTGTCTGGTCGGCCGACAAGCGGGTGTCGTAGAAAAGATGTCGGCCCAGTTCCACCTTGGCCGGTGTCATGGGGTTGTCCTGCGGCACGGACGGCGTCGGCACCCAGGGCGGCAATCCCCAGTCGTACTCCCCCCATGAAAAACCGGTCAGCCCCATCAGGCCGACCAGGACACAGGTCACCGACAGCAGTCCGCGTTTCATGCTTTAGCGTGACCGGATCAACTTCTGCGGGCCCGCCGGCGGTATGCCGTCGTAGGCCAGGCCCAGCGCGCTCATGATGGGAGGGCAGTCGGCATCCTTGGGAAAGCTCATACAGCCCGGTGAGGTGCCCTGCGCGTTGACGTCGACATTGGCTTGCGCCAGCGCCGCGCCCATGTCGATCACCACTTGGCCTCGGGTCAGATCGAAGCGATCGAGCCGCACGGTGATGCGATTGGGGTTTTGGCACGCCGCGGGGGCTTGTGTTCGGCTCGCACTGGCGCAGACCGTACTCCCCAGATGCACCGAGTAACGCGTCACCGGGCCTATGGCCATTGGCGCTGCGGGTCGGCTCTCGCTGATGCCGCTGCTGCTCGTGTCGAACTTGATGAATTTATAGCCGCCTTGCCAGTTCCAGAACATGGCCGTGGAGTTCAGGGGGGCTGGGGCGATCGTCGGGTCCTGATGGTTCAGGTTGAAGGGCACGCCCACGGTCAGTTCCAGGCCGGTGTAGCGGCCGGCGGGCACGACGCCGCGCACGCTGGAGTTGGTCGGCTCGGTGCCGTTGCGGCACGGGCCGGTGCCATTCTCAAAATCGAGCAGTGCCACGTTCTGGTATTGCCAGACGCCGTCTTGATTCAGATCCAGCGGCACGGCCTGACCGTCGGCGCGGATCAACTTGATCTCGCTCACATACAGGCGCCAATCACTGGGTGTGAGGGTGGAGCGTGTGCTGCCCACGCCCGAATAACTTTGCCCGCAGGCAAAGGGCACGCCGTTGATTTCGGCGGCGAACTCAAGGGTGACCGCTTGATTCGAGGCGGACTGCCCGGTGGTGGAGCAGGCGCTCAAGGCCCAAACACTCAGGCCGATCAGGAATGCTTTCATCAAAATTCTCGGAGTCATCTCAATGGGTGTGATGGGCGGCGCTGCGTGGGGTCGTGACCCCGACGGGCATCGTGCGCTCGCCCGCTTTTTCAAATCGAAGGGTGAGGTCAAAGTGTTCGCCGTCCCGAAGCGGGGTCTTGAGACCTTCCAGCCGCAGGTAATACCCGTCGGACTGGCCGTGACGCATGCGCAACTCGGCACGTGCCGCCAATTCGATGGCGGCAACCTCGGTCGTCTTGCGGCTCGGACCCTCCGTCTGCACGCGCGTGAAAACCACGCGCGCGGCGACCGGGCTCTGGGCGCCCACCAGGCGATCGGGCACATCGCCTCGATTGCGGAGTGCCTTGAAGAAGACCAGTCCGCTGGAGGCGCCTGCCGCGTCAGGCGTCGCATAGGGGTGATCGATCACGATCGCGCCGACGCGGAAATCATGGGCCTTCGCGAGGCTCGCAAGCATCAACCAGGCGAGTACGCCCCAAGCAGCGCCCCGCCGCCACCGGGCGGGAAACAAACTGGGATTCATGAACACTCCAAACCTGTGCGGCGCGATGGACGGCCGCACACCGATCGCCTGCCAGGGCAGGCGTCATGGACGAGGGTCAGGAGATGCGGGGAGGGCCCCGTGAGGGCAGCGGGGGCGCCGTGGTGGACGCGATGTGGGCCGCTCTAAGGGGATGCAGGGCGTACGCCAGCGGGGAGCGCGGATCGAACTGTGCGGACGCCGTGCTCGGCGGGGCGGAGACCGAGGCGCACACCGGGCAGTCCATGCTGGCGCCAGGTTTCGTGGCGTCGCCGTCCGCGTTGGTGTCCACCATTTTCATACCGCCCCCGGCCGCGCAGATGATCTGCATGCTGCCCGGTTGGATACTGGGGGAGGCGATCGCAGCCCCGAGAAACAACACAAACCAGGCCAGCACGAGGCTGGCGATGGCTTGGGCGTTTCGCAGGGTCTGCATCATCGAACGATGGCGTCAGGCCAGCGGCTTGAACTGGTAGCCGTTGCCCGCGTTCTCCATCGTGCCGATGGCGGGGAAGGGGAAGTGAAAGCCCCCGGTCAGTGCACGGTCCTTGACCATGGCATCAAACACGCGGCGGCGCGTGGCGCGGGCCATGTTCGGGTCCATGTCGAAGGTGACCGACCAATCGGGCGAGCGGGCAAACAATGCCGGGACGTTGGTCACATCGGCCACGTAGTGGAAGTTCTGGCCCTCGGACGTGACCTGGAACATGCACATGCCCGGCGAGTGGCCGAAGGCGGCGCTCGAGGTGATGCCAGGGGCGATCGTGGCGCCCGGCTCGAAGCGCACCAGCTGCTCGGCGGGGTAGTTGTTGAACACGCGCCGCGCGTTCATGAAGTTGCCGCGTGCAGCCGCAGGCGCCGCGTTCATCTTCGCGTCGTCCAGCCAGAAGGCATGCTCGGGCACCGGCACATGCACCTTGGCGCGCGGGAAGACCAGCGAACCGTCCTTGGCGCGCAGACCGCTGATGTGATCGCCGTGGTAGTGGCTGATCACCACGTCGGTGATGTCCTCGGGCTTGTAGCCAGCGGCTTCCATGTTGGCGCGCAGGCGGCCGGTGGTGGGCGGGCCGTTGTCGGCAAAGCCCACGTCCATCAGCACGCGGCGGTTACCACTCACCACCAGGAAAGGCGTGAAGGGGATGTCCACGTACTCAGTGGGCAAACCCTGCGCGGACAAGGCCGCCTTGACCTGGTCCAGCGGGGTGTTGGTGACGAACTCGTCGCCCAGCGGCCGGCGCAGGGCGCCGTCGTTGATCGCGATGATCTCCATCGCGCCCAGCTTCATGCGGCGAAAACCCACCGCCGGCGCCGTGGGCGCGCCCAGGCTGGGGGTGGCTTGCGACCAGACCGAGCCGAACGCCAGAGCGCTCGCGCCCGCCACCGTCGTACCCAGGAAACGTCTTCTGTCCATCATGAGGTGTCCGTCCAAGAATGATTGCGCCAAAGGCGCGAGTGTGCGGCTGTTCAGCCCAGGCGTGTGTTCAGCTGCTGAATCAGCGAGCGCAGTTGAGGGTCTTCCACCAGATCGGCGGCTTCCCGCGCGCGCGGGGTCAGAGGTGCTTCGGCGGGAAGGGTCTGAGGGTCCGGGGCCGGGTTCAAGGCTTGCGGCTTGCGGGCTGAATCCTGGTCGGCCAGCCAGGACAGGCTGATCACCAGGGAGGCGACCACGCCCAGGGCGGCCAGGGTGGCCCCCATGAGGATCCAGAGGGCGCCGCCCGACACGGCCTCGCCGCCCGCCAGCGCCTGCGCGATCTCCGTGCCCCAGAAGGCCCAGGGCAAGTCGGCCAGCCAAGTGCCCGAGGGATGCTGCAGGGCCATCAGAGCGCCGCTCACCGCGAAGGCGTACCAGTTCGCCAGGTAAAACATCAGCCATTTGCGCTGCATGCACCGGCTCCGTTCAGGTCGTGCCGGGCGTGGGCAAACGCCGGGCCAGTTGGTCCAGGAGCTCGCGGCGGTATTGACGCAACTTGAGGTTGCGGTCCTCGCTGTCTCGCGCGGCTTCCAGGTCGCTGTGCACCTGCGTCTGCAGGTGCTCCATCTCCTGGGCGATGTCGGCCAGCACGCGTTCGAGCTGGCCTTTGCGCACTTCGAGGTCGTCCAGGGTCTTGAGGTTGTCGGCGACGCGGGCCATCAGGGCCTGAGTGGGGTCGGCCTCGTCCAGTCGTTCAAACAACTCGCGCACCATGCCCGCGGTTTCTGCCGGGGCACGCAAGGGGCGCTGCGGCGCGCGGGCCGCTTCGCGCATGCGTTGCACGGCCGGTGATGCCGATTCGTCAGTGGCGGACGCGCTGTTCGTCGGCGCCGTCGGACCGTCTTCCACATGCGTGACGTTCAGCCGCTGGCCTTGACGGTTGAAGTGGTAGACGCTGGAGGGCGCCGGCGGGCTCGGGTCATCGCCGGTCGGGTCGATCCAGCCGACGGAGGGGTCGAAACGCTTCATCGGGTGCTGCGGCTCACATGCGTTTACGGAACATGCCCATGAGGCTTTCGAAGGCGCCCGCCTTGGCGGCAACCTGCGCCTGGACGCGGGCCTGCGCCTGGGCCTGCAGCGTCTGCGCAGGACGGGCGCGGCTACGCTGCTCGAAAACGAAGCCGTCCAGGACGCTGGCGCCCAGGCCCGTGCGTCGTTTGGGGTTCTGCCAGATCGGGGTGACCTTGGACGCGGTCTCCTCCTGCTCGCGGCTGCGGTCGATGGCCTGCAGGGTCCGCTCGATCTCGCGGCCGATCTGGAAGAAGCGCTCGCGGCATTCCGGGTTGGGGGTGTTGAAGATGTAGTCCTGGCCGTAGAGGGACTGGATGTCCAGGTCAAAGGGCAGCGGGCTGGTCAGGCCGAACTTCACCGGGAAGTTGGTCTGGCTGAAGATGTCCAGGTAATCCTGGGTGCGGTGCAGGCGGCTGGGGACCAGCGCCAGTTGGGGGCACCGCTCACCCGCGCCATTGAACACGCCGGCAAAGCGCGAGACGAACTCGATCGTGCTGGCCATTTCGACTTTGGACAGCGACGTGGGCACCAGCACGAGATCAAATTCGAGCAGCAGCGACTGCGGGAAGATGTTGACCCAGGTCAGGTCGGCGAACACGATGTCGGAGACCCGCTCGGCGGCGCGCAGCGCCTGCTTCATCTTCAGAACCGCCAGCTGCGGGTCGCGCTCGGTGACCACATCGCAGATCACGGGCGTCACGCCCGACACCGGCACGCGCTCAATCCAGTGATAGGACGAGGCCTGATGATCGAAGTCGATCAAGGCCACCTGGCGCCTGTGAAACTGGGCGAAATACGCCGCCAGGTTGGCGGTCAGCGTGCTTTTGCCGACGCCGCCTTTCTGGCTGGTGACGAGAATCTTGATCGGGCCCATGGGGCTCCCCCAAAAAGGGAAAAGGACGTCTAGGCTACGCAGCCCGGGCCCGTGCGGCAAGCGAGAAGACCCGCGGGCCCGGGGCCGTCAGACCCGAATGAATACCAAGCGCTTAATCTGGGGCGCCTCGCTGCAGGGAACGAAGTGCTAAGGCCGTTGTAGCCACGCCAATCGTGGGGCCCTCACTCGGAGGCGCGGCCGCCCAGGGCGTTGATCACGCCCCGCCACATCTCCGTGCGCATCGTGCCCATGGGGTCACCCGAGGGCCGGTCGTAGACCGAGGTCTGCACGATCACGATGCCCGAGGCGGGTTGCACCACGATCGACTGCCCGAAGATGCCCAGAAAAGCGAAGGTGCGTTCGCGCATCGGCAGGATCCAGGTCTGATAGCCGTAGCCAAAAAAGGACGTGGCCTGCCGCGGCGCGAAGCCGCCGGGCTGCAAGGCCGGGTCGGTGGCCTCCAGCAGAAACTGGCGCGGCACCACCTGGCGATCGCCCACCTTGCCGTCATGGGCCATCAGCAGGCCCAGGCGGGCCCAATCGCGCAGCGTCGCGAAGTAGCCGCCCCCGGCGTTCTCGACGCCGTCGCTGCGCGCCACGATCCAGTGGCCATCGCCCTCGGCGCCGATCGGGTGCCACAGCCACTCGCGCGTGAGGTCGGACATGTTGCGTCCGGTGGCATGGGTCAACACCCGTGCCAGCACCTCGGTCTCGATGGTGGCGTAGTTGAAGCGGCGACCCTGCTCGGCGTCACGCTTGTCGAAGAGCCGAAAGCCGCTTTCCGCGCCATTGGCCTGGAAGTCGAAGACTTGGCGGTAGAAGCGCACCAGGTCCGAGTCCTGCGACCAGCCGTAGTTCTCGCTGAAGGTCACGCCCGACCCCATGCGCAAAAGGTTGCGGATCGTGGTGCTGCCGTACGGCGTGCCTTCGATCGCGCGGTAGTAGCGATCGGCGCGGTCATCGAGCGAGGCGATCAGGCCTTTGTCGTGGGCGATGCCCACCAGCAGGGCGGTGACCGTCTTGGCCATGGAGAAAGAGCGCATGCCCATTTGCGGCGTACGCCCGTACTGGTATTTCTCGTAGACGATCTGGCCGTCCTTCAAGACCAGCAAACCGGAGGCCTTCTGGCGGTCGAGGTATTGATCGAGCGTGAAGCGCTGGAACCCCCAGCGAAAGGCCAGCTCGGGTGGGGCGGGGTGCCGCTCCAGCGGGATCGCCTCACTGGGTCGCGGGACGCGACGACCGCGCGGGGTCGAGAACGCACCGACCCGGCACTCCATCCGCTGATTGGCGGGCTCGCAGGCCGGGTAGCCCTGGTCGCGGCCCATCCCGACCTCGTCGGGGGCGGCGCGGGCGAGCAGGGGGAGGGCGCAGACCCACAGCAAAAGCGTGGCGCGAACGACGGGCACAAAGCGCGAAGACATCTCGGTGGCCTTTCTGGGGTGCCGTGTCAGCGAACGGGCTCAAGCA
>JACCDI011182418.1_pt1 | contig 12563 bp, 10 predicted proteins | sample 7442791 | NCBI WGS metagenome assembly JACCDI01 (sample SAMN15323434, study PRJNA562643) | freshwater metagenome | isolation source: river surface water | place: USA:Blue River Watershed | collected 2017-08-15
ACTTACTTCCCTTTTTCATGCAAATTCAAACAAAACAAATAACATCCAAAGTGACCATCAACAACTTATTTATTGCTAAAAACAATCAAAACTGTAACATGATGTTGTTTTTCAATGCATAGAAATGTATTGTATTCAATCTATATTCTAGATAAAGAGGATTTATACACTCAAATTGATTGCTTCCTATTAAAACTTGGCAATGTGTAAGTAACATCAACAGATGGAACTTTCAAGATACAATCAAACGTTTGAATGTGCACCATTCATGTTAAATCCAAAGTAATTATTATTGATGATATCTTCACAGTACATAGACACAACAAACTGCAGTTTGTGGTGTGTATGGCTGCATCAGTAAATAATTGCACACAGGCACCATACTCAAATGGGTGCAGCATAAATATGTCATCATTGGAAAGGAATTTGCAAACTTCCTGAAATCAACACTGCAATTACATTCTTAACAAATAATTTTTCATTGCTGGACCAAATAATCCACCCAGTCAGATTGTTGTTGATTGCACAGTTTGGTTTGACAGTAATGGTGCAATCATCAAAATGCTGACATTGTTGCTAAGGGAAATGTTGTTGTCCTTGATACTTTAGAAGGTCTTGAAGTGAATAACAAGACCTTTAACAGAAGTGCAATAGTCAGAGTTGGTTTCATGACAATAAACTTACCATGGTTTTTGTGACATGTCATTGCTACTGATGCTCATAGAAACTAAACTCCTCATATTCCATTATGTGGTTGTAGAATTCAAATAGGCACTATTACCTCATAGAGGCAGCTGGTGATAAAGGTCTTGCTTTTGGATTTAAATCAAAGGAGCATGTGGCTGAACATCTTTTCCCTGTCCTGCTAAGGGGGAATGGACAGTTTGCAGTAAATGGCTAAAAAACCTTCACCATTTCTAACAAAATCATTTGTCCCAGTCAAAATCTTTGATCCAATCACATTACGTACATAAGACTGTATGATGTAAAAGGTACGCACCTTCCTGTCTGTCGTCCATCAAAATGGATGAAAAATTGGTGTCACATGTCCAAGGACAAAAATTGCATTATACCCATCAAATGAATTGAATTGACCTCATCTTTCTCGCTGTACCATCATAAAGGTGAATTAAAATTCACCTTCGGGAAGTCTGAAAAAACGGGTAAATATATTTTTTTTTTACCCTGAATATCATATCATTAGTTGTCATCAATCGAAAAGTGCCTTTTTTGTGTTTTTTTTTCTTCGAAAAATTATTTGGCGTCCTAGTTTGCCTTGGCGCGACACCGACACCAGTCATTTTTTGTTGTGCTGAAAATGTTTTTTGCGAAAAAAAAAGAATGGACAGAAGAAATCGAGGTGCGTACCTTTTACATCATACAGTCATACATATTAATTGCGTTAAAAGTGGTGTAATAATTCCCTACTCTGTTTTCCCATAACTCAAAGTTAAGTTAGATGTCGATATTGAAGTACAAAAAAATTACGTTTTCTTGTGTCATATTTTTTCCAAAAATCTGGTCTTCATCCGATTGAGACACTCCTTGTAAATTTCCTTCTCTCTGACGTAGTAGAGTAGTAGCAATTCAATTCATCATGTACGGTACCGTCAATGAAATTTTCATTGTATTGTACCGTGGTAAGCTTAATAACAAAAATAAGTTGTTCGGAAATATAATATATGCTCAAGGAGTGGGTTCATGTATTCTCTTCAACGATTGTAGCCTAAAAAATTTGACATCTGCGTTTTTGTCTGAATGGTTTCGTTCACACGAACGATTCCAGTTCTTAGTTCCATCTGCTTCTGACTCTATCTGACTCACATTCATACGTGGTGCTTTATTTTACCGTAGATGCGAACCTCCTTTGACAACGCAGCTGTTTTTTCAATTTCTGTCGAACAACAAGCTGATTTGCAGTTAAACACGCGACTTATTATGCCCGTTTTGACGTATCGCGCCAACAAAAAATGATCAACTTCGAATTTCATGATAAGTCATAACACCGCAAAATCGCGAATTTAATTATCTTCTTAAATGTTCAGTAATAAGAAAAATAATAAGTCTTAGCCAGATTATTTGGGCTATTACCTTTTTTTCTATCACAAAATAAATAGTGGACTCTGAAAATCTTAACAATATCACTATGATTCCCTAAACAAAAGAAATCATTTAGATCATATTTTAGTGATTCATTTATCAAATTTTCAATTTGATTTTTTGTTTTTTCAGCTTGGTTTAGACTTTGTTTTTCCTTTCGGCTCAACTAAGTGTTGTTTTTCACACAAAAAATCAAACATAATTCGTTCAAATCATGACATAAAATTTATTTGACCTTATGCAAAAATCATCTGATTTTAGCTACAGATTGAATGAATTATAAATATCTATAATGATGATTGAACTAAGATGAATAGGCGAACATTGAAAATTTCTACTAATATTACTCTTAATAGTTGTTTTGAATTCACCAAAGATTATTAGTTTTTGTGTTCCTGATTGGTCACAACAAACAATTGTAAAATTTTTTTGCTGACGCATTTAAGTCTTGCATAGAAATAGGACTGCTTTGAAACAATCAATTGAGTTATCCACAATTAAAAATGCGTATTGTCACACAATGACTGTCATGAAAGATTTCCAAAATAATTTTTGTTCAATGAAATTTGGCATCATAACTAATAATATTTTTCAAGCATTCTGATCAAATCAATATTTTCAATCTTGTTACAACAGTAATAAACTGCAAAACAATAGAGGAAATATACATTATATTGTGACAATCATCATTATATACTTAAAATTTTAATTGGCTTTATATTATTCAGAATCATGGATGCTAAAAATGATTACAAGAAAAAACTAAAAGTTATGAAGAGAAGCACATTCACAATTACAAATTGAATCAAACATTTTTATTCTCATTGAATCCTATGAATTTGTGCAATGAAAGTAGAAGAAAGATCAAATTTTGTTTGGATTCTTCTCTGACAAATTTTTTAGGATGATTTTTTGTTGCCATTCTGAAAACAATGTTTTATATTCAATAAATGGCCCATAAAACAAGTGTAGATCATTAATCATACTAAATAGAACAGTGTTTGACCTCGAGGTGAGACACTTCTGTGCAACTTTAGGACATCAGGTGACGTCAGCGATTTGTGTATTTTCTAGTACGAATTCTGTTGATGCATTCATCTGAATTTGCATTAACTGATAGTGCAAGAAAAGTTACAGAAATGTTTGAAAATTTTTGAACTTTTAAACTACATACATAATAATATATGAAATGGTTTATTGTTCAATAATATTTCTGACACCGGACATAAAAAGTAATTACATACACAGGTGGCAATATATTCCAATACATATCAAAAGGTACAAGGATCTATTTAGCAATTATCATACCTTTTTTTCGATTTTTCACTTGAGAGAAAAATCATCATCAGTTACACACTTCAAATATAATATTATGTAGAGTTGATAACCGAACTGTGGAGCTCACCCATAAGAAACAAAATGCTGGCTTATCACGGCCACCATGAAAAATGTTCATTCATGGCTGTGGCTGACTCATTTTCTAGGTATGTCCATTGTAAAAACTGCTACAACATGTCACCCATCACATAATTTTTTGCTTGACTATGTCATATTAATTTTAATTTATAAAAGAAAAAAATCACTTGAATTTATGGTGAGCATATGACAATTTTTTTGGAATTTTTGCCCCATTTGTGTTGCAACTAACTTGACCAGTGTGACATTTGTCCTAGACATTCAGAAAATCAATGGTACATTCCATTTTAGCTGAAATGCTAAAACAATGCGTGGCTGCTATTTGCCAGTGAACATTAACAGCCAGTATATACAGTATTTCATCACAGCATTATCATTCAAAGAATAGAATGAAATGGCCTTCTGTACTAACTACCCTTGTATGACCATTTTTGTCACAATTCCATGCAAAGTTGTTTTGTTACATCATCTAACTTGGAAGATCCTTGACTCAATTACCAAGTTGGAAGCAGTACAAAAATTACAACAATCAAGTTAAAAAAATAACAGTGCTCACAAATTAACAGGAAATTAGCTTGTTGAAGATTGAGCAAGATTGGAGCATAATCAACCTGCACAACAAACAGCCATATAATTAAAAAGACAATGCTCACTGAATCAAATCATAAAATGTAGCATGAAATCAAACCAATGAATAGAATAAATGAAATCACCAACTGCCAACAATGTAATAATTTGAATCACTCATAAAGCAAAATGAAATACAATTAGAATGATTTCTATTCAAATAAAGACACTGAAAATCAAGAAAATGAGCAGTGAGCAGAACTGTAGGTTATACAACCCAAAACTTGTTGCAAAAAATATTTGAAAAGAATACCAAACCTCATTGACCAGGGAGTTAGGAAAATGATGTTTATCTTTCATCTTTCAATAAAACCTAATAATGACTAATATCAACATCTCTATGAGATTCAAAGACACTACATTCCACAGAAAAAACAAATCTTTGATCTATAACAATGGAAAAAAATCATTTGTTCAAATGGAATAATAATTCATCATGAAAGGGGAGCATTTTTCTCCATGATTGATAAAACAAGGTGTGAAATTCCTAAATTGTAATCAAATACCAGAAAATGAAGTTTAGTTGAATAGGTAATACTCTTCAAAAGAGGTTGTTCAAAGAAGTGCTTTCTTACAAAATGAAAAAACACAATTCAATCCACATCTCTTCTGTTAATACTATCCCACAAAGAAGTCTTCTTGTCAAGGGATAGGAAAAATATAACTTACATTAATTGTCATTCCAATCTGTTCATATAACTTGATCTTTTTCTTGGATATAAAGAATAGAGACTAGGTTGGCAGATACTCTTTTTCATTACCCCTTTTTTAGGGGCAACTTATCCCTAAAAGAGTAATTACCCCGGTATCACCTCAATTACCCCAGTAATCAATTTTTCTACCCCAAAATTTATTGGGGGTAACTGGGGTAATGGGTGATGGACAAAGTGTAGCATGAGGAGGCAATGGATCACAATGAAATGTGTGTGTGTTGATTGTTTTGGGTGCATATAAAGTTAAGTTCCTGTGTAAAATTTGAAAAATTTGGAGCACCAAGTAAATGAAAGCTGATAGTTGACATTCATTTGTTCAGATGCTCATGACTCACAGAGAGGTAATGGAAATATTACTTGTTGACCATTACTCAAATTTGGGTAACAACATTACCCCTCAAAAAGGGGTAAGAAAGAGTAGCTGAGGGGGTAATCTGGCATTACCCGGGGTAACTGCCATTCTAGAATAGAGAGCATTGAATGACAGTGTTTTACAATTAACTACAGTAATCTCTTTGAGAATAATGGATAAACTAAGATGAGGTTTTTGTGACAAGAGAAAATTACAAGTTTTCTAGGGACAGAAAGGCAGACACTACAAAATAAGTTGGATTATTGGTTGATTTGATATAATATTGGAGATGAATTCATTCAAATTCTTTTAGTGAGTTTATGGTAATCATGCATACAAATGATGACAAAACTGAACAGTGAAATTGATTTTATCAATAAAAGTTTGTTTTAGTGATCTTCACTCTTTCCCTCTCTTTCATTCTCACTCCCTCATGAATAAAAAAAGTGCCAACTGAATTTTTCTTTAACTATTCATAATCATTTACTGCTTTTCAGCAAAATATGATAGATTTGTTGAAAAAAATAATCATTGCAATATTTATTCTAATGACTTGATTTTTCAAAATTAGGTCAAATTTTTGAGTAATTTTTACAGTTGAAAACATTATCGGCTAATTTATAGACACTACTCACATTCCAGAGTTCTCTCATGTCACCAAAAATAAAAATCATTTCAACAGAACAGAAAAAATAGAAATAAGTGGTAGCAAAATTTATTTGTTATTCTTGGATAAATTTTCAATCTAAATTCTCATTGTTATTGTCATTTCTTTCAGCTTACACCAATGATAGAGTGCTTTTGTAGATACTCCAAATAATTCAATTGAGTCTTGTTCTCTTGTCGTAGAGGTAAAATTACCAACCTGTCACAAATAACATGCTCTAGCAGTTTTCGGTTCGCCCCAGGGTTAACCCATTGACAACCATATCCACACACGTATCTACCTGCTCTCTATTGTAACACAGACTTTCATTGCATTTCATCTATTTTTCCCATCTGTATTTCAGTGAATATTTGGACTTAGATAAAAAACGATGCAGATTCTGAAAGCTGAAGAGATGTTCTTTCGATTTACGATGCTGGTTTGTCCTAATCTGACAATTATTGTGGCCATATTTTCATTTAAACAAAGTACTCCGTAAGTGCAAAATAATGCACTTATGTGCGCACAACAAAGAGATAGAGTCTTAAAGTTCTGTCCCCCAAAGTTACTCACATTATTATTCGATGATCTACTAAAACGATTTTTTTAAACAAAGTTTGTTTTGGAAAAAACCTCGCCCATTGAAAAATTTTTTAAGGAGAGAAAACTGTTTTATCTTTTTTGTTGTGAATGTATGTAGTATTTTCCGGGTACCATATGGAAGTTTTTTTCTGACATCGTGTCATATTAAATTTGATGCTGGGCTCGAACGATTGTTCTTATATTGAAAATTAGCAATATGGCACTATTCCCATACACTTCATACGTCCTTCAAAACACACAATAAAATTTTATGCGATCTCATCACCAAATGAAAGTTTCGTCACAGGGTGGTCACAGTAATCAAGGAACATTCATAGATGAAAATAATACTGATCCTCGTTATTTCAATATTGTCTTCACACCGTTGCGTCGTAGCACTAAAATTACGAATTATGATACTAGAGTGTTGTTAGGATATATTCTCGTGAATTCATTCAAAATTATGCTCTACGAAACCTACTAAATCGAACAACTTTTTCTTGGCCTCTTAGATATGTTCATGGTTTAAACAGTGCCAGGGTATCGTTTGCATCGGGACATCCTTCGTACAATAATCTCTAACTCTCTCATGAGAGTGTGTTATCGGGCAAGAAGACTAATAATATTATTTTTACAAATTAACATTAAAAATACTGCCTCACTTCATTTATTCAATTGAGGTATGATACAATACGGTCATAAATAATTTGTAGTACGCTCGCAAATATTATAAAATCTACACTCAGAGTAATATAATTGTTTTAATATCATAATAAAAAAATTTGTTGACAGGCTAAAACAAGTAATAAAGCAACGAGGATTCATTACAACCTCACACGATATTCACATTTCGACAGTTCAATGATCATGAAGCCAACATCGAGAACTGACATGCCAAAGCCCCACGAAAGCGATGAACTCATCGTCCCTTTTCCAACTACAAGCCGACAGAAATCGACGGGACCAAGTTCGGGGAATGATGATGATTCCTCATCAGCTGTCGTGCATACAAAGGCTTGCAATCGGATGCCCCGCAACGTTCACTTCTCCACCACAAGCACGCTCGCCATTTACCAACTTTATCCCAAGGAAGAGAATGCCATCAAGTGGGACTCCACCGAAGACCGACATCGCTTTCGACGCAATCAAAAGATGGACGTCATTAGGATTCGCCGCTTGATCCAACGCCACGAGGAGCATTCTACAGAGGACAACGACCAAATGCTGTTACAATGCCTCGGGTTGGAGAATCTTTTGTCCGACAAGGCTCTCGAGCGTGCGACGAGAAATCGAAGAAGTCACGTAAGAAAGGTATTGAAAGAGCAAGAACGCCAATGGAAACTCAACATTTGGGACGCCGAGGCCATTTGTAGGGTGTCCGAGTCTAGTAGCACGAAGTCGAAGGATAAGGCCATGAAACTCGCCATTGGATATTGGGGTCTTGGAAGTCCTTGAGACTTTAATGCCAAGTATAGAATGTGAGAAGACCGGTATCGCGTCTAATTTGGTCAAATCTGGGTTGAGAGTTTTCCCATCATACGAGTAAATTCGATGGGTGAGGATGAAAGTTCAGGTTCGTTACCGATTCGTTTTTGTATAATATTCTTCGGTATAGTTGAAAAGAAGAAAATATAAGCTGTACAAAAGACCACGTATGATTAGACTGTCTTAGGGTTCACTTTCCACTAGCTAACAATATGTATTCGGAGAACTCCTCTTGGGTCAGTGTCGTTACTTTCCTCCTAGAATAAAAACATTTGATAGATCATGTCATCTTTCTCTAAATACACAAAAGTATGCGTCATTGCGCAAATGTATGATGCGAATCTCCGCGGGAGGATGACCTCGTCAATCATATCATCATGTCATAATCTCAACCGTAGATCACGATGACTGTAAGACCAATCTTCATCATCATCCCGAGAGGAAAACACCCCATTATATTTACTCTCCAAGACTACCATTGGGTATTGGGGTCTTGGAAGTCCTTGAGACTTTTGTGCCAAGTATAGAATGTGAGAAGACCGGTATCGTGTCTAATTTGTGGTCAAATCTGGGTTGAGAGTTTTCCCATCATACGAGTAAATTTGATGGGTGAGCATGAAAGTTCAGGTTCATTATCGATTCGTTTTTGTATAATATTCTTGGGTATAGTTGACAACAAGAAAAATTAAGCTGTACAAAAGACCACGTATGATTAGACTGTCAGGTTCACTTTCCACTACCTAACATCGTGAACTCGGAGAACTCCTTTTGGGTCGGTGTCTTTAATTTCCTCCTAGAATATAAAAAAATTGGTAATTTATCTCATCTTTCTCTAAATACACAAAAGTATGCATCGTTGAGCAAATGTATGATGTAAATCTCTGCGGGAGAATGACCTCGTCAATCATATCATCGTATTACAATCTCAACCGCAGACCACGACGACTGTAAGACCAATCTTCATCATCATCCCGAGAAGAAAACACCCCGTTTTATTTACTCTCCGACACACTACTCGCTCTCACCGCCCAACAACATCTTCAAGTAATACCCACAAGAGGATTCGAGCTGCTCGCACATATGCACACCACCCGCACCGACGAATTTCTTTTTCGCGATAAATTTATTCCGCTTACAAGGCCTCCCATCGAACCTCGCCTCGATCGACCGAACGAGCACCTCCCATTCCACGTCGGTCATGGCTCCGATCCCGCGAGAGACTCCTCCGGTCTGAGGACATCCTTGCGAACCGCCCTCCAATCCGATGAGGGTCATGTGCTCGTAGGTAAAATCTCGAAACCAGTGGATTTGACTCGGACGGAGGAACAATCGGACCAAGGTGGAGTGAACTACCAAATCTCCCGTTCGTTCGACGTACATGATTCTGGATTCGTCTATTGTTCGTAGGAGGTCGGATGCCGGCGGCGTGAGGAAGAAGGAGATGTCGGCGATGAACCAATTGTTGTAGAATCCCAAATCGCGGTTTTGGTCGTAGTTGGATATTTGATCGGGAGTCGTTGCATTAGGATGGTCGGCGAGGAATCGTTCCACTAGTTCGTCGTATCCTGGGGATGGTCGTTGTTATTTTTCAGGTTTTATTGAAAGTCGTCCGTTGGTACACTCACAAACACGGGAACGATATTAACATTCATCATAAATGAAGCACTTGCAAACAACCAAGGAGAAAGAAAGATCCTCCATATGCAAAACCTCGTTGCTGCAAAAGTGAAACCAAAATGAAACCAATCAACACCACACAACGAATCAAATCAACACAACACAACACGGCTCACCTTTTCCGTGAACGGGATCGATGATAGGCTGACGGAACCCATACCTCTTCCCCGTCCTCCTCATGAAGTCAAACAAATTATACCCAATCTCGGTATGAATGTAAGAATCGTCGTCCATCCTCATGACGTGCGTGTACCCCTCCCCCGCCAAGTACGGCCAAAGCAACACCGCAAACCACTGCATCATGTGTCGATATCCCATGCTGAATTTGGGTCGCTTCAACCTGTTCGCATTGACATCCTTGGGAAGCGACCACAGCGGTTCGTCCAGCTGCCGGAATCGGATCTGAGGCCGATTCTCGGAAATTCGGCGCATGATGTCGTCGGTGGGAGGGTGTTCGTAATCGTAGAACAAGAGGACGTCGACGTTCGGATGATGGTCGAGGTAGTTGGTGTACAGTTTGGAGAGGCTCTTGTCGAGTTTGTCGAGTCCGGTGAGAACGCGGTGGGTTTCCTCGTCGTATTGGGTGCCGTAGCTGGAATGTCGGCCGAATTGGACGAGGTAGACGATGGCGTCCGTGGTGGATTTGGTTCTTTGGTGTGTTTGGCCAGATGTGGGTGATTGGAGTTGCAGTTGCAGTTGGAGTTGGTTGTGGTTTCTGAGTTGGCTGTGGATGCCATTGCCATTGCCATTGCCATTGCCATTGTCAACACCATCATTGGGTTTGGATATTTTTCTGCCTTGTCTCCATCGAAGTCTCTTCTCGTTGACAGCCAATCTCATTCGTTCGCCGCGGACGTCGTAGTCATCATCATCGTCATCATCATCATCATCGTCATCGTCATTAACGTAATTGTCGTCATCCTCCACTCGACGACCTCCCGCCGCACCCACATTCACACCCACACCATCTGCCACTCGCCGAAAAAACTCCGGAGAATCGGAGTATTCCAATTCCAATCGCGTGGCTGCGTTTGTCGCAGATCTCCTGTTCGTCGTCGTCGTCGGCACGAGATACAGGTTTGCGATGAATTGGGAAATCCCCCCCATGACGAGGAACGTTGGCAATATCCACAGGAAGGAGAAGTTTTGAAGAATGGACCGTTGTTGTCGTTGTCTTTGTTGTTGTCGTTGTCCGACAGGTTCGATATTGTCGTGATTATTACTACTATAGTTGCCGTTGTTGGGAAGAGGAGGCACGATGGCATGTTTCGTAGGCTTCGATGACGGCGAAAGAATGGCGACGGACATGGCAATGGTAATGGTAATGGTAATGGTAATGGCAACGGGCAACGGTGGCAGGAGGCTGGCTCTATTATTTGTTATTGCAAAATACAAAAATTTACTTTTTGGAGGTAATGTTGCAGAGGATCAAGATGTAGATGAAGATGAAGAGGATGCCGAAGCCAAAACCAAGATGAAGATGAAGATAAAGGTGAAGAAAAAGACGAAGATGAAGATGAAGATAAAGGTGAAGATGACGTTGAAGATAAGTAGTGGTGAGTAATGAGTAGTTGTCACCGGCACCAATTATCCTCGAAGTACGACCGGAATCGAAGGCACATAGTATTATTGATGCAGACCTTCCATTTTTCTTGGTACCATCATCGCTCGTCCGTCATTATATTATTTTCGTTGGGGCTTGGCTTGGCTGGGCTTGGCTTGGCTCTGGCTGGTCGGTGGTTCTCTTAATAAAAAAATTAGGAGTTTAATTAATTAATGTTATTTGACTGCTCTTTTTTTCTGTTCGTGCATCATGCATATCGTACTTTTTAGTGTCATGTTCTACCAAAAGAGCGTGTTCGGTACTATAATATATGGTATGAAGCAACTAGGTATCAAGTCTATTAATTTTTTGTGTGTGCATTACTGTACATTATTTTCATGACGACGACGATGACAATGACACATTACTACGAGAAAATCAAGCATACATTTCGGGGGGAACCAGTCCGTCGGAGATCCCAGACACTGTGAATGGGAAATTAGGGCTTAATCGGATAAAAAAGGTACAGATACTTCCAACGGATGTATTTTTCAATCTTGAAATCGTATATAATAATTATAAATGCTGTGAATCGGACGCTACGGCTTAATGAAATTAGTACAGATAATTCAAAAGGATTCATTTTCAATCTTGAAATCTGTGACATCGTGTCCAACTTGAATATACTCCTCTATTATACATACCGGTATATTTCACGTCGACTAAAACACTAGAATCCATTGAAAAGTTTATATCAATCGGTATCGTATGTTACCTCAATTAGATTGACTGGGGTATGGTACCGTACCATATATTATTATTACGACCAACGTACAGTCGTCGCTCGCCAAAATCTTGGACACACGAGACGTGCGAAAACATCTGGGAGACCGCGATGACGTCAGCATAGCATTCCATCACGTGATCAAATTGCTTACGCGTGGAATCTCAATCGAACCACCCCATCCATCCCGCCGAAAAATCACTAAAAAAAATAAACTTATATACAAAAAAAAGAGCGAAACATCGCGAACATCATCTACCACGATGACGAGACGCTCCTCCCGCCGCAGACCGCACTCCTCACGCATCATCGCCTTCCTCGGCTTCCTGTTCTCATCGACGCCGTCGCCATCGGCCGCGGCGAACGCCTTCGTGCCGTCGTCTGTGCCGCGACGCCGCCCACTCGCCGGACGGCATGATAACGATTATTCGATGAGGCGCAGAAGCGTCGACGGTGCATCCCAGCTTTCCATGTCGCTGAAACCCGCGGCCATCCCGCTGATGGATTCCGGTGAGACGCGACACCGCCCTCTTTCCCCTTCTCTCTCTCTCTTTTGTGAATGCGCTCACTCGCTCGCTCCATTCACTTTCTTGGCTTTCTTCGCTTTCTTGGCTTTCTTGGCTTTCTTCACTTTCACT
>JACCDI010025000.1_pt1 | contig 12562 bp, 14 predicted proteins | sample 7442791 | NCBI WGS metagenome assembly JACCDI01 (sample SAMN15323434, study PRJNA562643) | freshwater metagenome | isolation source: river surface water | place: USA:Blue River Watershed | collected 2017-08-15
AAATTTACAAAAAATGTCACATCTGTTGTCTGTTGCCCTTAGCCCATCAAACCATGTATGTCAAACTGCACACAATGATGGAGCGGCCTTTGTTTCCCCCCCTCTCCCTCTGTTATCATACTTGTTGCAACTGCATTACTGTGGTTGCTGAGAAACCCCCCTTTTCTCCATTTGTACTGGCAGATGTCATGGCCATCGAAGGAGAATGTGCCAACAACCAAAATGACCTAGAAGGAACTTGCACCCCTGATACTCACCAAGAAGAGAATGAATTGTGTACTGTTTACCTCAATGCAAGAATGTCAATGATGGCACCAACAACAAGGACAAACCATCCATTGCTTGGTGGAGGAAATAGCCTACCTTCAGGAAATGGACAAGAAATCCACTGTAGAACAAGACAAAACACTGGCCAAATTGGCTGACATTGTCCAAACTGCCACTGAGGTTGATCATGCTGATGGCACCAACATGGAAACACCCAAAGTCTACCAGATGATACAATGTCCTGAACTATTGCAAGACATCTGACCCATCAGATCTCCCCCCATCTCCCAAAGCCTACCTTCAGGAAATGGACAAGAAATCCACTGCAGAACAAGATAAAACACTGGCCAAATCAGAAGACATCATCCAAACTGCCATAGAGGTTGATCACAATGATGGCACCAACATGGAAACACTGCAATCTGCCAGATGGTAAAATGTCCTGAACAACTGCAAGGCATTTGACCCATCCAAACTCCCCCCCTTCTCCCAATGTGGCCCTCACAGCAACAGACTCATGATCCCCACCAAACTCTTCACCAAATTTAGCAAAGGCGGCTCCAATATGAAGAACAGCCCCATCTGGCTTGTTGTCATGGGACGAGTGTATGGTGTCACAACCAGAGAGGGCTTTGACAAATTCAGCAGGGGGGCTTACACCCACTTCACCGGGCGGGGTGCCAGTTCCTGCTTCACAATCAGGAATTTCACTGTTGCAGGAGTGAAGCAGCCAATCAGGGACTTGGACAGGAAGGCCTTGGCAGCCGTTTTTGGAGTGGATGGAGTTTTACAAGAAAAGCACGACGTACAAGTACATGGGAGATTTTTTACAACAAGGAGGGGGGGAGATGGAGGTGGGAGGTGGGGCGGAGGATTAAGATGAGGGCAACAGCAGTGAAGAAGAAGGCAGATAGGATTGAGGAGAAGAAGAAGAGGGAGCGTGAGAAGAGGACGGTAGGAGGATGAACAACAATGAGAATAAGAAGACTAATACTAAAAATAAGTAGTGGTTGTGATTGTGGTGGTAGCACATGCTGCTGGTTTTGATGCAGATTGTGGGTCGGATGTTGGACTGATGGGCCTAAAGACAGATGTAGTGTTGTTCCAGTGAAGAAAAACTAGACTGTATTGTTGGAAATAGATATTGTACCATATTATTATTTACATCATTTTGGTTGATAGAGTACAATAATAACCACAATGTCAAAAAATGTTCAAACAATGATAAAAATGAAATGAAAACAAAAAACATGATTGCCCTTTTTCCAAATCATACCCCCAACACTAGGAACGCTACAATTCATCCACCACTACCTCCTCCACTTCATGCAGGCTTCAAAAATCAAATCAAAGAGGCAAAAGATGATGATCAATTGTGGTTGCTGACAACCAAAAATGATAAAAATGAAATTATGACTAAATCTATGTTTGCCCCTCCTCCAAATCATCCCTGCTGATGCCAGAATCACCACAATTCACCCACCACTACCTCCTGCACTTCATGCAGGATCAAAACATGAAAAAAATCCATGCGGAGCAATGGTGTCATTGAGGAAGACCATGGATATGGTGGTATCATGGGATGCTGCTGGTGCCTCATGAAAATACACTATTCAATGACAGCCAAGAAAAACAATGACCATGTTGGCCATCACAATGCACAAGACTAAATGAAAGGAACTACAAACCTGCAGTGTCAAACTTACCATTATTGTCACCAGGGAAGGGTTTGATTCACCAACCATGATGTAGATGTTGTTGAAGATAACTTGGGTGGTTGGTTAGTGTTGAGAGCATGGTGCATAGACTGTTACGTGGAACACCCACAATCATGCACAAAGGATTCCTTATGTTCATTCATGGGCAGCTTTGGGTACCCAGAATACCATGAGTAGCTAACACATGAAGAACAACAGATATCTAGACCTGGAAACCAGTGAATGAACTTTCATAATATTTCCAATGATTGGCCACAAAAGTATTGCCAAGGGGAATCAAATATGTATTTACATATGAATATGATATACCATCATGTGAAAAAGATGAAAGTATAATTCTCAATGTAGGAAATAGTACTTGTGGCATGACTGCCCTTGATGGCCATGCTGCTTCTTGCTTGTCTAGCTCTTTACCTTGGAAGAGAAAAAGGAAGAGAAAAGGAAAGAGAAAGAACAAGAGAAAAAGAGAAAAGAGAAAAGATGAAAGGAAAGAGAAAGAGAAAGACCATTGATTCTAGTAGTCTTTAGTAAGGATTTTTATGAATTCAGTCCAGTTGTAGGGGACAATGAATTCATTATATATTCCAATGAATTCATTATGGTACATCTGTGCTCATATCTCTATAATTAATTTTGCCTTTAAAAAATGGTAAATTGTCAATCTATCATTCAGACACCAGAAGATCATGGAATGACAATGTTTTTTTAGAAATTTGATTTATAGTCATTTGGACATGCAAGACTGAGAAACTATCACTGATATCAATGGTGACAATCAATTATTGCAGTTAATAATTGTGATAATTAACTATAGTCAACAATAATATTGATAGTTAACTATCACCAATATCATCATAAGTAACTTTGTTATTTATTTATCCATGGCACTATTGACCATGATTACTGGCAATAGTCAACTATATCCAATGACAAGCACCATTATTTTCAGTCTAGGACAGGGCAAATGAAATCTCTAATATCACCGAAAAATTTTGCCAATCCACTATTTTTCCAAGGAATCCATTGCACTTATCCTTAAAGTATCTCTTGCAAGATATTATTGAATGACCATCATAACAAGATTAGATTGCACATTTTTTGGTGTTTTATTTTTGACTGATTCCTATGTTTCAATCTAAGATGCTTTAAGAAGTCAATCAGAACAATCAAACAAAAAACAATATCTTTTTCAAATGTTGTTATTACTCTGTGCTCAAGCAATTTCTCCTCCACCAACAATATCAGATTTGCCATATTCCATATCCTTATTCCATACATCAAATCTCATGAGATTATGCAAGATACAAAATGCAGAATTACGTGTAAGAAAATTAGTTTAATTTTCAATCATACTGATTCCAAAATGTTTTCCACATAAATAATCAGAAACTCTCCTAACGCTCATATAAAAATAGAAGCATTATTGCCCAAAACTATTCAATATTAACTTAACCTATTTCTTTTGTGCAGCTTACACCAGAATTGCCATATTCCATAGATCAATTCTCATGAATTTTTTTACAAGAAGTCCAGCAACAAGCAAGATATGAATTGCAGGCTAACCCATATGAACAAAACTTGTCCTCTAGGGGATGAGTTTTGAAAAGTATTAAAAAACTTGGCCACTACAAGAAAAAATTTCTTATCAATATAATCAGGTGCATCACCCTTAATTTGGGAATGAGTGATTATCAATAAATGATCCTTGAAAAATGTAGATATTTAATATTTCCATAAACAACATTTGATTAGTTGAAAGTCTTCAACATTATTGTATCGATGCTTAACTTAGATGGCAATTGTCCACATCATCAAGGTAAATGTCTTTGATTCATAACATGTTAACAGCAGAAAAAACTTTAATAATTGAACATTATCCACCTTCAATACCTTCCTATGTAAAAATTCCATCAAAACCACCAACATTGTCTCATTTTCATGTAGTAGCTATGAGACTCATCAAGCAAACTGGAAGAGCTTAACCAGCAACAAAAAATCATAAACCCAGATCAAGTACAACTGGATGGATGCAAAATAGACCCCAATCCAATCAACCCCAAACTTCATCAAACTCCTGAAACATTCATTGATGTAGCATTTGGAACACTCAAAAAGTGTGTGGACAATTGTATGAAGATATTTGGTTACAAAATAATAGGATCAAGGGTTCTATTTCTCTTGGACTCTTATCAAAACAGTCTAGATGTCAATTTAAAGTTAACAATGCTGGGACTGTTGTATGTGTTCCAAAAAATGTTCACATTGTTGGACTAGATCTTGGGATGACAACTTTGTAGTTTCTAAAATACCCAACAAGAGTCTTTACATGGAAGTGATGAAATGTGATTCAAAAATGGCAGAATGTTGATTTGATACTTGCAAAAAATTGACAATGATTCTCCAGGTACAAAATGTAGGAAAAGGACTGAAAAATAAATGGTGGAAGTATCCTTGCTGGATAAATCTGGAATCTTGGCAAGACCAACATCAATTCCAAAAGTAAACACATCAAAATCCCCAAAAAAGTATCATTGAAGAAAGTCTTTTCACCACATTGTGCAGATAGGGTAACATCACATCTATCAATGACTCCAATAACTTCATTTGATGACCATAGTTCAGTCAAGCTTAGTCCAGGTATATATCCAACTACCCAAGAAAAAGAATCCAACAGTGACATTGATGAGGTGGAAAATTACAACAGAGCAAATTAAAATTCAATGCATTATCACTCACAATACAGTGGAGACTTGTCATATAAACCAGAATTTTTGGAAATGGATGGCACTTACAGCAAAAAAGTTGTGTACACTTATACTGTAATGCCATACACCAGTCTTATACCAAGAAAAAAAGTCATCTCTTGTAGCCTCTGGTATTACATATACCAGTGGAATAATGAAATAACCTTAACTTACCATTTTCCAGTGTTTGTATACTGTTCATATACCAGAATATTGTGGTATACATTTTGCTATATAAAAATCCAGTATATGCAGAGTATATGACAAAAAAGGCACACAAAATTGTATACCAAACTTTTTTGCTGTGCTTATGACCACAACACAAAAATTCCTCTGACATTCACCTATGGAGCAGTACTAGCTTTATACCAATAGTTTTCCAAATTTTGGCTAATGATGAAAAAATCAAAAAAATTGGGACATCTCATTTTTGTGTTAGGCAACATTGTTCGTGAGAGTGTCCCCAAGGTCCCTCTGGTTGGGTTTGGTGTAATTCTCTTGATTGTAAAAGGAAGGGACCAACACAGCAATGCTCTTCAAAAAATTGAACAAGACCAGAAAATTTATAATACATAGATAGTGCATAGGAGTCAGTACATCCCTTATCAGCCAACAAAAAATGACAGAAATCAAAAAATGAACTACTTTGATGAACCTAACAAGTGATTGAAGCACTTCTAACAAAAATAATAATAATTTACACATCCTACTTTCCCATCATTTATACCGGCATTGTCATTTCCAAATGGAAGGGCAGGTTCCAACAAAGAATTGCAATTCTTCTCACTGTACAAATCAGTATTTAGGTACAATTATTTGTGAAATTGCCCAAGGTGGCAGGTGGCTGTCTGATTTATCCAAATCTTTACTTGCTGATGGCTTCATCATAATTCTTCCAAGTTAATCTCTGTTAAAACATCCTATTTGCATTTTGTTGAGTTTCCTTTTCTGAAAGAGTGCATATTTTTCATTGAGGTCACTGCAATTTTTGGAAGGACTTCCTGCCTCAGAGATACATCATTGTCCCTTCCTTCAGTGATAATCTGCAGCTTCCTTCCTCATTGATCTTCATTGCATTCATCTTTGATCTATGTTAGTTAGCTTGCTTTGGGGTTTGGTGGGGTTGAACACAAATTGCATTCACTTTTGTGTGACTAGATGATGATGTTGTCTCTGCAAAGCTCTTGACACCTGCCGCAACTGCTCCTTCAAGAAGTCTCCTGATTCTTGCGTTCTTGGTTTTGATTGTCCCATTTTTCTTGAGAGACTGAGTTGCTTTGGATGCAATATGATGGGACCGACTTTGTGTCTTTTGCTTTTTGATGGGGAGCCAGAAAGTGATGACACATTCTTGTCTTGCTCCTTGAGAGGAATTTCTTGCAGTGCCTCTCTTGTCTCTTCCTTGCCATTGCAATCATTTTGTCTTGCCTAGCTTTCACTTTTTTACAAGGATAGCTTTTATGGCAACAATTATCAGTTGTTTTCAATGCCCCTTCAATTTTGAGGCCACCTTTGATAACCTTGCAATTTTTACAATATTGGCACAAGAGGACAATGAATAGAAAATTAAAATTAAAAATGCAACAAATCATTCTGAGCTTCTGGTGCTAAAATGATGGCTGTGAAACAGTGTAAATGAGTCACTGCCCACACCGCCCTCTCCACTTTCTTCCTTTTTGCCTTAGTGGCATCTGCAGTGGATGTATTGGCCAAGGTGATCAAGTAAATTGAATATTCATAAAATCTGCCTCTGCAACATTGCCACAAATTTTTTTCACTTATTGTACACTGTTTTTGACCGTAATCTTCTTTCTCTGGACCCCCCAACCCATGTACCTATTTTTGCAGAGATTAAGGCAAAGAAGACTGTAACTCTAGAATATAATTACTTTACTGATGAAGGTTTAATTTGTTATTGAAAAATCATAAAACAATTCAATAAAAAATAGGTTGTAAAACTACTGGTGTTAAGCTAGTACCCAAAAGTATATGCAACCATCATTTATATAGAGGATATGGTCCAGCCATCAGATGCAATGCAGTGAACAGATATAAGGATCCTTTGGAGGCTGTGCTGTGGGTTGTGGTTTTAATCAAGAGTTGATATCTTTTTCGATATTTCAATGTAATGAATATACACATTTGAAAGCTGATAACAATGGAACATTTGCTTGATACAAATGGTCTAACATACCTATCACAGAAATGTATTATTTCCGTTGAATTTCATTAAAAATATCTTTGATATTTTCAGATTTTGATACGTTTCAATCAATTTGGTACCCACCAATGCATGCAGGATTGTTGCCAACTTGTAAATTTGACATTAAAGATTAACTGTCTTAGTTGCAATGGTATGTTTCTTTTTCAAGATATGTTCAGATACTTGCTGTATTCCATCCAGAATGCAGAACAAGTCAGGAAAGAGATAGTGTCATCAGTTACAGAATACATAATGACTCAATGAAGCTGCTGATATTCATTCCTGGTAGAGAAATGTCCTCTTGCAAGGGTAGCATTCCCAGTAAATCAAACTTCAATCCTATCAGACAATACAATAACAGCAAACCAGACAACTATAGATTTGATATTTTTGTTCTTGTTCTTACAAATGTGTTAGGTGGACATGACTTCATCTACCACATCAACATATATCAATGAAAAATGAAAGCAATATTTCAATTCTTCCTGATATTTGACATCTCCCAAAAATGTAGAAAGCAGCTGTGAATGCAATTGTTTCTGCTGGACTTAATAGAGATCCAGATGAATTCAGAGAATTATATATGGACAATTGATATTCTGTTCCTGAGTTGTTTTTGATGTTGAAGATGCTATACAAGATCCTTGCTGGTGGAACCTTTTTATGTAAATAGAAAAGGATGGGATTAATCTACAATGAATCTTACTAAGTCTGCACCAAGTGGCAAGTCTAAATGTTATTTTGATGCAATCAACAGCATATTATTTGGACATTGGAAAGAAAATAAGGTTGTGTTGAGTGTATATATATATATTGCCATTAGTAGGTATTGATTCAACAATGCAGGAGAAAAATATCTTTCCCAAATCCAATAGCACTCAAAACTTACAATAAATCCATAGAATGTGTAGATTTGGTTGATATAACAAAATTATTGCAGATGGCTTTACAGAAAAAAGCCTTTCCTGCATAGGTACAAAAGGGGTTTCTTCGGGATATTGGGTATTACCTTGTTAAATGATCGCATTGCATGGAATATATCTCTTGATGTTAGTGGTATTAACAAGACAAGATGGATGATTCAATTTGGAGAGTTAATGATGCCAAGTTGATGTTGAATTATGTAGACATAATAGATGAAACCATTGTTTTACCCATTCATGAACCTGTTGGGGCGCATCATTATCCTGTACTAGTGAATCCACAATCACCTAATTGAAGACAATTTGTTGTATGAAGTTTAGAAGCAAAATTTTTTAAAAATCTTGGAGTTTTGATGCAGGATACATGTGATAGGTCATTGAATTTCATGGCAAGATGTAATCATATGATTGAAGGATAATTGCACACACACATATTTCAAAGAGAACTAGCAACACATACTTCATATGCCAAAATTTTTGGACTGTCCTGTTTCATATCAATTATAAAACCCAAAGCATGATTCTCCTGCTGAAATTCATGACATGTGAACACAACAAAACATCACATCAAATATATAACATCATTTGGAAAATGTCCCTTCAAAATCAAGAAAAGGAGAATTTGACATCTCATAGTAACTAAAGTGAATGATTGCATCAATAATTGTGATTCGTAATAAACAAATATATTTATTATTTCCTCTGTTAGGTGTACTTAATTGTAATAATATTATCACCAATTAACTTGGTAACCTTTTTCATTTCCATTTCTGGCTACATGGGAACTTGGTTTATCACCTTTCTCATTCTTTTTTTTAGTTGTACTGCAAAATCAATTGGGACCATTTCATTTTCCCATTGATTTACAAATGACTCAATCTAAACAAGCAGGTCTCAATGTGATGGTTCTTGAATATGACTCATTAATGGTTTATACTGTATTCCAAATCAAACTTGAATTAGTAATAAAGTCATAGTTCCCTCCTGCATCTCTAAAGTGATTAAATTGAACCACATTTCCTGCAATAATCAAAGCTCTAACAGGTAAATACCTGTGATCATTTAAACATCCTAAGTAAGGAAAATAGTTGGAATTGATTTTTATTCATGGTGTAAGTGAGAAAATACATCAATGTTTGTTGTAAGTGAAATTCTATGAACAATGTTGTATTTGCAAAAAATATATAGTATGTATATTTTTACATATTTTCTTGTGACATTACTGATTTCTATATTCAAATGTTATAACTTGATACCTTATATATGGTTCATACAGTGTATATTCAGTACAAAATCCTGTGTATGAAATAGGTATAGTGACAAAATCAATAGTGATTCAAACAGCTGTAAGACATCAGAACAAATCTTTGTCATTCTCTTTGGTATTGCAAATTACGGTTTGATTATCATGTCATATGTACAACCATACAAGTCAAATGTATTGACAGCACATCAAAACATCCACAATGGATTGTCATATTTGTTTAGAACTATAAATTATTTGACAATACTTCATAACTACTGTCATTTCATATCTACTAAACAAACAATCAATCTTGAACCATGAATCTCCCAGTAAATAAAAAAGATGGACTTGTTGAATAGGGATACATCTGGTGAGGAATTTGTCTTTATATTATGTTTTGATAGATGCAATTATTATGATTTCTTTATAACAATTATTTCTTTTTCTTCAAGCTGGTGATGACAATTCTGTTGTAATGCAGGATGATTTTTAGTGCAATAATGTTTCTACAAACAAGAATGAGAGGAAAGAGAAATTGAAAAGAAACCAAACTTTCCAATTATTCTTATTGAGCCTTGTGAGAGATTGTGTGCAAGGAAATGGCTTACTAGTTTATCCCCAGGTTAAGACTGTTTATAGGATTATATTGATTACCAATTTCCCAGGAAAGATTCTATAGTTACAAACCTATCGATGTAGGGAGACTAGAAATAGCTAGACTTGTTGCAACAAATCAATTCATTCAAGAGATAGAGGCATTGACTACTAGTGATGATGATGTTGGAAGTTTGGATTTTCTTGATGATGTTGACTTCAGGCTTTCTTCAATATAGAATAACAAATATTTCATGATATATCAATCTAAGGCAATATACCCCATTCACTATTTCTCAAACAAGTTTGAAGTTTGAAGTTTTATATGGAGTAAGTGCTATGTGATCAATTTATTCATGTTGTACACTACAAATATTCATCATTTGCCCTAACATCATCTTGTATAGACATGATTTGGAGATCTAAATTTTCACCTGAAATATACTGCTGGGTACTTTAGAGGTGAAAGCAAGAATTGCAGGAGTTTCAATGGAAGTGACAGAGAAGGTTATATGGATTTGGACTGGCTGTGGTTTGTAGTACATGTGATTGTCACTGATGCTGGAGGACAATCAGAACCTCATATACTGTCTGATCATTGTAGTATCCAAACAAGCCACCATTACCTCATGGAGGCTGCAAGAGATGAAGCCCTTCTTTTTCATATCCCTCCAAAGTGCAATTATCAGATCTTACTTTTACAGAATAATGTAGAACAAGGTTGATGCTTCTGTCAATGGAACATGGATCATTCAAAATAATTACATTTTCTTATTTGAACAATGAGGTTGTTGACATTGTGTTTGTAGCTGAAATATGTTTGAAAACATCATGTGATGATTATGGGTAAATGGCATTGGACAATCTTTAAAATAATTTTAGCAATTTTCCAAATGTGAAAGCAAACCAGCCATTGAAAGATAATCAACCCTTTGCAGTACCTTTTAGTAAAGCAGATTACAACTTTATCATTGACATGGTATAATATATATAATTCTTAAATTAAAATTGCAAAAAACATTTTAAATCTTGACCATGCCAAGACTGCTTCATGACATGATCTAGATTATTTATTTTTTCTACAAACAAATAGAAAACCAATTGGTAGAATATATATGCAAATGTGATTGCATCATTTTTGGGAGCTTTTTAGTTTAAATGCAGAATAGTAACAAATATTTGTTGACATTAGACTTTCAACTATTTTTAGATGCTTTTGATTTCTAGTTTATTTCATTTTTTATATGTAATTGTAGCTCATGCATGTTAACAATGGAGTATCACATAGATTTGATAATTGCTTCAATATCATTGAAATACATATTGAGTAGTCTCAATTTTGTTACCTTCTCTGAGTTAGATATTTTCTTTGCAGGGGGTTTGGTTTTTGTCAAACAAATTCTACAGCCTTTTTGTCACAAATTTTGACATGAATGTGGAATACTTTGTCTTCTTCTAGTTGGCATACATCAAGTTGATTTATCATATCTCCACTTGCACATCAAAATCCAATATTTGTTTGTTTTGTCTGGACTGAGAGACTACATTAGTTTCATTACACAGAGTGATATTGGAATGCAATTATAATTATTCAAGTTAGGTTCTGTGGAATTTATCTACAAATTTGATGTATAACTCAAAACAAATTTTGTTGGAAGGCTGTTCTGAAACTGCACACCTTTTCAACAGCACATTTTTTCCTGTGAAGGATTTTAAAATAAAAAAGGGAAGAAGGTATTGAGTGCTTTTATGCATGAATAATCTTGTCTATTGGCCTTATATTTTTGTCATTTTGAATTTTTTGTGCTAGTTCAATATTGCACAGATCAAATACTGCTCAGATTGATCAATTGTTGTATACTGAAATTTTTCATGTAAATTATATTATTTGTTTGTACTTAGCCATACTATATTCTGATGCTGGTCTTTTTGTTAGTAATTTGATCATGGGTTATTATTGTATGTGTCACCTGGCTGACAATTCCAACATAATCCTTTTAATGTTCTAAAATTATACAAAAGAAAAAACCTCCAAAATATGATAATGTTTTATTTCAATAGATGTCAATATATACTAATTCATGAAACCATATCTTTTATTTTTTAAAAATACACTGCAGTTTGAATTAGTACAAAATACATCACTCATTTTGCATTTTTGCATCATTCATTTTTCATTTTTTACAAAAAATTAAAATCCTCACAAAAAATGAAACCACCATGATAATGACTGTTTATCCAAAACCATGTCATTAAATCCTCCATCTGTGATGAGGAATCTTTGCTCTCTAACACTAGACATCAGTAGTTATTCTGCCAGTAAATCCAGTAATCCAGAAAAATTCAACTGTGTAAAAATCCTCTTCAACATGCCGCTCTGCCAAATGAAATGCCAGTCATTACGGTGTCAATCTCAACAACAGTGTTGCTCTTAATATGTCATCCCATTCCAAGACATTGCAACCAACACCTAAACAGCAGAAAAAAAAGCATGCAACTGCTTCATTGAAAAAGGGAGACAGTTCCAAACACTCTTAAAACAAACCTCATCACCATGGTAAGAATATTTTGCTGTTTTTTTTTGGAAATATTTGTGATTTGTCAAATTTTCTTTCAAGAAACAAATTATATTGTGTCATATTTTATTGTCCCTCTTTTGTACTTTTTTATTTTGCATATTGTTTTATTCAACAATCAAATTATTTTTCCTCATGATATCATCTTTGTATTATGTTTTGGCATGACTTTATTTTTGGTGTTATTTCACGAAAAGGTACAATTTGTTGTTTTACATTTTTCATTTTTTGTATAGCATTGCCTCTCCTTGTCAACATGAAAATCACTCTTGAATTATATTGCATTTTTCT
>JACCDI010463699.1_pt1 | contig 12560 bp, 14 predicted proteins | sample 7442791 | NCBI WGS metagenome assembly JACCDI01 (sample SAMN15323434, study PRJNA562643) | freshwater metagenome | isolation source: river surface water | place: USA:Blue River Watershed | collected 2017-08-15
CATGCAGTGTCCTATTTGGCCAGTCCGCTGGCAGGTTATGTTACGGGTCAGGAACTGCATGTCAATGGCGGCATGCACATGTCCTGATAAAATCTCTTTTTTTACAACCCTCAGAGGGCATCCATGAGCGATATCGAAGCACGTGTCAAAAAAATCATTGCTGAACAACTCGGCGTTGAAGAGTCACAAGTTACACCAGAGAAAGCATTCGTTGCTGACTTGGGAGCCGACTCTCTAGACACCGTAGAACTGGTGATGGCACTAGAAGACGAATTTGGCATTGAAATTCCAGACGAAGACGCTGAGAAGATCACCACGGTCAAAGCGGCCATTGACTACGCCCAAAGCAAAAAGGCTTGATCTGAGATGACCCGTCGCCGCGTTGTTGTTACGGGCCTGGGATGTATCAGCCCCGTTGGAAACACGGTGGCGGAGGCATGGGCTCATCTCTTGGCGGGCCAATCTGGTATTGGCCTGATTTCCAAATTTGACACTTCAGCCTTCTCTTGCAGAATTGCTGGAGAGGTCAAGGACTTCAATTTAGAAAAGTACATTGGTGCCAAAGAATCCCGCACCATGGATACTTTCATCCACTACGGCATTGCGGCAGCTGTGCAAGCTGTAGAAGATGCAGGCTTGCCAGTTGGCGAAGCCTTGGACGAAGAGCTTGCCACGCGCATTGCCTGCGTGATTGGTTCTGGCATTGGTGGTTTGCCCATGATTGAGCAAACTCATGTCGAGTACACAGCGCGTGGCCCTCGCAGAATTTCTCCTTTCTTTGTGCCAGCTTCTATCATCAACATGATCGCAGGTCATGTGTCGATGCGCTTTGGTTTCAAAGGACCTAATTTGGCCGTTGTCACGGCATGCACCACAGGGCTCCACTGCATTGGCGAAGCCAGTCGCATGATTGAGTATGGTGATGCAGATGTGGTGGTGGCAGGTGGCTCCGAAGCCACCATTTCCCCTTTGGGTTTGGGCGGTTTCGCAGCGATGCGCGCTTTGTCCACCCGCAACGACGATCCTGCCGCAGCTTCACGGCCCTGGGACAAAGACCGTGATGGTTTTGTCTTGGGTGAAGGTGCGGGTGTCATGGTGGTTGAAGAATACGAACATGCCAAAGCGCGTGGCGCCAAAATTTACGCAGAAGTCTGTGGCTATGGCATGAGCGCTGATGCAGGCCACATGACGGCGCCCAGCATGGACGGACCACGCCGTGCCATGGTTTCTGCCATGCGCAATGCCGGAATCAATTCAGACCAAGTAGGTTATTTGAATGCCCACGGAACATCCACGCCTTTGGGCGATGTGAATGAAACCAACGCCATCAAAGCAGCCTTGGGCGATCACGCCAAGAAAACAGTGATCAGTTCTACCAAATCCATGACCGGCCACTTGTTGGGTGGTGCTGGAGGCATTGAGAGTGTGTTCACAGTGTTGGCGCTGCACCATCAAAAAGTGCCGCCTACCATCAACTTGGACAACCAAGATCCCGAATGCGATTTGGACTATTGCGCCAATACTGCGCGCGATGTCAAGATTGAATACGCATTGAAAAATAACTTTGGTTTCGGTGGCACCAACGGCAGTTTGGTTTTCCGTCGGGTTTAATTCTTTTGAATCAAGGCGCCCCATCGGTCGATTACCCGGTGGGGCGTTTTTTTTGGGGCGCTTGGATGGCGCTGGGTTTTTCACTTCTGAGTGCGCTGGCGCTGGCACTGAATTTTTGGTTTGCGTGGATTGAGGGCTGGCGCTTTGCTTGGCTGTGTGGCTTTTGGTTGCTACTCACCCTGTATTCTGTTTTTTCCTTCAAACAGATTTCCCCAAAGGTTTGGTTGTGCTGGACTGGGCAGGCTTGGGAAGTCCAATTTCTGTTTGTCGCGCGGTCACAAGTCGCAGACGCCATCAGTGTCCATTTGGATTTTCAAAATTACTTGTTGGTGTCATTGAGCAACCCCAATTCAGCGCGTCAATGGTTTTGGGTTTCGAGGAAAGCATTTCCCGAGCGTTGGCATGGATTTCGTTGCGCTGTATATTCGCGTTCGGAATGAATTTCTTTCTAGAGAATCAAGTGGAGTTTTTTGGGTCATGAACAATATGAGTTTTAAATTGCCTCGTGTTTTGTTGCCTTTGACGGTGTCGTTGGGACTTTCAATGGCAACGCTGTTGATGTTTGCACCCGTCAATGTGCAGGCGCAGCAAACCATGGTGAGAGGTTTGCCCGACTTCACAGAGTTGGTCGAGCAGGTTGGACCTTCTGTGGTCAATATTCGCACTTTGGAAAAAGTTCGCAGCCCTTCCGCCGCTGGTGGTGGCATGGATGAAGAGACCCAAGAGTTGTTTCGTCGATTCTTTGGCATTCCCATGCCAAACACCCCCAATAATCCCAACGCACCTAGACAAGCGCCTAGGCAGGGCAGAACTCCCTCACCGGAAGAGTCTCAGCCTAGAGGTGTTGGCTCTGGTTTTATTCTCACGTCCGACGGTTTCATCATGACCAATGCCCATGTGGTGGATGGTGCTGATGAAGTGCTGGTCACACTCACGGACAAGCGCGAATTCAAAGCCAGAATCATTGGTGCTGACAAACGCTCAGATGTCGCTGTGGTCAAAATTCAAGCGACAGGGCTGCCCGCTGTGAAGGTGGGCGATGTCTCTCGCTTGAAAGTTGGCGAGTGGGTCATGGCCATCGGTTCGCCATTCGGCTTAGACAACTCTGTCACGGCCGGTATCGTTAGCGCCAAGCAGCGTGACACCGGAGATTATTTGCCTTTTATTCAAACAGATGTTGCCATCAACCCTGGCAACTCGGGGGGGCCGCTCATCAACATGCGCGGTGAGGTGGTGGGTATCAACAGTCAAATTTACTCCCGCTCTGGTGGATTTATGGGGATCTCTTTTTCAATCCCCATGGACGAAGCCATGCGAGTCAGCGAGCAGCTGAGAGCCAATGGCAGGGTCACTCGAGGTCGAATTGGCGTTCAAATTGAACCGGTCACCAAGGAAATTGCGGAGTCAATTGGCTTGGGCAGAGCACAGGGCGCACTTATCAATCGAATTGAGCCAGGTGCACCCGCCGATAAAGCGGGCTTGGAGCCTGGCGATGTCATCATCAAGATCGATGGAAAGCCCATCGAAAAGTCGTCTGATCTGCCACGCTTGGTGGGCAATACCAAACCAGGAACCAAAAGCAATTTGACGGTGTTCAGACGTGGTGCCACCAAGGAAATGAGCATTGTCATTGCTGAGTTAGAACCAGAGCGAGTGGCGAAGCGTTCTACGGAGCCAGAAGAGAAGCCAAAGAGTGGCCAATCAGTTCAGGGCTTGGGCTTGGTGGTCGCCGATCTCACTGATGCACAAAAAACAGAATTGAAACTCAAAGGTGGCGTGAGAGTCGAGAGTTTGGTCGAGCCAGCACTGAGGGCTGGGCTGCGTGAGGGTGATGTGATCTTGGCTGTTGGCAACATTGAAGTGAACCAAGTCAAAGACTTCACCCTTGCTGTGGGCAAATTGGACAAGTCAAAACCCATCAGTGTGCTGTTTAGGCGGGGAGAATTGACGCGCTACACGTTGATCCGACCCAATTCCTGATCTGTGGCTTGTCAAGAGTCCCTACCGCACTACAGGGTTTTCCATGCGTGAAAAATATTTTTTACGTGTGTGCCCACTAACTTTTCATTCATGTGAATATCAAAAATGGTTAAAATCTGAACACTTGAACCAGTATTCATGGCAAAAAATGCAGGGGTGGGTTCACAATGTGGGATGTCCCATGTCAGTCCACCGTTGATCCACAGAACACCCACAAGTTATTCATCTTAAGTTAAGCTTAATTGTGCATAAGTTGTTGATAAGTTTTCTGTTGCGAGCTTGCAACGACCTGCAAAGTGGTGTTTCGGGGGTGTACGTGTTGGGCTTTATGCCTACAATGAAGTCCCAACTATCGCAGTTGCCATTGATTGTTGGTTCAGGGCGCGTCCTCATTCGACGCGCCCTTTTTTCTTGTCTAGTCCTTTGAATCTCAAACACTTGTAGCTGGTCCTTGATGAATCACATCAGAAATTTCTCCATCATTGCGCACATCGATCATGGTAAATCGACGCTTGCGGATCGATTGATTCAGCGTTGCGGTGGATTGCAAGAACGTGAAATGGAGGCGCAAGTGCTCGACTCCATGGACATTGAAAAAGAACGCGGCATTACCATCAAAGCGCAAACAGCTTCGCTCCAATACAAAGCAAAAGATGGGCAAATTTACAACCTCAATTTGATCGATACACCGGGTCACGTTGACTTCTCTTATGAGGTTTCACGCTCCTTGTCGGCGTGTGAAGGTGCTTTGCTGGTGGTCGATGCAAGCCAAGGGGTTGAAGCGCAAACGGTGGCCAATTGCTACACCGCGCTCGACCTAGGTGTCGAGGTTGTTCCTGTCTTAAACAAGATGGATTTGCCTCAAGCTGATCCAGAAAACGCCAAAGCCGAAGTTGAGGACGTCATCGGTATTGACGCCAGCGAGGCCATTCCTTGTTCCGCCAAAACCGGCATGGGCATCGATGAAATTTTGGAAGCCATTGTGGCCAAAATTCCAGCGCCCAAAGGAAATCCCAATGCGCCTTTGCGCGCCATGATTGTCGACAGCTGGTTCGATACCTATGTGGGCGTGGTGATGTTGGTTCGGGTGGTTGACGGCCGCTTGGGTAAGGGTGAGCGTTTCAAAATGATGGCCACCGAGACTGTGTATAACGCAGACACCATGGGTGTGTTTACCCCCGCCAATGAGCCCCGCAACAGCCTTGAAGCAGGTGAGGTGGGTTACATCATTGCTGGCATCAAAGAGCTGCAAGCGGCCAAGGTGGGCGATACGATCACTTTGGAAAAAAAGCTTCCCAACAATTTGGGACCTGCAGAGAAGGCTCTGCCTGGCTTCAAAGAAATTCAGCCTCAAGTATTTGCGGGTTTGTACCCCACCGAAGCAAATCAATACGACTCCTTGCGCGATGCACTCGAAAAGCTCAAGCTCAACGACTCCTCTTTGCATTACGAAGCTGAAGTGTCTCAGGCCTTGGGCTTTGGCTTTCGTTGCGGCTTTTTAGGCTTGCTGCACATGGAAATCGTGCAAGAGCGACTTGAGCGTGAGTTTGATCAAGACTTGATCACCACGGCGCCCAGTGTGGTTTATGAGGTGGTCAAAGGCGACGGCGAAGTGGTGATGGTTGAAAACCCAGCCAAGATGCCCGATCAAGGCAAGATGCAAGAGATTCGCGAACCAATTGTCACGGTGCACTTGTACATGCCACAAGACTACGTAGGTCCTGTGATGACTTTGGCCAATCAAAAGCGAGGCTTGCAAATTAACATGGCCTACCATGGCCGGCAGGTGATGCTGACCTATGAAATGCCCTTGGGTGAGATTGTTCTAGACTTTTTTGACAAGTTGAAATCGGTGTCTCGAGGGTACGCTTCCATGGACTATGAGTTCAAAGAATATCGTGCATCCGATGTGGTCAAGGTTGATATTTTGCTAAATGGCGAAAAAGTCGACGCACTGTCTATCATTGTTCACCGATCCCAGTCTGCCTATCGAGGCCGTGCGGTGGTGGCCAAAATGCGTGAAATCATCAGCCGCCAAATGTTCGATGTGGCCATTCAAGCGGCCATTGGTGCCAACATCATTGCCCGGGAAACCGTCAAAGCGCTGCGTAAAAACGTGTTGGCCAAGTGTTATGGTGGCGATATCACCCGCAAACGAAAATTGCTGGAAAAGCAAAAGGCGGGTAAAAAACGGATGAAACAAATCGGCTCGGTTGAGGTGCCCCAAGAGGCATTTTTGGCCATTTTGCAGGTGGAAGATTGATGCAAGTCTTAACGGCTTTTATTTTGGCTGCATTTTGCAGCTACGCGGGCTCTTGGTATTTCGGCTTCATTGAAGGCAATTTTGCCTTGCTGATGCTCATGGCTGTGGTCATTTCGGGTGTTTATTGGTTGGCTGAAAAGTTTTATTTCTGGCCCCAACGTGTCAAGGCGGTTGAGCAATTAGAAAGCGACAAGGCCAAACGCCAGCAAGAATTGGCCAAGTTGGGCATTGACAAATCGGATACCGATACCGGTGAGGCGCGCAATCAATTGCTCATGCAACCTTGGTGGTTGGATTGGACGGCTGGATTGTTTCCCGTCATCTTGTTCATTTTTATATTGCGTTCTTTTTTGTTTGAGCCGTTCAAAATTCCTTCTGGCTCCATGATCCCAACTCTTTGGATTGGCGATTTGATTTTGGTCAACAAGTACCACTATGGCATTCGTTTGCCAGTGGCCAACGTGAAAATCACGCAGGGCACACCCGTCGCAAGAGGCGATGTGATGGTTTTCCGTTATCCACCTCGCCCCAGTGTCGATTACATCAAGCGGGTGGTCGGTATTCCAGGTGATGAGGTTGCGTATCTCAATAAAAAACTCACCATCAACGGCAAGTTGGTTCCGACAGAAAACTTGCCAGAGTTTTTCGATGAATCTGTGATGCGTTATTTCAAACAGACGCAGGAAAAATTGGGCAATCAGCCACACAATTTAATTTTGGACGATGAGCGGCCAGCATTTATTCCCGGTGCTGAAGATTTTCCTTTCCGCGAGCAGTGCAATTACACCGTCGAGGGCGTTGTGTGCAAGGTTCCCCAGGGACACTACTTCATGATGGGCGACAATCGCGACAACTCACTTGATTCTCGTTATTGGGGTTTTGTGCCAGACGCTAACATTGTGGGTCGTGCATTTTTTGTGTGGATGAATTTTGGAAACTTGAGCCGAATTGGCTCATTCAATTGATTCTGCCAATGTCATCCAATCAAGGCATTCAACTTTGAAACCTTTCCAATTCAATAACAGGCCAAAAGTTTGAACGAAGCTCTCAGTCAATTGCAAGTTCGCCTTCAACACAGCTTCAAAGATGCAAGTTTGTTGGAGCGGGCCGTGACGCATCGCAGTTACTCAGCGGATCACAATGAGCGCTTGGAGTTTTTAGGCGATTCTGTTTTAAATCTGGCGGTTGCGCACCTGCTTTACAAGCAATTGAGTGATTTACCCGAAGGCGATTTGTCGCGTGTCAGGGCCAATTTGGTCAAGCAAGAAACCCTGCACCAATTGGCTCTCAGCTTGCAAATTTCAAGCTGCTTGAAGTTGGGTGAGGGTGAGTTGAAGTCTGGCGGCCAGCGGCGCCCCTCCATCTTGGCCGACGCTTTGGAGGCTCTGATCGGAGCTGTTTTTTTAGATGCTGGTTATGAAGTTGCAGAGCAACTGGTTCATGGCCTGTTCCAAAATGTGGCCATCAATCCACAAATGCAAGCTGCATCCAAAGATCCTAAAACTGAATTGCAAGAGTGGTTACAAGGCCGTAAATTGCAACTTCCGCAGTACAGCGTAGTGGCTACTTCCGGCGCCGCGCACCGTCAAATTTTTGATGTCGCTTGCGACATTCCCGAACTCAGTCTCTCACAGCATGGCAGCGGCCCCTCGCGACGTGCTGGTGAGCAAGCCGCGGCTGCTGCCATGCTTGAAATTTTGAAAGTCAAGGCACGCGGATGAGCACAGAAACCAACCCTGCCCAACGTTGTGGTTTGGTCGCTATTGTTGGCAAACCCAATGTGGGCAAATCCACTTTGCTCAATGCGCTGGTGGGTCAAAAAATCAGCATCACATCCCGCAAAGCGCAAACCACGCGGCATCGCATCACGGGCATTCGCACTGAAGGTGCCACTCAATTTGTCTTTGTCGATACACCTGGCTTTCAAACCCGTCACAACACCGCTTTGAACAAGTCCTTGAACAAGACTGTTCTGGGCGCTGTGGGCGATGTCGACCTGGTTTTGTTTGTGGTGGAAGCTGGCATGTTCAACACAGCGGACGCCAAAGTTTTGGCTTTGCTCAAGCCAGATGTACCTGTCTTGCTCATTGCCAACAAGCTCGATGCCATCAACCGCCGTGAAGACTTGGCCCCTTGGCTCAAAGACATGCAAGAGCGACATCCGTTCACTGAGTTTGTGCCCATGTCGGCCAAGAACGCCAAAGACATCGAGCGATTGATGGGCTATTGCGAAAAATACTTGCCAGAGCAGGCTTGGTGGTACGGGGAAGACGAGCTGACCGATCGCAGCGAAAAGTTTTTGGCCAGTGAAATTGTTCGCGAGAAATTGTTCCGCTTCACGGGCGACGAATTGCCCTACACCTCAACGGTGGTGATCGATAAGTTTGAAGAAGAACCCAGCCGTGCTGCCAATCGCATGATTCGCATTGCTGCCACCATCGTCGTGGAGCGAGAAGGCCACAAAGCTATGGTCATTGGCGACAAAGGCGAGCGCCTGAAGCGCATTGGTACCGAAGCGCGACAAGAACTTGAAAAGCTCATGGATGCCAAGGTGTTCATCGAGCTGTGGGTCAAGGTCCGCTCTGGCTGGGCCGACGACGAAGCGCGTGTTCGCTCCTTCGGTTACGAATAAATAGTCAGGCCATGGCCGCTGTCTTGAAACGAATTTCGGATGAGCCGGCCTATGTGCTGCACCGCTACGATTGGAGCGAGTCCAGCCTCATCTTAGAAGTTTTCACGCGACATCACGGCCGAATCGCTTTGGTGGCCAAGGGCGCCAAAAAGCCAAGCTCGTCTTTCAGGCCGGTTTTGTTGCCGCTTCAAGCCATTCAAGTGGCGTATGGCGGTGATGCCGATATTCGCACCCTCAAATCGGCCGAGTGGGTGGCTGGGCATGTCATGCCAACAGGTGATGCACTGCTTTCTGGCTACTATTTGAATGAGTTGTTGCTGCGATTGTTGGCGCGCGATGACCCCCATCCGCAGTTGTTTGATGCTTATGCCGCCACGGTGAGGGTCATGGCCACAGAACCAGGTGAGTTGCTGCAGGCTTCACTAAGGGTGTTTGAGCTCTTATTGCTCCGTGAAATTGGTTTGCTGCCCAGCTTAAATTGCCAAACACTGACCATGGCCGACTTGGATGAGGCGAGGGACTATTGCTTGGTGCCAGAGGGTGGCTTGAGATTGGCACATCGGGATGACCGGCATGCCATGAGCGGCTCGCAGTGGCAGTCCCTCCAGCAGGCCTTGGACGGTGTATCGCCGTTCACAGACACACTTCGTTTGAGTTTGGACATGCTAACGCCACTTCGCACCCAACTTCGCTCCTTGCTCAATTACCATTGCGGTGTCGGTACTTTAAAGACCCGGCAAATGATGATCGATATTCAAAGTTTGTGAGCCCTGCATGACCCCACACACCCACACGGCCTTGTCCGTCAATGTCAACAAGGTGGCGCTGCTGCGCAATTCTCGCCACTTGGGCATTCCCAGCGTCTTGAAGGCGGCTCAAATGTGCTTAGAAGCTGGCGCGCAGGGCATTACCATCCATCCTCGTCCGGATGAGCGGCACATTCGGGCATCTGATGTTGTTGAGTTGGCCGCATTGATGAGGCAGTGGCCCGATCGCGAGTTCAACATCGAAGGCAATCCCTTTCACCAGCTGATGGACTTTGTTCGAACGTACAAACCCCATCAAGTGACCTTTGTGCCCGACAGCGAGGGTCAGTTCACCAGTGACCACGGTTGGTCCTTTCCCAAGGATGCTGTTCAGCTCAAACCCCTGATCGATGAATGCAAGTCTTTGGGTGTTCGTGTCAGTTTGTTCATGGATCCTGAGCCTGAGCAAATGCAGGCGGTCAAAGAGGTGGGCGCAGACCGGGTTGAGCTGTACACCGAACCCTATGCCGCCACCTTCGGCACGGCTACCAATGCGGCGTGTTTGGCCAAGTATGTGAACACTGCCAAAGCGGCTTCGGCGTTGGGCCTAGGCGTGAATGCGGGTCATGATTTAAACCAAGACAATTTACCCAACTTTGCACAGGCAGTGCCAGGCCTCTTGGAAGTGTCCATTGGGCATGCTTTGATTGCAGATGCTTTGGAAGTGGGTTATGCCGCCACCGTTCGGGGCTACTTGAAGGCCTTGGGCCGATAACCGGACGCAGCCATGATTTACGGCATTGGGACAGACCTGTGCGACGTGCGTCGCATCAGAGCCAGCTTGGAAAAGCACGGCGATCGGTTTGCGCAAAAAGTATTGAGCGATGCAGAATTTGCCACGTACAAAGCTCGGGGTGCGCGCTGGCCCGAGCGCGGTGTGCGTTATGTGGCTACACGCTTTTCTGCCAAAGAAGCCTTCAGCAAAGCCATTGGCATGGGCATGCGCATGCCCATGACATGGCGCTCTTGCGAAATTGGCAAGTTGCCTTCAGGGCAGCCGGTGATTGTTTTGCACGGTGCCTTGAAAACTTGGTTTGAGTCCCAACATTTAAAAGCACACATCAGTGTCACAGACGAAGCAGATTACGCTGGCAGTTATTGCGTGGTGGAAAGAACGGAATGAACATCCAAGCTCCCCTCATCATTGACATTGAAGGTTTGGCCCTCACAGCCGTTGACAAAAAACGCCTCAAAAATCCTTTGACGGGCGGCATCATTTTGTTTGGCCGGAATTGGCAAAGTCGTGCGCAACTGACTGCTCTGTGCGCGGACATCAAGTCAGTCCGAAAAGATTTGCTCATTTGCGTGGACCACGAAGGCGGACGCGTACAGCGCTTTAGAACCGATGGTTTCACACATTTGCCTGCCATGCGCCGCTTGGGTCTCATGTGGGCGCAGGATGGCAAAGGACTTGAAGGCGAGGGCGTATTAAAAGCCTGCAAAGCGGCCTCGGCTGTGGGCTATTTGTTGGCTGCTGAATTGCGGGCTTGTGGTGTCGATTTCAGCTTTACGCCAGTGCTCGATTTGGATCACGGCGAGAGCAGTGTCATTGGCGATCGCTCATTTCACAGAGACCCCCGACACGTCAGCTTGTTGGCTAAAAGCCTGATGCAGGGTTTGCTTCGTGCTGGCATGGGCAACTGCGGCAAGCATTTTCCCGGGCATGGCTTCGTTAAGGCTGACTCGCATGTGGACATGCCCATTGACAAGCGCAGCTTGAAGGCTATTTTGAAAGAAGATGCCAAGCCTTATGAGTGGCTGAGCAACGAGCTGACAGCCGTCATGCCCGCGCATGTGATTTATCCCAAAGTAGACTCACGCCCGGCTGGTTTTTCTCAAACTTGGATCCAAGAAATTCTGCGTGAACAATTGGAATTCACAGGTGCTGTTTTCAGCGACGATTTGTCGATGGTCGGTGCACGTGTTCTAGATGGCAAGCCCCTGAGCTTCACAGAGGGTGCTATGGCTGCGCTACATGCCGGTTGTGACTTGGCATTGTTGTGCAATCAATCACTTAAGGGCAGTCGGGTCATCGACGAGGTGTTGGACGGCTTGGCTGAGGCTCAAGTGAAGGGCTGGTGGCAGCCAGATGAACTCAGTGAAGCGCGCCGCTTGGCGCTGCTACCCCGATCGCCTGCGTTGGCCTGGGATGATTTGGTCCGTTCGGGCAATTACCAACAAGCTTTAGCCTGCTTACCCTGATATGCAATTCATTGCCTGGATTTTCAAACTGTTCTTCAGCCTGCTGGGGCTGGTGTTTGTGCTGGGCATGCTTTGCGTTTTGGTGTTCGCTTTGTTGTTTGGCGCACTCTGGTCTTTGGTGCGCGGTCGCAAACCTGAGGTGGCTGTCGTGTGGCAAAAATACCAAGACATGGCACGCAACAGGGCGCCCTTTGGTACTTGGAACAGCCGTCCTCAAAATGACGCCGAGGTGGTCGATGTTGAGGCTAAGGAAGTGCCGGACAGAGCAAGGCAAAACGATCGATTGCCAAGGGAATGAAAAAGAGCGCTCAAGGCGCTCTTTTTATTCGTGTTCCCGTTTCAGGGCTGGGAACAAAATCACATCGCGAATGCTGGGGCTGTCTGTCAGCAACATCATCAAACGGTCAATGCCAATGCCGCAACCACCAGCAGGTGGCATGCCGTATTCCAAGGCGCGCACAAAGTCATGGTCAAAGAACATGGCTTCATCGTCGCCGCTGTCTTTGGCATCGACTTGCGCTTGGAAGCGAGCCACTTGGTCTTCTGCATCGTTGAGCTCTGAGAAACCGTTGCCAAATTCGCGGCCAGTGATGTAAAGCTCAAAACGCTCGGTCACTTCGGGGCGTTCGTCGTTGGCTCGGGCCAAAGGTCAAATTTCGGTGGGGTGTTCCATGATGAACGTAGGCTCCCACAATTTTTCTTCCACGGTTTCTTCGAAGTACAAGACTTGCAAACCGGCCAATGATTTTTTAGACAGATTGTTTTTGGCTTCGCTCATGCCCAGCTTTTGCAAGGCTTGAATGAGCCAAGCGGCATCGTCTACTTTGTCGCCAGCTTCGGTGTGTTTCACAATGGCTTCACGAATGGTGAGGCGAGCAAAAGGCTTGGCCAAATCGACGGGCTTGCCAGCGTAGGAAAGCTGCAAATGGCCGACGGCTTTCATGGCCGCATCGCGCACCAGTTCTTCGGTAAAGCCCATCAAGTCTTGGTAGTTCCAATAGGCTGCATAGAACTCCATCATGGTGAATTCTGGATTGTGGCGAACGGAAATACCTTCGTTGCGGAA
>JACCDI010619291.1_pt1 | contig 12557 bp, 16 predicted proteins | sample 7442791 | NCBI WGS metagenome assembly JACCDI01 (sample SAMN15323434, study PRJNA562643) | freshwater metagenome | isolation source: river surface water | place: USA:Blue River Watershed | collected 2017-08-15
ATCATGGTGCCACCCCTGAGTTCATGCGCGACCATGCTCTATATGTTGTTTTTGCCCCCGCAGAAAATCCAAAAATTGCAATTGCAATGGTGGTGGAAAACGCAGGTTTTGGTGCAGCGCATGCGGCTCCTATTGCACGCAGAGCTCTCGATTACTATTTAGAAGGGCGCTGGCCTAAGGAGGTTCCAGAATGGAAAAACGCCCCCTAATACATAAAATTAATTTTCTTTGGAGCGGGCTTGATAAGGTCTTAGGACTAATTGTTTTGAGTCTGGTCGCCATTAGCATCATCACTTTTATTTCTGCCAGCAGTGGCACTCACGTTCAGCTGATTGATCAGGCTCGAAACCTAGTACTTGCCTACATGGTGATGTTGGTAGTTTCTAGAATTCCACCCAAGTGGTTAGAAAAATCAGCCGTTTGGATTTATACGATTGGAATTGCTCTATTGCTTGCAGTTGCCATGTTTGGTTTGATTAGAAAAGGCGCGCGGCGATGGGTGAACGTTGGCGTCGTGATTCAGCCTTCTGAAATTATGAAAATTGCTATGCCATTGATGTTGGCTTGGTACTTTCAAAAGCGAGAAGGTATTCTAAAAAACTGGGATTATGGTGTGGCTACATTGCTATTAGCATTACCGGTTGCATTGATTGCTAGACAGCCTGACCTTGGCACCTCTTTATTAGTTTTGGCATCTGGTCTTTATGTGATTATTCTAGCCGGCTTTCCTTGGAAATATATTATTCCAGTGGTTGGCCTAGGAACGCTTGGCATCTTATTAATTATCATTTTTGGTGGCTATATTTGTGAACCACAAGTAAGCTGGCCCATCTTGCACGATTATCAAAAAAATCGAATTTGCACCCTGCTGAATCCTAGTTCTGATCCTCTTGGTAAAGGCTTTCATACGATTCAGTCAGTCATTGCAATTGGCTCTGGTGGTCTATTCGGAAAAGGCTGGCTAAACGGCACACAGGCTCATCTAGAGTTCATTCCCGAAAAACATACGGACTTTATTTTTGCAGTGTTTTCAGAAGAGTTTGGTCTACTTGGCAATGTTGTTTTGCTGGGTTTATTTGCTGCTTTAATACAACGCGGCTTTGCGATTTCGTCCAATGCTCCAACATTGTTTACACGTTTACTCGGCGGGGCAATCACCTTGATATTTTTTACCTACGCCTTTGTGAACATGGGCATGGTCAGCGGTTTATTGCCCGTTGTAGGCGTTCCCCTTCCATTTATTAGTTATGGGGGAACTGCTTTAGTAACGCTTGGAGTAGGTGTAGGCATCTTGATGAGTATTCATCGATATAGAAGGCTTGTTCAAAGCTAATTTTTTACTCATAAGGCAAAAGATGGCAATAAAAAAAGTCCAGCATGCTGGACTTTTTTCTGCGAGGAAAGGTAAATTATTTCTTACGCTTATTCACTGCATCTTTGAATGCTTTACCAGCAGAAAACTTAACAGTCTTCGCAGCAGCAATCTTGATTGCTTCACCAGTTTTTGGGTTGCGGCCAACACGAGCAGCACGCTTGCCTGAACCGAATGTACCAAAACCAATTAGCTGAACGCTTTCGCCTTTAGTAACAGCTTTCTTGATGTTGTCCATGATTGAATTTAATGCAAATTCAGCCTTAGCTTTTGACAATTCTGCTTCTTCAGCAATTGCCGTAATAAGTTCTGCTTTATTCAAGTGATGCTCCTTATTAATCTTCATTAAGTGAGTTGAGCGCATTAACACACGCTTTACAAATTTTAACCACAATTTTTGTACTAAATATGACTTTTGTAAAAATCTTTTTAAACCACTTTGGGGCGTTGAATTTGCTATATTGGTACCCATGATTCCAGCTTTACCTCTTCACCCCCTATTAATCATTTTTTCTGCTTCACTTTATGCCGCCAGCTTTGGTCTAAATGCTTATTTCATGGGAATTTTTTCCCATTCGATTGGGGTTTCTTGGATTTTTCTACCAGCAGGTCTTCGCTTGCTCTTGGTACTCTTGCTCGGCGAAAGTGGAGCGATTGGGATTGCGATTGCGTCTTCAGCAATTGGTTTAGGTTTCTTTTTTGATGATCCAGTCTTAGCAATTGGCGCTGGTTTTATCAGCGGTTTTGCGCCTTACCTGGCAAGATTCTTAGTTTTTAAGAGTATTGGGCTAGGATCAGATTTATCTAAGCTCAATGGCAATCAATTGTTAAATTGTGTTTTGATTTTTTCAATTATTAGCCCCGTTTTGCATCAAGCTTGGTTTTCATGGAAGATTCCTGAGAATATTTTCTTTGACAACTTGGGGGTCATGATTATTGGCGATCTCATCGGATCATTGATCATCATTTATTGCGCGAAGGGCTTTATTTTTCTTCATAAAAGTAGGTCTAATAAATCTCAAACTCAGAATTAGCCATATCCAAAGTAATGTTTTGAATGTTATAAGATGCTGACTTCTTTCAAAAGAAGAGGGTCTGCATGACTAAAGAAAAAGAAAATTTCTCTACAAGAGAAAATAAGCAAGAAACCAATCGAACCATCTCTAGCAAGGATTTGATGGGTCAATCCAACTATCTTGATATTGATCACGAAGGCGAAACTTATCGCCTGCGCATCACAAAGTTTCGAAAACTGATTCTGACTAAGTAGTTACTCAACCACCACTACATCATGAACAAAATGACCTGTATCACCAAAGCAGGTCGTTGGAATACCTACGTGCTCTCTATAAACTAGGGCGACACGCTTACCCATGCTGTCGTTGATTTTTTTAACCACGGCTTCGTCATGCACTGTGAAATTAAATTTTTCAGTCAGTGTTCCTGGGATGTTAATCATGGCTAACTCACCCTCCCAGGTTTTACAAATCCAACCTTTTTTTGAAAATTTCTGAACATAGCCTGCACGTTCACCTGCTGAATAACTCCAGGATAGAACTAGCCAGGTATACAAACAAAACAAAACGACTACTAAAACAAGAAAGCCTAAAAATTTTTTCATTTCTTCTCCAAACCTGAATCTTCCCAAGTGGGGTACCTTGTCATAATCTTCAAAAACAAGGCAGACTCTAGGTGTTCATTTAACCATCTTTTAACTGCCACAAAATCTAATTGATCAAATTTAGCTACGTCAACCATCATGAATTGACGAATAAATGGAAAAATAGCTATATCTGCAAGGCTGATTTTTTCACCAAAAATATAAGGTGTTTGTTTTAACTGAGTTTCTAACGGATTTAGTTGCAATTCAATAGCCTTTGACAATGTGTCACTCAAGTTAGTTTCTGGAAATCTATCTGGATATTTATATTGGTCTAAGAGTTTCTTAAAAGGTCCATCATTTCGAGCAACCCATTGATCGATAGAAGCTTCAAGTTCTTTTTTTAACCATTCATCTGGGTCAGATTGAGACAAGGCCCAACGCATGATCAAATAGCTTTCATCAATGACCAATGTTCCTTGCCGTAAGACTGGAACGGTGCCCTTGGGTGAAATAGCCAACATTGAAGATGGTTTTTCACGCAGCGAAATTTCTCGAATTTCTACATCAATGCCCGCATAAGCCAAAGCCATTCTTGCTCTCATGGCATAGGGGCAGCGACGATAGGAATAAAGAATGGTTTGAGTCATTGATAAATAATTATCTTTTGAGTATTTTTATCAGTACTGGGCTTCAAGCATTTTTACCAAGGCATAAACACTTTGATTTGCAGGCGTTGGAATTTGATATTTTTCTCCCAGCCTAACAATCAAACCATTCAAATAATCAATTTCTGTTTTTCTTTTCTTGGTTACATCTTGTGCCGTTGAAGATTTTTGACCCGCCATCGTCAAGGCAATCTGCTGATTTGCTTTCACAGCTTTTTCGGGATCAATGACAACACCCTCTTGTGCAGCAATTAATAAAAATTCCTGAGTGATTTTTTGAATCAACTGATTGATTTCAGAAACTTGAACCATCTTTCCGTACTCTATATCACCGATTGCTGAAATCGCATTGAAACTGCAATTGACTAAAAACTTGATCCACATTTGATCTTTGATGTTTTCAGCGACGTTGCAAGGAATTTGAGATTGATTGAATAAGGAGGTAATTTTCAAGAAATTATCTTGATCTGTTGCTGAGGGGCGCCCTAGAGAACCTATTAGCAATTCACCCCGACCAAAGTGTTTGACATGCCCCGGAAAGAGCATGCTTGTTGCAACATAGACTACTGTTGGGTAAATAAAGCCTGGAAAAATCTTTACCATCCTATCGCAATTATCAACCCCATTTTGTAGGCTCAAAACAATTGCTTCTTTTCTTAAGAAGGGCTTTATTTCATTCATCACCCTTTCTGTATCAGGTGATTTGACGCAAAATAGAACCATGTCAGCTTGGCTCAACGGTTGATAGTCTGTGCTGGCATTGACCTTCACATATTCCTGAAAACTCTGGCACTCCATGAACAAGCCTTTGGTATTGATGGCATTGACATGGTCGGGCCTGGCAATCAGTGTGACATCATGATGAGCTCTGGCCAATAAGCCGCCAAAATAACTTCCAACAGCTCCTGCGCCGACAACGGCTATTTTCATTTGATTCATGGTCTAAATTTTACGTCCTCAAAAAATTTACCGCTTGGCCAATTTCTTTGGGGCTTTACTATCAAGCAAAAATTTGAAGATTACTTTACGATAATTAATCTGCAAGTAATCAATGCCCACTGGCTATAAATATCTTTCTCTTGTGAAACCCAATAAAAACCCATATCAAGTTGATATATCAGATGGAATTGTCTTGATTAAGAATCAAAACACCACCATTGGATATTGTCGCTTTACGCCCGATGGTGATATTGAATACATCTATGTCAATTTAGCTTATCGAAGACAAGGCTATGGGGCTTTATTAATCCGTGAAGTAAAAAAGATTACGGGCAAGATAGGCCGAATTCATGATCCTATCTCACCCTTAGGAGCGGTTTTTTTCAAAAAATTAGGGCTTCAATGAATTTGTCCAAATGCGCCCGCATTGAAGTCATCAATGGCTTTCATAATCTCTTCTTTTGTATTCATCACAAAGGGGCCGTGACCCACAATCGGTTCATGAATAGGCTCACCGCTTAATAAAAGAAGAACAGCATCCTCAGTGGCTTTGATTTGAATACCCTCTTCACCAGGGCCAAACATCATCATTTTTGCTTCTTTTGCAGTGCTTTGATTGGATTCTATGACTCCCTTTAACACCACAATCGATGTATTCCAACCATTGTGCGCTGGCAACTCTAATGTTGCTCCCTTTTTTAGATGGATGTCCCAAACATTCATCGGTGTAAATGTTTTAGCTGGTCCAACAAGCCCAAGATATTCACCAGCGATGATTCTGACCATGCCTTGATCGCCTAATGAATGAACGGGTATTTGTTGACTCAAAATTGATTGGTAGGCTGGGGCAGTCATTTTGTGTTTGGCTGGCAAATTCACCCACAATTGAATCATTTGTAAGATGCCGCCATCTCGGGCAAATTTTTCTGAATGGTATTCTTGATGCAGTATTCCAGATCCTGCAGTCATCCATTGAACATCCCCTGGCCCGATTGTCCCACCCTGTCCAGTTGAGTCTTTGTGCGAGACTTCGCCTTCATAAACTATAGTCACTGTTTCAAATCCGCGGTGCGGGTGAGTTCCCACCCCTCGACGCGATTCAGTCGGTGGAAATTCTGCAGGCCCCGCAAAATCAAGCATCAAAAATGGGCTCATTTGCTGACCCATATTTTGATAAAAAAATAGTGTTCTTACTGGAAATCCATCACCGACCCAATGACCATCATCATTACCGTACACACCAATAACTTTTTTCACGGTTTTCTCCAAGAATTAGTCTAATTTTGATCGGTCAAGACTTAATTTGCCCGCACCCACACTTGCCAATATTAATAATCCACCAATAATTGCAATATTTTTATAAAAGAGGAGTTTTGCTACAAATACTTGATCAGCTGGAAGTGCCCAATATGCATGGCCTATGATGGAAGCTCCTAGTGTGAACAGTGCCAATATGATGGCTGTCATTTGAGTCTTATAACCTAGTACTAGGGTGATGCCCCCAACAACTTCAATGGCTATTACTAATGCTGCCAGCGCTGCGGGCAAGACTAACCCTAGCGAACCAAAGTAAGCAACTGTTCCATCAAACCCCATTAATTTCGATACACCAGCCGGTAAAAATAAACTGGCAACCAAGATACGGCCAATTAGATTCACTGTATTTTCAATTGATTTCATTTTTTCTCCTTTTGTAATGTTTATTTAAAAATTTGTCTTAACTCTTTCAACATCTGCACTGATTCATTGATTTGCTTTTTATTTGTCTTTACAAAAGCTTTTTCTAAGTAACTTAAATGCTCAGGAAAAACTTTTTTGAACATCTTTTCACCACTCTTTGACAATTTAATTTTGTAGCTTCGAGCATCTTGATTGTTTGCTTCTTTTTCAATTAGCCCCTTCAATTCAAGCCGCTCAAGAACTCCGGTCATTGTTCCTTTAAGAATCAGAGTTTTTTCACCCAATTCTTTACAAGTCATTGGGGGTTGATTACCCAGGGTCGCCAAGATATCAAACTGGGTCTCAGTTAAACCAAGTTTTTTAATGTGTTTTGATGAATAAGCTTCAAATGCTTGATAAGTCAAAGCCAACTCTTTAATTAACGACATATAGCTCATAACATTCCTTATTAGTACGTATGCTGACTATTTTAGTACGTATACTGACTATTTGTATAGCCCCATTAAAAATGAGGTTTTCATCCAAGAATGGTCGTAAATTTAGTTACAAAAATTTATAGAAATGGTGATAATAGATACACCAACCCCAAGTAAGATCTCTTTATGTTCAGCACCCCATCCCTGAGTTTTTTTCAAGAAATCATTGAATTGATTGGAATCTTTTCTTTTGCCGCATCAGGCCTGATAGCCGGCTTAAGAAAAAGGTTGGATTTGGTTGGTGTAAGTATCGTGGCCGGTTTAACGGCTTTTGGTGGGGGTACGTTGAGAGATATTCTTTTGGACCGCAGACCGTTCTTTTGGGTAGAGCACTCTTATTGGCTCTGGGTAATTATTGGTCTAACGGTTGTGAGTATCTGGTTTATTAAGAACAAACACTTGGTGTATACCGAAAAAATGATTCAGTTGCCTGATGCAATGGGTCTTGCTGTTGCAACTATTTTAGGTACACAAATTGCACTTCAATTTGATATGCCCATTGTTGTGGCTATTTTGCTGGGTACGATTTCAGCTACTTTTGGCGGCGCCTTACGTGACATTGTGTGCGGAGAAATTCCTCAGCTATTCTCAGATAATCGACCCTATGCAGTCATTTCTTTTGCTGGTAGCGGCTTATATATCTTTTTAAGTACTTATTTATTAGATAACTCTACGGCTGCGGTGATTTCATTTGTGTTTATTTTCACAATTCGAGCCATTGCTTTATATAAAAATTGGCATCTACCAAGTTTCAGGGCTCAAAAGTAACAAACCACCCGAAGGTGGTTCATAGAATCTTGGTGGCCCGGGGCGGAATCGAACCACCGACACAAGGATTTTCAATCCTCTGCTCTACCGACTGAGCTACCAGGCCAAGAAACGAGATTGTACTATATGGGCAAGTGCCTAAGCAAACTCGCAAGATATCTGGCTCTAAGCCTAATCTCCTTTGTAGTGGCTAACATCTATCCCTAAGGCCTTTAGTTTTCTATATAAATGTGTTCTTTCTAGACCTGTTTTTTCAGCCACCCTGGTCATGCTTCCCCCCGCTTGACTTAAGTGATATTCAAAATAGGCCTTTTCAAATAGATCGCGAGCCTCTCGTAACGGTAAATCTATATAACTTAAGTTAAATTCACTTTGAGTAATGCTTGCATCAGCAACGGAAACTGAAACTTCCTCAATCTTTGACTGAGAAGTTGGTGACTCAGATTTGCTCTCACTGACAAATAATTCTTTGGGCGGCGCTTTTTCTAATGCTTGGTCAACTGTTTTTAATAGTTTTTGAAGGGCAATAGGTTTTTCTAAGAAATTCACCGCCCCAATTCTTGTAGCTTCAACTGCTGTATCAATCGTGGCATGACCTGACATCATGACCACTGGCATAGTCAACTGACCATTACTTGACCACTCTTTTAACAAAGTAACGCCATCCACATCAGGCATCCAAATATCTAATAGAACCAAATCCGGCTCTAAATTTTCTCTAGCTGTTCGTGCCTCTTGAGCATTCTGCGCAGAAACAACTGAATGACCCTCGTCAGTCAGAATTTCGTTGAGCAATTCTCGAATGCCCATTTCATCATCAACGACCAAAATACTTGCCATAACTATGCTTGCTTTACTAATTGATTGAAATAAATAGACACTTCAGCACCAATGGTCTGATTGTCTTCTGTGCGATTACGTAACTCAATTCTTGCGCCGTGCTCGTCCACAATCTTCTTCACTGTCGCCAAACCTAATCCAGTACCTTTTGATTTAGTCGTTACATAAGGCTCAAATGCACGATTTAAGATTCTTGGGGCAAAACCAGTTCCCGCATCCAAAATACTTAACTTCACAATTCCTGGGCCGGCTTCACTTCCGACTGGATAAGGCAAAAATTCCGTTTTCACTTGAATTGAAAAAGCGCCTTTATTGGCTTCAATGCTGGAATCTAAACCATTTTGAATTAGGTTATGAATGACTTGTCGAATTTGAGTAGCATCAGCGAAAATCATTGGGCAGGCACGATCTAACTCGGCCTTGACTGGGGTTCCTTCATATAAGCCCAGCACGTCAATCACTAACTCGTTGATTGAAATTGGCACCAATTGAGCTTCAGGCGTTTTAGCAAAGTCTCTAAAATCATTCACCATCTGCTTCATGGCTTCAACTTGAGTAATGATGGTGGCGGTGCTGCGCTCCAAAAATTCTTTTTGCTGGGCATCCAAATGATCTTTTAACTTAGACTGAATTCTTTCAGCAGAAAGTTGGATTGGAGTTAGTGGGTTTTTGATTTCATGAGCCAATCTTCTTGCGACCTCACCCCATGCAATTGAACGCTGGGCAGTAATGACCTCAGAAATGTCATCAAAAACCACAATGTATAAACCACTGGGCAAGTGTGTACCCCTTACCAATAAGGTAATGCCATGCTCGTGCTGCGCATCAAGCGCTGCCGAGTCATCTAATATGATTTGCTTTTGCCAATGATCTGTTAAATCTGCGCTGGAAATTTGATGTGCGTTAAATGCTTCTTGAATGGCCACATCAAAAGCTTGTAGCTTAGGAATTAATCCTAAACTTTTACCAATGTATGCCTCTAATGACACCCCGAAAATTCTTGAGGCGCCCGCGTTAGAAGTGACCAAGCCAAAAGATTGATCTAACACACATACGCCGGCCGTTAAATTGGATAAAACACTTTCCGAAAATGCTTTGGAGTCTTCTAAGGAGTTTCTGGCTTCTAATAATTGACGAGTCATCACATTAAATTGCTTAGTCAATAAGCCCAACTCATCACCAGTATTAAGCTCTGGCTTAGGCGATAAATCACCTTCCGCAACAGCCTTTGTTCCTTTGAGCAACATAATTAATGGTGTTGCTAATTGACGGCCTAGCAATAGAGCCAAAGTCATTGCAATGAATAAAGCCAAAAATAAAGTGATGGTTAAAGTGCCGATATACATTTTTCTCAAGCCTGAACGACCCAGCGCTTTTTCTTGATACTCAATGTACGCACCCTGCACCGCCAAAGCATTGTTACTCAGGCTTTCGGGCATGCTTTTCACTAGCAATAAATATCGGTCTTCGGATTGAGACCTCAAATTAAAGCCCCCCAAACTAGCGCTTGCCAATTCCACTGGGATTAGTAACTTAATCGTATATGTTTGTTTTGGCAAATCAGGATTTGGCTCATCAATCTGCGTGAAATGTCCTAAGGTTTTGGCTTGTTGTAACTTTTCAGGGGTCGCCATTTCTGATAGCGCGGAAACCAAGTTAGTGCCAGCGCTAGCAATCACTTTTGCGCCACTGCCAAATAATGCGATTTCTTGAAAGTCATTTTGTTGCTGTTGCCTTGATAACAAAATAGTTAAGGCACCGCCACCCGATGACCGATTGGACGCCTGTATTTGAGCCACGATTTCGCGACCATTTTTTAATAAATCTTGCCTTGAAATTTCAATGCTAGTTCTGCCTAAATTAAGACCGGCCTCAAGCGCCCGCTCTACCTTGACATCAAACCATGACTCAATACTTCGAGACACAAACTGCAATGAAACGCCATACAAAATGGCGCCAGGCAAAACTCCTACCAATGCAAAAAACATGGCCAACTTGGCAATGAGTCTTGAGCCAAAATATTTTTGGCGCAATCGCATCGTTAAGTTAACCGCTAATGCAATGATCACCACAAAAAATAGCAACCCAATCAAAACATTGGCCGCAAATAACCAGGCAAAATACTGATCAAAAAATGAAGTGTTTGCCGAGGCAAAGGCTAACAAAACCAACAAAATAAGCGCCAAAAGCACCACTACGCCAATCAAGAAAGGTTTTGCTAGTAACCTCATCATGGCTTCACCACTGAAGAAGGCGATTGTGGATTGAAGTCAAATCGATACCAATCGCTTTGCAAATTCCAAGATTTAGAATTAATCGCATTAATCTGAAAAGGTTTTGCTAATTGATTGGTGTCCAAACGGATTCTGACCGAGGCCTGATAAGTTTGAGAAAGATCTATTGCGCCAGGCTCAATAACAACCCAATCATCAATTGTTTTGACTGCGGCTAAAGCTTGTTTAAGAGTAGCAGCCGTCAAGCTAAATGTTCCTAAGGTGACCCTGTATTGATTGGTGAGTGCTTGATAAGAAATTTTTGAAACTCGTTGCACATCAACCAGCTTTTGATCCATCCAGTACCAACGTTTTTTGGTTAACTGAAACTCAGTGACAAAATGGAGGGTGACTCCTTTATTAACCAACTGCTCTAGGGTGGGGTTTAATTCAAGCTCAATTTGGGCATCCAGCGCCCAAGATTTTTCTATGGGCGTTAGTTGAACATTGTTAAAAGTGATTTCATCGGCGTGAACAATGCCCACCATTGCCATCATTGCAACGATTTGAGCGATCCAATGAAATAGTTTTCGCATGCTGATAATCGTTAAGTTTTTATTTTTTCAAACAGTGCGTAAAAAAATCCGTCATTTTGCTTCGATGGGAAAATCTGTCCAGGCGCTTTTAAACGAGAAGCGTCAGGCATTGCACCAACCCACCACTTTGCTTGCAGCTCTCCCTCTTCAGGAAAAACAGAGCAAGTAACATATAGTAACTTACCGCCTGGTTTTAGCAATGGCCAAAGTGAGGTCAATATCTTTCTTTGCGTAACTTGTAAGTTTTTAATATCCGCTTCTTGCCTCAAATAAGTAATGTCGGGGTGACGCCTCACAATACCTGAGGCAGAGCAAGGCACATCCGCAATGATGGCGTCGTATTGCTGACCTTTAAACCAAGTTTCTGACCTCTGGGCATCCCCAACCAATACCGTTCCACCACTTAACCTGAGTCTTTCAAAGTTTTCTTTAATGCGTTGAGCACGGTCGACGTCAATTTCAAGGGCATCTAGTTGAATGTCAAATCGCTCTAATAAGTGGGCAGCTTTACCCCCTGGAGCAGCACAAGCATCTAACACTTTTTGCCCAGCCTGTGGCTTTAATAATTCTGCCGCCAGTTGCGCACCCGCATCTTGAACAGAACAAGCGCCATCATAAAAACTCGGTATTTGCGAAACGGGGATTGCTTCTTGCAACAAAATGGCATGAGATAAGGACTGATCTTGGATTGAAGAAATGTCTGAATAGTTAATACCCGAAGCATTCAATTGACTTAAGTAGTCTTGATGTTGCGCATCATTTGAAAAAAATCTTTGATTCAACCTCAAAGTTAAAGGGGGTTTAACTTTTGAAGCTTGCACAATCGCCATATAGTCGTTCGGATAGGCGTGCTTTAACTTTTTAATCCACCAATCGGGATAAGACGGATGGTCCTCTTCAGAAATTTCTTGATAAATTTTGTCGTTACGCAAAACCCTTCTCAGCACTGCATTGATTAAGCCTTTTGCGTAAGAAAGATTTTTATCTAAGAGAGTTGCGTTCACAGCCTCATTGACCAACGTATGGGGGGCATACATTGACTCACCGCGCTGATCGGGCACCAAGGAAATTGCAGCCCATAACAAATAGAGTGTTAAACCAGGTGGGGTCTTTTGGACATATTGATTCAATACCTCTTGTACCCAAAAGCCCCTTCTTAAAGCCTGAAAGGAAATGCTTTGAACTGCAGGGCGAAGATCTGCAGACACGCCCTGCAATGCTGAAGTTAATGAAGCTCCGTTTTGAACTTCTTGAAGGACCCCTGCGGATGCAAAGAGGGCTTTAGAAAGACTTATGCCTTGTTGTTTTTTATCAAGCAGGGTAGTTTCCAGTTCTTGCCATTTCCATTAATCGGGCCACACGATCTTCTGTGGGGGGGTGTGTTGAAAACAACCCCGCCAAACCG
>JACCDI011078552.1_pt1 | contig 12555 bp, 10 predicted proteins | sample 7442791 | NCBI WGS metagenome assembly JACCDI01 (sample SAMN15323434, study PRJNA562643) | freshwater metagenome | isolation source: river surface water | place: USA:Blue River Watershed | collected 2017-08-15
CAAAGAATTGACGAATCAATGCGCCTGCAAACATCATGACAAACAGAATGAGCCAGCGCTGTGGATGCGTGTACAAAAAGCTGTAGTGATTGCTCAGCATGGCAAAAATAACAGGCAAGGTGAAGTAGGTGTTGTGCACGCTTCTTTGTTTGCCGCGTTTGCCGTGAATGGCCAATGACATGGCGTCGTATTTTTCACCCGACGTCATGGCGGCCACCACTTTGCGCTGACCTGGAATGATCCAAACAAACACATTGGCACTCATGGCTGTTGCAATCATGGCGCCTACCAACAAAAACGCAGCACGACCCGCAAACAACTGACAAGCCAACCAAGATGCAAAGGCCACCACACACAACATCAGGGCAGCAACAATCACTTCACCATTCTTGCGAAATCCAAATAAACGACACACGGTGTCGTAAATGAACCAAAAGGCAATCAAGAAACCCAAGGCTGCAGTAATGGCCACAGCAGGCGACCAGTCCATGAGTGATTTGTCAATGAGGTAGGTGCTGGCATTCCACAAATACATGACTGTGAACAGGGCAAATCCGGTGAGCCACGTCGAATAGCTTTCCCAATAAAACCAATGCAACTTGGTGTGAATTTTCTTGGGCGCCACCATGTACTTTTGCGGGTTGTAAAAGCCTCCGCCATGAACGGCCCACATGGCACCGTCAACGCCCTTTTCGAGCAAGTCGGGTGAGTTGGGTTTGAGCAAATTGTTGTCCAAGAACACAAAGTAAAAAGACGAACCAATCCATGCAATTGCGGTAATCACATGGACCCACCGCAATAGCAAGTTAACCCAATCCAGCAAATAAGCTTCCATGTCAGATTCCCAAAACTGTTTACCGAAGTGTATACAATTTTTAGACTTGCAAGAGCTGCGCAGCCACCGCTACCGCAATCACTTCGGGTTCTTTGCCAGAAATACCTGGCACGCCAATGGGACACGTGATGTGTTGGCACTCTGCTTCCGAAAACCCCCGCTCGGCCAAGCGGCGCTTAAAAGTGGCCCATTTGGTGGCACTGCCAATGAGCCCGACAAAAGGCAAATCGTTCTTTTGGCGAACCCGCAAGAGGCAAGCGGCCACGATGTCCAAATCTTCTGCGTGACTGAAACTCATGATGAGCACACGGCTGTTGGGTGCCAAATCAGCCACCGCGGCTTGCACCGGATTGGAATGCTCGCACACCACCTGAGGCGGCACATGGTCGGGAAAAATCTCGTCGCGGCTGTCAACCCACCGCACTTGAAAGGGCAAAGGCGCCAGCACATTGACCAAAGCCTTGCCGACATGACCGCCCCCAAAAAGTGCCAGGGGCATGAAGCGTTGAACCCTTTGCGCGTCCAGAATTGCTTGAAGGCGGTTTGAATCAAGCACCGAGACCGATTCAAAATTCAAAACCAGCGCCCCACCACAGCATTGACCCAAACTGGGGCCCAAGGCAAAGCGCTTTTCTTTGGGCAAATCTTGACTGGCTTTGGGCAATTTCAAATACTGCCGAGCCTCTGCAATGGCCTCAAACTCTAAATGACCACCCCCAATGGTGCCAAAAAACACATCGTCAAAGACCACCATGACGGTACCCGCACCTCTGGGCACCGAGCCTTGTGCTTGCAACACCGTGATCCAAATGGCGGAGCTTTGGGCCAGTTTTTCGACAAAATCAGATTTCCAATGCACTGAAACTAACTTTCAATCAATGTTTGTTTAAACCACACTGTACAGTGACAAAATGCCACCCATGGTTTGGAAGGTTTATTCAACATGACCCCATTTGACTTGCGCATTTCTAAAAAACATTTGGCAACATCCCTAGCTGCGCTATGGCTTGCAGGTTGCAGCACACCGCCGCCTAAGGCCCCAGCCTTGCCTCCACCGCCTCCTGCACCCGTCAAAGCGCCCGCGCCTGTGGTTCAACCCGCACCGCCACCCAAGCCGCAATTGCCAACTTCCAACGCACGCACGCCCCACGAATACCGAGTGGACGCAGCCAAGCACCTTTACAAACTCAATGGTGAGCGAATTTTCAAAGGTCGCCTACCTCCCATGCTCTACGCGGTTGGCGTATTGGATGTCGAGGTGGACAAACAAGGGCAAGTGACTCGAACTTATTGGGTCCGGGCCCCGGGCCATGCACCTGAGGTGATGAGAGAAATTGAAAAAACCGTTCGGCAAGCAGCGCCCTATCCGGTACCTGCTCACATGAACAAGGTGGTGTATTCAGACGTTTGGCTTTGGCACAAGAGTGGCAGGTTTCAGCTCGATACCCTCACAGAAGGTCAAGACTGAAACCCAACACTTAGATAAATTAAACCGCGGCCTTCGCCTTTTCGCACGTCATCAAAATCTTTTCGGGTGTGGCTGGCGCGCTCATGTGAACCACCGTTTTGTGATCCGCACTGGCACTGACAGCATCACGCAAAGCAAAGAAAGTTGACAGGGCCAACATCAGAGGCGGCTCGCCCACAGCTTTTGAATTGAAGGGGGTTGGCTTTAAATTGCTGCCATCGAACAAAGTGACATTGAAGTGTTCCGGAATGTCGCCGGCCACCGGAATTTTGTAAGTGCTGGGGCCATGTGTAAGGAACTTGCCCTTCTTGTCCCAAATGCACTCTTCCATGGTGAGCCAACCCATACCTTGCACGTAGCCACCTTCAATTTGACCTTTGTCGATGGCTGGGTTGATGCTCTTGCCTGCGTCGTGAACGATGTCGACAGCCTTGACCCAATACTCGCCTGTGCGTGTGTCAATTTCAACTTCACTAACTGACGCGCCGTAGCAGTAGTAATAAAACGCATGACCTGTGAGGGTGGCAAAGTCGTACTTAATTTCGGGTGTCATGTAGAAACCTGTGACAGACAAGCCCACACGGTCCATCCATGCTTGCTTGGCCACAGCGGTCCATGCCACCGACTTGCCGCCACCATGCGCCATGTTGTTGGCAAAACTCACATCGGTTTCTTGGCAGCCTAGCATGTTGGCAGCCACTGGCGCCAATCGGGCACGCATTTGGGCTGTTGCATTCATGATGGCTGCACCATTGATGTCTGCACCACTTGAAGCAGATGTGGCAGAAGCGTTAGGAACTTTTTGTGTGTCGGTACCAGTCACGCGAACATATTTGATGTCGATGCCCAGGCCATCGGCGCAGACTTGCGCCATTTTGGTATTGAGGCCTTGACCCATTTCGGTTCCGCCATGGTTGACGCTGACCGAACCGTCCATGTAGATGTTGAGCAAAGCACCGCCTTGATTCAACATGGTGGCGGTGAAGCTAATGCCAAACTTCAAGGGCACCAAAGCCAAGCCACGCTTGCGGCGCTTGTTGACTTTGTTGAAGGCATTGACGCTGTCGCGACGCTCGCGGTACTTGGCTTCAGAGGCCACTTGGTTGATGACTTTGTCGCCCACCCAATCGGCAATGGTTTGACCATATTGCGTAGTCATGGTGGCAGGGTTGCCAGAGACTGCGGGATCTTTGTAGATGTTGAGCATGCGAACATCCAAAGGATCTTTGCCAATGTCATTGGCAATTTGCTCAATGACTGTCTCAATGCCAAACATGCCTTGAGGGCCGCCAAAACCGCGGAACGCCGTAGCGCTTTGCGTGTTGGTTTTGCAGCGGTGGCTAATGAGTTTCAGGTTGGGAATGTAGTAACAGTTGTCGATGTGCAAACAGGCACGGTCATTGACGGGACCTGAGTAGTCGGTGCTGTAACCGCAGCGAGACATGAGCGTGATGTTGGCGCCCAAGATGCGGCCTTCATCGTCATAGCCCACTTCGTAGTCGATGCGGAAATCGTGACGCTTGCCAGTGATCATCATGTCGTCATCGCGGTTCACGCGCAACTTGACGGGGCGTTGCAATTTGAATGCCGCCAAGGCAGCGCTCTGACTGAAAATGCTGGCGTTGCCTTCTTTGCCACCAAAGCCACCGCCCATGCGACGGCAAATAACTTCCACGTCGTTGGTGCTGAGGTTCAATGCAGAAGCGGCTTCACGTTGATTGCCATCAGGGTGCTGAGTGGAACAATACAAAGTGAGTTGACCGTCTTCACGCGGCACTGCATACGTAATTTGGCCTTCCATGTAAAACTGCTCTTGCTGGCCAGTTTCGGTGCTGCCCTTAACTTTGCGAGGCGCATTGGCAATGGCTTCAGCGGCATTGCCACGTGTAATGCCTTTGGGGGGCATGACAAAACTTTGCGCCGCCATGGCTTCGTCAATGGTCAAAATGGGGGTGAGTTCTTTGACCAACACTTTGGCTTTGTGAGCAGCTTCGCGGGCATACAACATTTCGCGCGCCACCACCACTGCCACGGCTTGTCCCAAAAACTCTACTTTGCCAACCGCCAAGAAGGGATCGTCGTGAATGATGGGGCCGCAGTTGTTTTCGCCGGGAATGTCCTTGGCGGTGTAAACAGCCACCACACCATGTTCTTTAAGGATGGCTTCGCGGTCAATGCCATCGCCAATGAGTTCACCATGGGCCACAGGTGATTTGATGATGGCGGCATACAGAGTGCCTGCCAACTCGGGCATGTCGTCTGTGAAGGTAGCGCCGCCAGTGACGTGCAAATGCGCAGACTCGTGAATGACATCGGTACCCTGCTGCAAGCCTGTTGCAGGCAATAAATTGTGCAAAGAAATAGGCGCGTTCATTTAGGCCACCTCAGTCGTTTGTTGTTCAATGAAATCCATTACCAAGTTGCGGGCAACCAATGAGCGGTAGGCCCAAGTGGCACGCAAACCGTCGCGCGCCACAAAACTGGCTGCAATGGCTGCATCCAAATCGGATTCTTTCACGTCGGCCGGTGCTTTACCTTCCAACACCGCTTCCAATTTGGGGGCACGGCAAGGTGATGGGGCCAAGCCGTTGTAGGCCAATTTGACATTGCTGAGCTTGCCGCCCTTCAAGGTGTAAGTGATAGCGGCACAGGTGGCAGAAATATCTTGCTCAAAACGCTTGCTGATCTTGTGCGCACGGAAAACTTGACCGGCTTGCGGCTTTGGCAAAACCACTGCCTCAATGAACTCACCGGCTTTCAAGACGTTTTGTTTTTGACCTGTGTAGAACTGGTCTAAAGCAACGGTACGTGTTTTGTCGCCACAGCGCAGTGTGAGGGTGGTGCCCAATGCCATGAGGCATGGCATGGAATCGCCAATGGGCGAGCCGTTGGCAATGTTGCCCGCCAATGTGGCTGTAGAACGAATGGGTGGTGAACCAAAACGACGCAGCACTTCGGCAAAGTCTGGGTAAGCCTTGGCCACCAAAGTTTCAACTTCTGTGAGCGACACCACGGCACCAATGTGCCAGGCGTTGGGGGTGTCTTTAACTTCCTTCAGCTCGACCACATTGCCCAAATACACAATGTGATCAGGGCGTGAGAATTGTTTGTTGACCTGCAAGCCCACTTCTGTGCTACCGGCCAAAAGGGTTGATGTGGGGTGCTTGACCAAATAGTCTGCTACCTCGGCCAGCGTAGCGGGCGATACAAATTCATTGCCTTTGCGCGTACGCACCACGGGCTGAACAATGATGTCGCCCTCCAAGCTCAAGGTGGGTGTGGATGCGCGTTGAATTTCTTTCAAGAGGGGGACATCGGCGGCATCTTCAAGTTTCAAAGCAGCCTTGTTGCCACATGCGTTGGTGGCAGCCTCCAAAATAGGTGCGTAGCCTGTGCAACGGCACAGGTTGCCGCTGAGGGCGTCGCTGACTTCTTGGCGCTTGGGCGATGTGTTGACTTGAACCAAATTGACCAAGCTCATGACGATGCCTGGCGTGCAGAAACCACACTGCGAACCATGGCAGTCGACCATGGCTTTTTGCACGGGGTGCAAGGTGCCGTCGGCTTTTTTCAAACTCTCGACTGTTTTGATGGACTTGCCGTCAAGTGAAGGCAGCAATTGGATGCAGCTGTTGACAGCCTTGTAGTCGACGCCTTGACCATTGGCTTTCAAATCACCCACCATGATGACGCAGGCACCGCAATCGCCTTCCGCACATCCCTCCTTGGTGCCTGTGCGGTGCAGTTGCTCGCGCAGGTAATCTAAAACGGTGGTGGTGCGGCGTACGCCTTGGGCTTCGACTATTTTGCCGTCAAGCACAAAACGCACAGTGTTGGTCACTTGGCTCATATTGGAAATTGCTCAGGGGTTAATTCAATCAAACACTGATTTTATTGATTTCACCCTCGGTCGGGGTGAAGTCGGCCTAAATAAATCTAAATTCAGGAGCCCCGATAAGTCGAATAACTCCAAGGACTGACCAAAAGGGGCACGTGGTAATGCTGCTTGACGTCGGCCACCCCAAAATCCAAAGTCACTTGGTTCAAAAACGATGGCTCGGGCAAGGCCACGCCTTTGGCCTTGAAGTAGCCAGCCACATCAAACACCAGCCGGTACGTGCCTTTGAGCAAGCTGGCGTTGTCGTACAAGGGGCCGTCTGGATTTCGACCATCTGCGTTCAAGTGAAAGCTTTTTACCAAGGTGGCAAATTGCCCTTCGGTGGTGTACAGGCTAACTTGCATGCCAGCCGCGGGACAGCCATGCATGGTGTCCAAAACGTGTGTACTTAAACCCATGTTTAATTTTCCTTAAATTTGTCGACTGAAAGTGTATACACTTTTGGCTTTTGAAGCTATCATGAATTCGCATGGAAACCTCTTCAACCCACGCTATTGTCAGCGCATTGACCAAAGCCATCGTGGAGCACCGCCTCATGCCGGGCTCCAAATTGGCCGAGCAAAAGTTAGCCACCCACTTTGGTGTCTCCAGAACGCTGGTCAGGCAGGCGCTGTTTCAACTCTCTCAAAACAAGCTCATTCGAATGGAGCCAGCGCGCGGCGCATTCGTAGCGGCACCCTCTGCCGATGAAGCCAAACAAGTCTTTGCTGTCAGGCGCATGTTGGAAGTCCAAATGACACGCGAGTTTGTGCGTGACATGACACCCGCCAAAATTCGCGCTTTGAAGGCCCACATCAAACAAGAAAAAGAAGCCATTTCTGACGAAGATGTTCGGGGCCGAACAGAGCTGTTGGGCGATTTCCATGTGCGCATTGCAGAACTCATGGGCAATCCAGTACTGGCACAAATATTGGGCGAACTGATTTCTCGTTGCGCCCTCATCACCCTGATGTACCAATCGCAAAATGCGGCACAACATTCAGCCGAAGAACACGAAGAAATTGTGGATGCCATGGCCAAGAAAGATGCCGACCTTGCGGCTCAATTGATGGAATCGCATTTGAATTTTGTCGAGCAAAGTCTGAGCTTCAACAAAAAAATTCCCACTCACGATATTGCATTGGCCTTGTCATGAACTTCCCTCCATACGACTCCACCGCACCCTACCCACGCGATCTTCTGGGTTATGGCCGAGACGTGCCCCATGCGCAATGGCCAGGCCAAGCGCGCGTGGCCGTTCAGTTTGTTTTGAACTACGAAGAGGGCGGCGAGAATTCGGTGCTCCACGGCGATGCGGGCTCAGAACAGTTCTTGTCTGAAATGTTCAGTCCGGCAGCGTATCCAGAGCGGCACATCAGCATGGAAGGTATTTACGAATACGGCTCACGTGCAGGTGTCTGGCGCATTCTGCGCGAATTTGAAAAACGCAAATTACCCCTCACTGTGTTTGGCGTGGCCACAGCCTTGCAAAAGCATCCCGACGTCTTGGCTGCTTGCCAAGAACTGGGCTACGACATTGCCTGCCACGGCTTGAAGTGGATTCATTACCAAAACATCGACGAAGCCACCGAGCGTGCGCACATGGCCGAGGCCATGAACATCATGAAAGATCTGATGGGTGAACGCCCCTTGGGCTGGTACACCGGCCGCGACAGCCCGCGCACACGCCGCTTGGTGGCAGATTTTGGTGGCTTCGAATACGACAGCGATTACTACGGCGACGACCTGCCCTTTTGGATGAAGGTCGAAAAAAGTGATGGCCAAACCGCGCCTCAACTTATCGTGCCCTACACCCTCGATTGCAACGACATGCGCTTTGCTTTGCCGCAGGGTTATTCACACGCCGATCCTTTCTTCCAGTACATGAAAGACAGCTTTGATGCACTGTACAAAGAAGGTGACCCACAAGGTCTAAACCGGCCCAAGATGATGAGCATCGGCATGCACTGCAGATTGTTGGGCAGGCCCGGACGCATCACCGCTTTGCAAAAATTCTTAGACCACATTCAATCCCACGACCAGGTCTGGGTTTGCCGCCGATTGGACATTGCGCGCCACTGGAAAGCCACACACCCTTACACACCATGACCCTCACACTGACTCAGCTCAACACGGCCTCCGCGGCGGAGGCCATACAATTGCTCGATGGCCTCTATGAGCATTCGCCATGGATTGCAGAACGTGCGTTGACACACCGCCCTTTTACTTCTTGGGCACACCTGAAATATTGCATGACACAAGTTTTGCAAGAAGCAGGCCGTGACGCTCAAATTGGACTCATTCGTGCTCACCCAGAATTAGCTGGCAAAGCCATGGTTCGCAAAGAGTTAACAGCCGAGTCCACCAACGAGCAAAGCAAAGCGGGCTTGACGGATTGCACCCCCCAAGAATTTGAAAAAATTCAAACGCTGAATGCGGCCTACAACAAAAAATTTGGATGGCCTTTCATTTTGGCGGTTCGAGGTCCACGAGGATCTGGGCTCAACAAACATCAAATCATTGCCACCTTTGAAAGACGCTTGAACGGTCATCCCGATTTTGAGTTGCAAGAGTGTTTGCGCAACATTCATCGCATTGTCGAAATTCGGCTCAACGACAAAACAGGAACTGAACCCACCCTTGGCCATCAAGTGTGGGATTGGCACGAAGATTTGGCGCAATTCAGCGATCCTGGCTTCAAAGAAAATGGACAGCTGACTGTGACCTACCTCACAGAAGCACATTTGGCTTGCAGCGCCAGCATTCAGCAAACCATGAAGTCTGCCGGATTTGACGAAGTCTTTGTTGACGCCGTTGGCAACGTGGTGGGACGGTATCACGCGTCAAAAGCTGAAGCGCCTTACTTGATGACGGGCAGTCACTTCGACACCGTTCGAAATGGTGGCAAGTACGATGGCAGACTGGGCATCTATGTGCCCATTGCATGCGTTCAACAACTTAAGCAACAACAAAAACGTTTGCCTTTTGGCATTGAAGTTGTGGCATTTGCTGAAGAAGAAGGCCAGCGTTACAAAGCCACCTTCTTAGGCTCTGGTGCTTTGGTGGGGCAATTCAATTCAGACTGGCTGACGCAGCTCGATGCCGATGGTATTTCTATGCGCGATGCCATGAGAAATGCAGGACTCAACGAAAAAGACATCCCTCAAATTCAAAGAAATCCAGCCCACTATTTGGGCTTTGTTGAAGTCCACATTGAGCAAGGCCCTGTCCTCAATGAAATGAATTTACCGCTAGGCGTGGTCAGCTCTATCAACGGCAGTGTGCGTTATGTTTGCCAAATGCAAGGGGTTGCCAGCCATGCCGGCACAACTCCCATGGACCGGCGCCGTGATGCTGTCAATGCCGTGGCAGAGTTGGCCTTGTACATGGAAAAACGTGCCAGCGCCGACGGCGATTCAGTGGCCACCATCGGCCAACTCCAAGTACCCAATGGCTCGATCAATGTGGTGCCCGGGCGTTGTCATTTTTCAATGGACATGCGCGCGCCCACAGACCCGCAACGTGACGCCCTCGAAAAAGACATCCTGCAAGCCCTTGACGAAATTTGCCAGCGTCGCGGTTTGGTCTGCCAACGCGAAGTGACGCTAAGAGCACCAGCAGCGCCCAGTGCACCCGCATGGCAAAAGCGCTGGGAGAATGCCTTGAACAGTTTGGGCATTCCACTTTTCATCATGCCAAGTGGCGCGGGCCACGATGCCATGAAATTGCACGAAGTGATGCCGCAAGCCATGCTTTTTGTGCGAGGTGAAAACAGCGGCATTAGCCACAACCCTTTGGAATCCACCACCAGCGATGACATGCAACTTTGCATCGATGCCTTCAACCACGTGCTCATGCAACTTGCCGAAGAACATTCTTAAATTTTCACCATGAACTCAACAGCAAATTACGAACAACTCGACCAATGGATTGACGCTCACTTTGACGAACAGGTCAAGTTCCTGCAAGCCTTGGTTCAGGTGCCCACCGACACCCCTCCTGGCAACAACGCACCGCATGCCGTCAGAACCACCGAACTGCTCAAAGAGATGGGCTATGAAGCGGCGCAATTTCCAGTGCCCGAAGAGGAGGTCAAAGCCTATGGCCTGACCTCCTTAACCAACTTGATTGTGCGCCGGCATTTTGGTGATGGCGGCAAAACCATTGCGCTCAATGCGCATGGTGATGTGGTGCCTCCAGGCGAAGGTTGGACCTACCCACCTTATGGCGGCGTCATTGAAAATGGTCACATGTATGGCCGCGCCACCGCGGTCAGTAAATGTGATTTCTCAACTTTTACTTTTGCATTGCGCGCAGTAGAAGCCTTGCAATCAAAGCAAGCATTGGCCCTCAAAGGCAATGTTGAATTGCATTTCACTTATGACGAAGAATTTGGTGGTGAAAAAGGCCCGGGCTGGCTTTTAGAAAAGGGCTTGACCAAGCCAGACCTCATGATTGCCGCAGGCTTCAGTTATCAAGTGGTCACGGCCCACAATGGTTGCTTGCAAATGGAAGTCACTGTGCATGGCAAGATGGCGCATGCTGCCATTCCAGACACTGGTGTCGATGCCTTGCAAGGCGCCGTACATATCTTGAATCATCTGTACGCTCAAAACAAAGCCTACAAAAAAGTTCAGTCAAATGTAGAAGGCATCAATCATCCTTACCTCAACGTGGGGCGCATTGAGGGCGGTACCAATACCAACGTGGTGCCAGGCACGGTGAGTTTCAAACTCGATCGGCGCATGATTCCTGAAGAAAACCCCGAGCAAGTAGAAGCCAACATCCGCGATGTCATAGCGCAGGCTGTTGCCGAATTCAATCAAGGTCGTGCAGCAAGTTCACAAATTCACATTGACATCAAACGCATGTTGATGGCGCACGCTATGAAACCTTTGTCTGGCAACGCGCCTTTGGTGAATGCCATTCAGCAACATGGCCAAGCCGTGTTTGGTGAAGCGATTCCCGCCATGGGCACGCCGCTCTACACAGACGTTCGTTTGTATGTTGAAAAAGGCATTCCAGGCGTCATTTACGGTGCAGGCCCTCGCACCGTCTTGGAATCTCACGCCAAACGCGCAGATGAACGCCTCAATTTAGAGGATTTAAGAAAAGCCACCAAGGTGATCTCCCGCACCATTTTGGATCTTCTCAAATAAATTCAACCCAAAAAGGGGCCCACTCAGGGTTTTTCCGATCCCAAACAGCCAAAAATTGTATACACTTTATAAAACAAGAGGCCATTTGCTGGGCTTCATAATGGCATCGATTTTGCTAGTTGTTTGACTGCTACTAATCTCAAATCTGTCCATCACCCATTTGGAGTTCTTATGAAAAAACGATTCTTGCTTAAAACCACTGCTGCATTGATTGCAGCCTGCTCTTTTGGCATGGCCAATGCGCAAAACACACCTTTGAAATTTCAATTGGATTGGCGCTTCGAAGGCCCTTCAGCATTCTTTCTAACACCTGCAGCAAAAGGTTATTTCAAAGACGCCAAACTCGACGTGACGGTTGATGCCGGCAACGGTTCGGGTGGTGCAGTGACACGCGTGGCCTCTGGCAGCTATGACGTTGGTTTTGCCGACCTGGCAGCCTTGATGGAATTCCACGCCAACAACCCAGACGCTCCCAACAAGCCTGTGGCCATCATGATGGTCTACAACAACACGCCTGCTTCCGTCATGGCGCTCAAAAAATCTGGCATCAAAACGCCTGCCGACTTGGCTGGCAAAAAATTGGGTGCACCTGTGTTTGACGCGGGTCGCCGTGCATTCCCCATCTTCCAAAAAGCCAACAGCATTGGCAATGTCACTTGGACCGCCATGGACCCCCCACTGCGCGAAACCATGTTGGTTCGTGGTGATGTCGACGCCATCACCGGCTTCACTTTCACATCACTCTTGAACATTGAAGCTCGTGGCGTCAAAGCCGACGACGTGGTGGTCATGCAGTACCCAGACTTTGGCGTGAAGTTGTACGGCAATGCCATCATTGCATCGCCCAAAATCATCAAAGAAAATCCAGCTGCTTTGAAGGCCTTCTTGTCTGCCTTCACCAAAGGCGCCAAGGATGTAATGGCCAACCCTGCGGCAGCCATTGGCGATGTCAAAGCACGCGACGGCATCATCAACGTCGAACTTGAAACACGCCGCTTGCAATTGGCCATCGACACCGTCATCAACAGCCCTTCTGCCCGTGAAGAAGGCTTTGGCCAAATCAAAGGCCCCCGTTTGTCTTTGATGGCTTCACAAGTTTCTGATGCGTTCAACACCAAGACACGCGTCAAGGCCGAAGACATTTGGAACGGTTCTTTCTTGCCTAGCGCCAAAGAACTCGACATCTTGCCCAAGCCCAAAAAGTAAACTCAGATAA
>JACCDI012147922.1_pt1 | contig 12554 bp, 8 predicted proteins | sample 7442791 | NCBI WGS metagenome assembly JACCDI01 (sample SAMN15323434, study PRJNA562643) | freshwater metagenome | isolation source: river surface water | place: USA:Blue River Watershed | collected 2017-08-15
AACGGTGCATACTCTTTCAAAGAAGAGATCATTAGCGGAGAAGATGCTAAAACTTATTTCAAATAAAAGAAATTAAAAAGGAAAACAGCCTCCGGAAACGGGGGCTTTTTTGTTCAATAAGATTTATTCACCATGTCAATTTTTGATTTTTTCAAAAAGGATAAACCCAGCAACAGACCGGCTGACGCTGAAAAAGGACTTGAAAAAACTAAAGAGTCTTTCTTTGGCAAACTCTCTAAAGCTCTTGCCGGCAAATCAACAATAGATGCTTCTTTCCTGGACGAACTCGAAGAAATTCTTGTAAGTAGCGATGTCGGTATTAATACCACTATAAAAATTATTGAACGTGTTGAAGAACGTGTTAAACGCGACAAGTATGTCAACTCTAACGAACTTCACCTGTTATTAAGAGATGAAATTACACTCTTACTAACTGAAAACAAAAAAACGCCGGACATCGACTTTAACCTTACCGCTGCACCTAAACCCTATGTCCTTATGGTAGTTGGAGTAAATGGCGTGGGTAAAACTACTACCATCGGTAAACTGGCCAATCAGTTTAAACAACACGGAAAAAAAGTGCTGCTGGCTGCTGGTGATACTTTCAGAGCTGGCGCTGTCGATCAACTGACCATATGGAGTCAACGCGTTGGCTGCGACATTATCTCTCATGGCATGAATACCGACCCCTCTGCAGTGGCCTTCGATGCCATCACCAAAGCTAAAAATGAAGACTACGATATTGTCATCATTGATACTGCTGGTCGTCTCCATAATAAAGTAAATCTCATGAACGAACTGAGTAAAATCAAACGCGTTATGAGCAAAGTGATAGAATCTGCCCCTAATGATGTCATGCTGGTGCTTGACGCTTCTACCGGGCAGAATGCCTTCGAACAAGCCAAACATTTTACCGCCGCTACTGAAGTGAGTTCTCTGGCACTTACCAAACTCGATGGCACTGCTAAAGGTGGTGTGGTCTTGGGTGTCAGCGACCAATTTAAAATTCCTGTGCGCTACATCGGCGTTGGTGAAGGCATCAACGATATCAAACTCTTTAAACCTGCAGAATTTGTTAATTCATTATTTGAAGTATAAACATGCGGACAAAATCAATTAAACCAAACAAAATAAACATCGTTACTCTTGGTTGTAGTAAAAACCTGGTGGATAGCGAAGTGCTATTAAGTCAGCTGAAAGGCAATGACATGGCAGCTACTCACGAGTCTGAAAAAAACGATGCCAATATCATAGTTGTCAATACCTGTGGCTTTATTGATAATGCCAAGCAAGAAAGTATTGATACCATCCTGCAATACGTTGGAGAAAAAGAAGCCGGCAGAATTGATAAACTCTATGTGACAGGTTGCTTATCTCACCGATATAAGGACGAACTCGAAAACGAAATCCCTCAGGTGGATGCATACTTTGGCACACTTGAACTGCCAAACTTACTAAAAACACTAGGTGCTGACTACAAACATGAGCTGATTGGTGAACGTTTAACGACCACACCTCAACACTACGCTTATCTCAAAATTAGCGAAGGATGCAATCGTCCCTGCTCATTTTGTGCTATCCCTTTGATGCGCGGTAAACATGTCAGCAAATCAATCGAACAAATCGTTCTTGAAGCCGAAAACCTTGTTAAAAACGGCACTAAAGAAATCATGCTGATTGCGCAGGATAGTACCTATTACGGATTGGATCTATACGGCGAACGTCGCTTAAAAGAATTACTGGAACAGCTTTCAGAAGTAAAAGGGTTGGAATGGATTCGTTTGCACTACGCCTACCCTTCTCAATTCCCTGAAGATATTCTGCCGGTAATGGCTGAAAAAGACAATATCTGCAACTACCTGGACATTCCAGTACAACACATCTCAGATAATGTTCTCAAACTAATGAGACGTGGTATCACTAAACGACGTACCTACGAATTACTCAATACAATCAGAGAAAAAGTACCAGGCATCACTCTAAGAACTACTATCCTTGTGGGTCATCCAGGTGAAACTGAATCTGATTTTGAAGACCTAAAACAATTTGTAAAAGATTTTGAATTTGACCGTTTAGGTGTCTTCACCTATTCGCACGAAGAAAACACCCATGCGCATACCTTGGAAGACGATGTACCCGCGGAAGTTAAAGAAGCCAGAGCTGCTGAACTAATGGCCCTTCAGGAAGAAATTTCGATGAAGAAAAACCTCGAGAAAGTGGGCCAAACCTTCAAGGTTTTGTTCGACAGAAAAGAAGGCAACTACTTTGTTGGTCGCACCGAAGCGGATTCTCCAGAAGTGGATAATGAAGTCCTTGTAAAGGCATCTGACAATTTTGTAAGATTAGGAGATTTCGCGAATATTGTAATCACTGATGCCGAATCATTTGACCTGATTGGCTCACTCGCATAATGAACTTTAAACTGTCTGAAACGGGCATGCTCTCTGCGACTACAAAAGCATTTGTAGAAGGGCACATTGATTTTCAAAATTTACTTGGCGATAAGCACGGCTACCTAAGTTTCGATAAAGCCATTCAAGGGAAAGAACATTTCTCAAATGAAGTTCGATCAGTTTTGTACAACAACCTTTTCAATCAATACACCAATATTGCCAATAAAGAACATGTCGATGAAAAGGTCTGGAAAAACATCAATAAACTTAGAGACAATAACACTTATACTGTTACCAGCGGGCAACAATTACACCTGTTTTTTGGGCCAGCATTTGTCATCTACAAAATACTTGCCCTCGTAGATTTCTGCGATGAACTTGCTTCTAAATACCCTGACAAAAACTTTGTTCCGGTATACTGGCCAGCCTCAGAAGACCACGACTTCGACGAGATAAAAAACACCAAAGTTTTTAATCATACTTTTACCTGGAATACAACACCTGGCAATGCCTGTGGCAGACTAAAAACAGATTCTGTAAAAGAGGTGATTGAACAAATAAGTACTTCTGTTAATCTTAATGAGGAACAATTTAAGCTCTTGTCAGAATTTGAGGCTATCTATACAAGTTCTGAAAATCTGAGTGAGGCAACCATACGAATTGTTAACGCATTTATGGGCCAATATGGTGTTATCTGTGTCAACGGCGATCAGGCAGAATTAAAAAAAATCTTTATTCCAGTCATTAAAAAAGACCTCATAGAACAAAGCAATATTGATGTTTTCAATGAAATTGGAGAATGGATGGAGAGCAAAGGATACAGCACACAACTTAATGCCAGAGACATTAATTTCTTCTATCTTCACGATGGCAGCCGGCAACGAATCATTAAAGAAAATGGATTCTACAAAACCATAGATGGAAAAGAAATTTGTGAGGAATCAGAAATAAGCGAACTCATAGACAAGCACCCGGAAAGATTTAGTCCTAACGCCATGATGCGCCCCTTATACCAGGAAAGCATTTTGCCAAACGTAGCTTATATTGGAGGAAATGCAGAAATCAACTATTGGATACAGTTACATAAAGTAATGGCTAACAACAACATAAGCCATCCAAAGCTTGTTCTTCGTCCTAGTGTGTGGATAAGTCCGCTAAAAACACTCCAATGGCTTGAAAAACGACATATCTCACCCCTCCAAATGTTAACAAGTAAGACTCGTGAAGAATTACTAAATTTAATAGCCGAAAATGTACCCGGACTTGAAGGGGAAATTATAGCTTTCAATGAACTGCGGACTAAGGCACAAGGCATTACAGCACAAACAGTTAGCAGCGAATTAAAAGGCTTGGTTGAAGCAGGGAAAATGTATGAAAAGCTCCTTAAAAACATAGACAAACAAATCAAAGAAGCGGCAATAGTGAGCCATGCACAAACTTTCGAGAAACTACAAGACATAAAAGATAGTTTATTCAGCATCAACAACATACAGGAACGAAAAGTTGACTCTCTAGAGATGTTGATAAAGTACAGAGATGTCGTCTTTAGTGTAAAAAACACAATAAAATTAAACAATTCTGACGGGCATGTAATTAGCCTGTAATTAATTGTTTTAATGTTAGTTAAGTATCAAAACTAACCCAAGTCATTTAATTTTTTATGGAATTTAATTGTTTTATGTGTAAAGATTGTGTATTTTTGCGGCAATTATATTGAAAAATCATTTCAAAATGAAAATACTCAAAATGACAATTTTAAGCTTATGCCTGGTAACAGTATCAGCATTTGCTACCACTGCCTCTCAAGATTCTACTTGGAAGCGCCACCCACATGCTAAAACTAAATGGGTGGAAGGCAAACAAACCGATTCTGGACAAAGCCTACATTCTGCATACTACATGGACAGAAGAGCAAAGAAGTTCACAGTTGGTTTAATGGCTGGTACATCATTATTCAATGGTGATGCTGACAAGAAGCAATTAGGTTGGGCGGTTTCTCCATTCGTTAAATACTCAGTTTCTCAAACTTTTGCTTTGAGAGGTGAATTTAACTATGGTAAACTTAGAGGACAAAGAGATTTACAAAACCCAACTTTATTCAAAGACAATTTCAGATTTACCAGCATGGTTCAAGAGTGGAGTTTACAAGGTCACTTTACCCTTGGTAATATCTCTTTCCTACGTCCATTGCGTAAAACTCAAATGTACCTGTATGCTGGTATCGGTCAGACAACATTCAAATCTAAAGCTACATTCGTAGACCAAAGATTGTTTATTGGCGACTACTACTTAACTTCATACTTCGGTACTGGTACTCCTAATCCAAATTTAGGTAAAGAAGTTACTGAAGAGTTCCAAGATAGAAAATTCATGATCCCTTACGGTATCGGTTTAAAACATTACTTAAGTACTAAGTTTGACTTAGGTTTAGAATACCGTCACACTTGGTTAAGAAGTGATGATGTTGATGTTTACAACACTGCAATCTGGCAGAACAGATGGTTTGATTCTTATGCTTTCATCCGTGCAAGCTTAGGTTACAAATTTGGTGCTAAAAACGCTCAACACTACGATTGGTTAAGTCCGGTTGAATCTATCTACGACCAAATGGCTGATGTTAAAAAGAAAACTGATTGTTTAGGTGTTGACGATGACAAAGACCATGTGTCTAACTGCTTCGACCAAGATAACAAAACTCCAGATTCTTGTATGGTATACGGTAACGGTATGGCAGTTGACTCTGACATGGACGGTGTTCCAGATTGTCAAGATCAGGAGCCTTTCACTGACAAAGGTGCTACTGTTGATCCTGTAACTGGTGCTGCTATTGATAGCGACGGTGATAACATCCCTGACCACAGAGACAGAGAATTAAACTCTTCTCCAGGTGCTTTAGTTGATGCTAACGGTGTTGAAATCAAACTTTGCTGCAGCTGCGACAATGTTGCTTTCCCTCCAATCTCTATCAGCAGCAACTGCTTAACTAAAGAAGTTAAAGCTATGCTGTATCAGGTAGTTGATAAAATGAAACAATGCCCAGACAAAAAATTAGTTATCAATGGCCCTGCTGGTAAAAGCTCTAAATACAATGCTGCTACCAACACACGTTGCATGGACGAAATCGTTAAATTCTTAACTGAAAAATTCGGTATCTCTCGCGACAGAATCGTTACCAACTACAACGCTGGTACTGAATCTAAAAACACCATCGAACTTAAAATTCAATAATTGAATAAACAATATTCTAAAAAAGCCTTCCGATATCGGAAGGCTTTTTTTTTGCTCACACACACCTTCCAGGTCTCCGATCCTGGAAGGTGTATGCCCTGGAAGGTCTATCCTACTTCCCTACAGTAATATTCGCTTGTTTTAAATAATAAGGCTCGTAACTGATAATATCAGCAAAATCCTTCTGCTCCCAAGCCTCTGCCGCTAAGGGACATAAATAGGCTGAACTGGGCACAATAGGCAAATAAGAAATGCCTAAAAAATGAGAGGCTTTCTCACCTCCATCACCGCAAATGATAGTTTCATTTGATATTAACCACGACGGAACAAATCCCTCCTGATCGATGATGCCATTATTGATGTCTTGTAACAACTCTAACTCTCTATTATAGATCCCGTGATATACTTCCATCCTGCGGGCATCTATCATCGGCCAGATGGTCGATTTATCAGACTGCAACAACGCAGCCTTTGCCAAAGCTTTTAAGGTGCTAACTTTGATTAATGGCACCTGCAATGCATAACACAACCCTTTAGCTGTACTGCTGCCAATACGAAGGCCTGTATACGAACCCGGACCATCACTAATCGCTATTGCAGAAAGGTCGCGCATCGCTAAACCTGACTTATCCAGGCAATCTTGAATAAGTCGCATCAAAACTTCGGCGTGATTTTGTACAGTGTCAGAAACAGAGTGAAAAACTGCCCTCTCTGTTGCTACTGAAACAGAACATATCTGGGCTGAAGTCTCTAAACACAATATGTTGTATGACTTAGACATTGCCTAACTTCTGGAAATATACCCTCACCCTGTCTTTATAATACGGCGAAAGCTCGTTAGGAACACTGCGAAGTAATTCCATTTCTTTAGCTTTCTTTTCAAGATAGGCCTTAATCGCCGGAGGCATCTCTTTTTCAACTTCTTTAGCTTGCTCAGCTTCTCTTTGATCATCCATATCCTGCTCCATCTCAGCTTTCTCGTGCTCAAGCATTCTGGTTTCTATTTCTTTCATGCGGCGCATCGTTTCTGGAGTAATCTGCTTATTCACTAAATCCTTCTCCTGCTGTTCCATTAACTGTTTGGTCTTTTCCAAATCACCCAATGAACCAGGCTTACCCTCTTCTTTCAATTGCTTTTGTAAGCGTTCAATTTCTCGACGCAAAGCTTCTTGCTTTGCCGCTATACGGGCAAACTGCTCACTATTCGGATTCTTTCCCTGCTGCTGCTTGCCATCTTTCATTTGCTGCAACTGTTTACTAAGTTCATCTTGCATCTGCTTCATCCCTCCCATCTTTTTCTGCTTGCCTTCATTTCCAGATTTGCCTTTTTTCTTTCCTGGATTCTTGCACTGAGAATTGCCATCTTTCTTTTTATCCTTCATGCTCTCCTGCATGTTCTTCAAGGATTCACTAAGCATCAATGCCAGATTATTTAAACCTGTCATCACATACTGCTGATTGCTCAATCCTCGAGATACTATCACTTTACTAAAATCTTCAATCGCCAGATTCATGTGATAATTAACATTGCCAATTTCTTTATTGACAAAACTCTTAATGTGTATTTGACGCTTACTAAGAGCCAACAAAGAATCTTCCACCATCTTCGCACTCTCCTTCAATTTTTGCTGCTTAGCGCTTAGCTCTACGTATTTCGGACTGTAATAGCGGTTCTCTTTCATCTGATCCATCAAGGCTTCTTGCTGAACACTTAACTCAATCAGATTTTCAAGTATCTGACGCAAGGTGTAATAATCCTCCTCTTCTTGCTCCTGCTGAGCCTGCTCCAACGACTTCTTCATCTTTTCCGCCATCTCTTCCATCTTATCTGCTGCTTTCTTCTGAGACTCTCCAGCTTTCTTGTTTTGTTTTTTCTCGATATTCTCAGAACTCTCATCCATGCTCTGATCTATTTCCTGCTGATCCTTTTCAGTACTCTCCATATTAAGAGGTGTCTCCAGATCTTTATTCTTTTCTTCAGTTTCCTTTATCTCTTTCTTTAACTCGTCAAACTGCCGGTTCAACTCATCCTGTTGCTGCTTCAAAGATTCTTTAGACTCTGTTTTATCCTGCGTTTTCTGGGCAAGCTCTTTCTGCTTTTCCGCCAATTTCTGCAGAGCATTTGTCTGCTCATTGATTTTCTTCTCTAACTCAAGCTGCTTAAATTGTTCAAGACTGCGATCAAGCTCTTTTTTGATTTCTTCGTTGCTCAGCTTCATCTTATCAAGCTGGTTTTGAATTGCGTCTTTATTCTGCTGCTTCACCATCTCCTCAAGCTTCTTCACAAGCTCTTTCATCTCTGGTGTCATTACAGAGTTAATCAATTTGTCCAACTCTTCCTGTTTCTTTAATATCTCTTCATCTGGAGTTGATATATTTTGCTCCTTTTCATTTTGGGCAGCATTTTCCTGCTTTAATTCTTCTGCTTTCTTTTCAATTTTCTTTTGCTCAGCTATAAACTCCTTTAACTTCTGCTGCTGTTGCCAATCCAATTCATTGCTCTCCATCAACTCGCGCTTAAGTTCTGATCCACGCTTCTGCATAGTTTCAAGATCCTTCATCATTTGAGCCATTTTACTTTTTAGAGATTTATTGCCACTTTCGGTCTCCTTTCTGAGACTCTGCTCACTAGGTGCCTGCATTTTGAAAACCTGACTCTTGCTGGATTTTTTGCCATTCACAGCATCATTATCCCAAACTTCGAAATAGTACTCAAGTTCATCGCCATCGCCTTTTACCAACTCGCGTAAATCTGCCATGTAATAGAAAATCTCGTCAGTTGAATGCCCAATATTTACTGGCAGATATTTTAATACACTTCCCGAACTTATGTTTCTATAAACAAAATTCAATCTACTGATACCATAATCATCATCAGCCTTTCCATAAAAATATACCATAAAAGGATTTATGGAATCTTTCTTTTGTTCTGCCGCAATACCTGGATGTCTGTCCCCAATCACCTGAAGGGCATACTGCATGGTATCCTTATTAGCAATATACTTATTTAAAAGCTGAATGGTGTAGTTAACTGGACGAAGTACCTTGGCCTTGACAGTAAAGACATCCTCCAACCTGCTCACTTGAGCTTGCTCGCCTGCAAAAGCGAAATTCAATGATTCAACATCTTTTGTTTGAATAACCCACTCTACCTGAGTTCCTTCTGGTATCGTAAAATCTCCTACATTGTTTAATGATTCATTCTTTCTATTGATATAAGAAGGATAGTTAAGATTGACCTTAAAATTTACCAAAGTAGGATTTGGCAATACATCCAACTGATAGGTATTGGAATGGTAGTCTCCATCTGTAAAACTGAAAGTATGACTAGCCGTTAGGTTCGCCATCTCATAAATAAACTGATTCTTACCACTCGATTCCATTTTGATAAGATGGTTATCAATTTCTATATAAACTACCGCTGGCAACTGCTTTCCCTTTACCTCTAATTCGAATTTATAATCAGAATTTTTAAGGGTTTTCAAACTTGCATTTTTAAGCACAAACTCAAATGGAGCTTCCCTTGCAAACTGTTTATCGTAACCAATTATTCGCTCAGCTGGTTTAGTAATCATGCTACTCTGAAATATCAAAATAGCAACAAGAACAGTGAGTGGAAGTAATGTGTACTTTCCATATTGCTTTGCTGACACAGATAAATCTATAGCCGAAGAAAAACGAAAAGGACTAAGTTTCTGAATCCTCTGATTAATGCTTGCAAGCAAGAGTTCATTGTCGGTGTGACTGGCCTGATCTTGCAACTGAAGCGTATTGAGAAGCTTGTCTTTTATCTCAGGAAAATGCTGACCGACTAATTCAGAAGCCTGACTGTAACTTATGACTTTGCCAATTCTAAAACGCTTTAACAATGGTACAATCCAGTAAAAAGCAATTACCACCGAAGCAAAAATAAGATAACTAAAAAATAAAAAGCTTCTGAATCCCTTGCCGAAATGAGCAAAATACTCTAGCAAACTGGCCACTATGAAAAACGCGAGCAATCCACCTACACTGATCAGTAAACCTTGTACAAACCTATTGATGTAATACTTTCGTATAAACTCATCCAGTTTCTCGGTTAGTATGTTTTGTTTGGTGGACATCAGACAGACAAATATAACGCAAATTGCCTTATTTTGTTACCATTGCCACGAAATTTTGACAGAGATTTAAAGAATTTTTTTTTGGCCTTATTTTTGGTTATTTTTGTATAAAAGAAATCTTATGTTTCGTAAATTAATTTTCATCACTCTGAGCTTAACGCTGGCAATCGGCATCAGTTCTGCTACTTTCTCAGACAATCAACCTAAACCAACAAAGAAAGCTGCTAAAAAAACAAAAGCTAAAAAATCTAAAGATGACGATAGCAAACCTGCTGCCGCTGTTGCAGAACATATCACCTGGTACTCTATGACCGATGGTTTTGCCAAAGCTAAAAAAGAAAATAAAATTCTTGTTGTTGATGTTTTCACAGACTGGTGCTACTGGTGTAAGGTGATGGATAAACTTACCTACGAAAACAAAAATATCGTTACTAAAATGAAAAAATATGCCGTAGCGGTAAAGTTTAATCCAGAAGTGAATGCAAATCATACCGTAAACGGACAGGTAATGAGCTCTGATCAACTTGCCACTTATCTTAACAGAGGCGGAAGAATACCAGGCTACCCTATGACTTTCGTATGGAAAGATCTTAGCAACTCCAGTAAAATTGAACCGTATTCTGGCTACATGGATACCACTACTTTTAACGCTGTACTAAACAAATCTATTCAGGAATAATTTAGTCATACAGTCTTGTCCAGAAAATACAAACAAAAATCCTTTTTACTCGAATCTGTTGAAATTTCTGCTGCTGCTGCAGAAGGCAAAGCTATTGCCAGACATGAGGGTAAAGTAATATTCATCCCTTTCGCCGCGCCTGGTGATGTGGCAGATATTAAAGTTAACAAACAGAAAAAAAGTTATGCCGAAGGCGAAATCATTAATCTGATTGAAGCATCTCCTATTAGAACGTCAGTGACTTGCTCGCATTTTGGTAAATGCGGCGGTTGTAAATGGCAGCATGTACAATACGAATCTCAGCTTTCATTTAAGGAAACTCAGGTGAGAGACGATCTGCAAAGAATCGCTAAAGTTGAGGTGGATGAATTTTTGCCAATACTAGGCTGCAAAAACGTCTTTAATTACCGTAATAAACTCGAATTTACTTTTAGTAACAAAGCCTGGGAAGAACACTTTGATAAAGCAAATCCTAAAAGATTGCCGGCTCTTGGCTTTCATATACCAGGCATGTTCGACAAAGTGTTAGATCTTGATGCCTGCTATTTAGCACCCGAAGCTGCTAATACCATTCGCGATACCATCAAACAAAAAGCCATAGAAATGGCCATCACGTTCTTTGATATTCGCGAACAGCATGGTTTCTTACGCAATTTGATGCTTAGATGCAATACAGCTGGTGAATGGATGTTGGTTTTGGTTGTTGGCGAAAACAATCCGGAACTGGCTTCAGAACTCCTTACTTCTGTTATGCCTCAGCTAAACATGGTAACAGAATGGTGCTACGTGGTGAACGAAAAGAAAAATGATTCCTGGACTGATCTAGAAGTACATACAATAAAAGGCAATGGTTACCTGATTGAATCTCTCGAAAATCTTAAATTCAAAATCAGACCTCAGTCTTTCTTTCAGACCAATGCCGCTCAGGCACTTAGACTATATCAGATAACTCGCGAGTTTGCGGGTTTGTCGGGCTCTGAAATCGTATATGACTTATACACAGGAACTGGCTCTATCGCACAATTTGTCGCTGCCGGTGCAAAAAGTGTAGTCGGTATTGAATACGTAGAAGCCGCTATTCTTGACGCGAAAGAAAATGCCGTACTCAATAACATCAGCAATACATCCTTCTATGCAGGCGATATGAAACTTGTCCTAAACGATGAACTTATCGCTAAACACGGCAAACCTCAGGTGATTATTACTGACCCGCCACGCGATGGAATGCACCCTGATGTAGTTCAAAAAATCAATGAATTACTACCAGATAAAATTGTCTATGTAAGTTGCAATCCCGCTACTCAGGCACGTGATATTGCTTTACTTGCCGACAACTATTCAGTGAAGAAAATCCAGGCAGTGGATATGTTCCCGCACACGCATCACGTCGAGTCAGTGGCTCTGCTGATCCGCAAATAATTACTCTTCACTTACCGGTGTCACCGTATAAGTAAATGTCTTAAACTGATATTTAGAAATTATTGGATTGTATATTTTAACATTGCTAATCCGAACGGTATAGGCCACATTAGCACTTACTGCTGCTGGCATCTGCCACACCAGGGTGTTTAAGGCATAGCCATACTCTGGCTTTTCTTTAACTACTCTTAAAGGCTTTCCTGCTGCATTTACCGTTACTATTGCCTGATCAAATTCGGCATCTTTGTACGAAAAACTCCAACGCTGTGGCACCAATGCTTTAGGAAAATAATCGGCTGCAGGCCAGGCCACAAATTGTGTATCAGGAAACAGCAAGGTTTTTTGCAAGGTTTTATTGCTGCTACCAAACACATATAAACACATGGCATTGTCGGTGCTACCATGACCGAATACATTGTTAGTCGGATTGAGTATCCAACGACGATGACCAACTGCACCGTTATTGGGACCAAAATCTTCGACCTGCCCCATCAATGCCTCAATAAATCCATAGCCTAAGGACAGGTTTCCACTGCCTGCCGCTAAAGCTCCGTCTTTGGTATAACATTTCCAGGTGGTTTTGGGCGTGTGACTTAATTGATTATTGACTTCCATCATATAGGCTGCTTGCTGGGCCTTTTTATTCAACACAGGATCCAGTACACAAGAATCGTATACCCCTGCCAGTCGCCTAACATAATTAATACGCTGTAGTAATTTCTGATCAGATGC
>JACCDI010308798.1_pt1 | contig 12546 bp, 13 predicted proteins | sample 7442791 | NCBI WGS metagenome assembly JACCDI01 (sample SAMN15323434, study PRJNA562643) | freshwater metagenome | isolation source: river surface water | place: USA:Blue River Watershed | collected 2017-08-15
AGAATGGTACATATCATGCAAAATGCAAAAAAGCCCATGGGAGGCCAGTAATTTTTATTTTTCAGTGCATGAGGAGTGAAGTTTTCTTCTATAAACAAACTGGTACAAAAATTATATAGCATGAATTTGGTTGGCACTGTTGGTCCAACCAAATGCAGGGGGTTCTATTTGATTTTTTAGGGAGCCTATCAACATTATTTGATAAGTTGAAGATCTCTTTTCTACGACATTTTTCATCAGATAAATCCATCTAAACGAAATACTATTTCCTAAGTTGCTTGTCTATTTGGTTGGAAATATGGTCAAATAGATTGGAGAGGTTTAATTGTCATATTTTTAAAATACTCATACTTCTGGGAGTATATTTGTATTTCAGTAAGTATAATGTGCAATTGAACAGATGAGAAAGCTTTGCCCTTCCAATATTCAAATGGATAGTTCCTTGCTCTGTTAGTATTTGTATTGATGTAATTCAAAAAATTTCATTTCTTAAAAAACATAATTATCAGCACTCCTAATATTCATTCAATTCATTGAGAGCATGATTTATTGGAGTGATGGCTCTGACTACTAATCATCAGAGAACAAAGGCATCTTGATGATTCCAAAATGAATTTTAAGATCTCATTCTCAAGTATAAATGTCATCATCCTAACCTCAACAGTAGAAAGACAAGTGCAAAATACCTTGCTTTCTGTCAATATAAAGCAGCAAATGCCAGGAGTTTGAATTCCAAAGAAACTGAAAAATCTGACTTCAAGTCAAGTTTGATGTTATTGCCAGTCATAAGTTGAAGAAAACCAAATTGGAGATCAAGAAAACGTTACTTTATTTTGTCAGAAGCTATTTGACAGAGAAATTGTTGCAATTAGGCACACTAAGTCAGATGTTGGTATATTACCTGCAGATTTCCATAAGTGGATGAAGATAGGGGTACAGAGCAACTATGCTCATCAATGGGTTAGTGGGGACTTTGGAGGGTTTGTTACATGTGAAGATATGATTAAGTTGTTTGGAATTCAGATTTTTGTCAAAGAATTTTCGGATCTCTAATGATTCTTACCAACATCATCTTCAGATTCACTTTGCAATGACACAATCCAACAATCATGTTTCAACAGGAGGGCAGTCACTAAAGTAACACAACTCCCAGCATACTCTTTTGAACCAATTATAGAACCCATCCATTGCAGTATTCAAGAGCACATACTTTGTTGTAGGGTGATTGTGGGTAGATGTAGATGCCAATAAGACACCCAACTGCTCTCCCCAGTGGACAGGATACAAACCACACCCACTAAGGACAAGAAGCTAAAGCATGTATTTCACTTCATGGCAGTGGCAGCTTCAGGGTTGATTGTCAATATTTCTCCTGAAAAATTGGGAACATCAGTTGCAAGGGTTCTTTGGAATGCAATTACTTGTGTCTCACCTGCTGAAAAAGATGTGATTCTTCCTTGACTGTAGATAACTCAAAATGGCTAACTATCAAGAGGAGAACATGTCAAATTCAATTCAGTTTGTGGATTTTCTTGTAGTGAAGTGACTGGGTGCAATGAAGAACACAGCAGCACTTCAATTTGAGGTTGTTAATGCGATGACAGCAGAAAAGCGCAGGTCAGGCATTCAAAGTTATGGAATTCACACCAAGTTTGTTGCTAAACTAAACTCAACACAACAAACTGTGAAAGCACAACCATCAGTGATGAGACATGGTTTGGGGAAAGTATGATTGGCAAGAATTGCAACAATGATTTCAGAGTGCACTCTAAATACCTGGGTTTACAAAACCAAGACAAACAGTATTGCTCAGGAATGGCACAAAACTCAATCTATAGTACCCCCTTCAAATTTCTCCAAAAACCAAAAAGTTGTGCATGAATGGATATCCTTGGAATCTTGTTTACATAAAATGACTCTGAAACAAGGGACATAAGATTGGTTCCTTGTATGCACATGTTTTGTTTCACCAGCTCTACCCTTTATATTGCTGTTGATTTGTCTTCAGCTGTCTACTTTGAACATCTAGAAAGTTGATCCTCCAAGAAAAATGAAAATTTATCCTCCATCTGAATCCATTCATTGCCACCACTGTCAAAAATGCAGTCAACACAAATGAACCCAACACTTCAATACAATAAATTGCTCAAAGTAGAGTTGGAAACAGTAAAGAGTCTGGAAGAACCATAGCAACAGAGACTGTGATTGTATTTTGGTTGACAGGTGGAAGACTCTGGCCTTTCTAGGAGATATTGCTTGGGATCATTCTGTTCAGTTACAACCAAACCAAACATACTAGGCAGCAAATCATTCCTCACCAGATAAGACCTCTTGTGACACTTATTGGGTGTGCTGCTGAACAAGAATCATCAAATTGATCCCAAGTTAATTCAATCCTACCAAGTTATACCAAGTCTTTGTCAATAGGATCCTATTTGATCCAGAAATCTAGGAGTCATGGATTGACTGTAAGACAAGATAGTAGAGCATGTGTAGCACTCCCAGATGGAATGTTCCTGTTGATGAAGCAAAGTGGAAATATATATATATTATACATGTGGGCTTGAGATCAAAACTTGAGGAGTCAGAGGTAAATCAGATTCTCTGATGAATGATATCATTGTTGAATGTAAATACTGGATTGAGTACAATGCCAGAACTGTATAGTTCAAAAGAGCTGTGACTGATAATGCATACCAAACCCAGGTGTGTCAATATGCTACTGTGCTTGGGCTGAATTGTGTATGTCTTGTGTACTGTACCATTGGTACCTTGCCAAAGAAAATGATGTTCATAAACATTTCAAATGAGCAACAGATGATATTGTTGGAACTGCAGAATTAACTGGCGTTGAATCATTTGCAGTTTGCGAATGGAGAAGAGGTAACCAAGAATAAAGACTGAGTAACAATTACTCCTGTTCAAACAGGTATGCACAAGAACACCACACTTCAGATTTATGATTATTGATGTGGTAAGCTCACTCCTAAGATGTTGTCAAGAATGGCACATGACCACCATGCAGATATTCTATTGATCTTCAACCTGTGTTAGAAATAAGACAATGGGAAATATTGACACAATCTACAAGGTGGCCAACTACCAACTACAAAAAAGCTGTGGGAGGATCAAACAGCAAAATGAGATCATTGACATTGTACACAATCTTTGACTGTGTATTTTACCTTGCATTCAAGATTCATCAATACACTCAAATATGAAGAGTGATCTCAATAAACTCACATTATTCAGGAATCTACAACAACTCAAATGACAGATGTCATTTACAGGGTTCTTATCTGAGTTAAACAGAGTGGATGAGTTGGCAAGATGCAAGATGAAGATGAGCCAATTGATTTTTGCCTGTGAGAGTTCATTTCAGTAGGCCACAAAAACATTTTGAGTCATAATACTCAAACATGCTAGGATATTGCAAATATTTTGACCCCAACCATGAACTATACTCACTGAGATTAGATATATCTTTTCTTTGTCAAGGTGTTACAACCAGTGAAAGAGTAGGCAACTCAACAGTGTCATAGTACTGAGGTTGGGGTTGATGTTTACCTATGCAAGTACTGTCATGCTAGGTTTCACTGGCTACATATTTCAAGCCTTCCAACAGACAGCCTTAAAATTAAAACACAACTCCAACTACTTGTGGTAATGAAAGGTTTTTCCAGTAAAAGCCTTGATCTTGCAACAAAATAATGATCCAAATATTGAACTGTACAATCAAACTGTTAACTGAAATGATGATTATCATGATGATATTAGCAGCAGTGATAAGGATGATTGTATAAACAACAGAAGCAGAACGCATCAAGGTAGCAAGATGGCTCATGGACACAGGAACACCAGGCCTGTTATTTTTGTGATCTAAAGCAAGACTAAAATAAAGTTCCTGGGAGAGTGTGTTGAGTGAAACAAAAACTAGATCCTAAAGGCAATGTTTCAATGCATCAGAACATCTGAGAACACTTTGTGATGAATTAAAACTGTCCCAATCAATTCCCATGAAAATTCACAAATGTATTGCCATTTGATCATCAATTTTGCAGTGATTCGATTTTTTGTAAGATTATTTCCACTCAATCATGTTTGTGTCCCAGTATGAAACAGATTAATTTCGATTCCCTAGTAATAATTGTACATAATTATCACCAATCAGTAGTAATGATTTCACCCAACAGTCATTATTGATTGTAAGGGATGTATAAATGAATTTACAACAGTAATTTGAAAATAATATAAAAGGTATGTAAAGTCATTGTGTTACTTCTAAATGTTGCATTGGTCAAAAGAATTACCCAAGTGTCCAAGTCTTTTTTCAACATCCAATGAATAGAATAAAATCATTTTCAATTAAATTATCACAAATAATAAATCCATGATCATGCCAAATCTTGTTGATGTCATCATTATCCTTCCTGGTGGTGTTTCTATCTGTTATGGCAATACATCACCCTCTGAAGCAGCCCCCCCTCAAAGACAAAACAAGTGCAGCCAACAACAAAACCAGAGCTTATCAAGCCCATAAAACTTTGCTGAGGAGTCAACCAAGGAAGATGATGACTACAAATCCATCTTCTTCAAGAAATTGGACACCCCCTCCAGCATTCCTCCATAACTACTCATCTGTCAATGATAAACTTCCCAGTCCATTGAAAATGATTAATGCCAAAAGTGCCACCAAAGCACAACCTGGCACCTCCAACTCTGATATAATGGCTTTGTTCTACAATTATTATTATTGGCTTGGCACCAGCGGCCATTGCATGAATGTTCTTAGTTCTAAACAGCTTTCTTGTATTTGTTTGTCAATTTTTGAAAACAATGATGATCTTGTTGAGGTAATTGCAACTTATGTGTTTGCATTGACAAAAAAATTTTACAAACAATGGCAAGTGCTGTTTATATCATGGTATTCATTGCTCAATGCAATTAAGACCATTGAGTGAAATTGGGAAGCAGGCAGGAATATAATTTCCTGTGGATGCTTTAAATTTTTCTAGTTTTGACATGAATGTTGTCAACACTAACAAAATATTTACCTCTGCCTTGCATAGTTTGTTTGGTCAGGGCAGAAAATTCTGGGAAATATTACTACTGTGTTGTTGACACCGGAGTTTGTGCAAAAGTCCACAGCAATACTGGGAACAAATGTGCCTTCCAACTTAACAACCAAAGCACCATTGCTCTGTATGATCATTTCAAGGCTCTGAAAGACAGTGGAATTGCAATATTTTTACACAACTGCCACTAAAGTTTTTGTTTTTCTGTGTTTTTCTGACAATTTCAAAAAAGCAGGCTTATGTTTATTAAAACATACAATAATGAAAGTTTTATAGTGTACAATATTTTCTAAAAAATGATATTAAGTCATACATAGAAGAATTCCGTTTGAATCTTTTTTAACATTCAAACTTAATGTAGGAATAATATACATATTTTTATGGTGAAGCGGGTTTACCTCCATTGAAACAGGTTGCTGGTTGTCATCTGTCATTACACCAAGAAGAAGCGCAAAAGACAAGAGCAAATAATTCATCTACTGGCATTCCCGGTATAAAAGTAACTGTGATTTTGCAAACTTGGGTAATTTTTAACACAATGAATGTCTAAACAATTAAAGTGTTTGAAGATTCTAAACACATCTACTCTTAGAGTTCTTGAGCTTAGGCACAACATATGTGTGGTTGTCATAGGTTTTAAGAGCTCTAAAAATTACCCAAGTTTCATGAGATATGAGAAACTTTTGCAAATTTCATCCATTAGGCATTTAGTGGCTCAGGTGTAAGCAATTTATTTTATTGTTTATTGTTATTTGGAAACACACAACTAAGGAACTATCACAGATATTATCCATGATAGTTAACTATCACAGTTAACTATCATGCTTAATAACAGTGATAATCAACTATGTCTGCTACTGTGTATTTATATATATTGTTACAGTAAATGATGAAAATAATTAACTATCACAGTCATTATCTGTGATAGTTAACTATCACAGTTATTATTGGCAATAGTTAACTATCACACATAATATCTGTGACAGTTAAGTATCACTGTTATTTTTAGTCTGTGATCATACAATTGAAAACTCTAATATTGCCAAACTAATGACTCCAATTCACTATATTCCTCATGTCCATGAGTGAGGTATGTGCAATGCAATTTGTTCATGACACCATCCAAGACACGTCCACAAGAGACAACAATGAGAATACTGTATACCTGCAATCAAACAATGGCAAAAGTCCATTGTACTATTGCTATTGTTCAATTTTGGGCTACAATGCCCATCCCACTGCAACAGGCAATGTCAGAGTGACCTGGCAAGGTTCAAGTGACAATCAACCTAAGACAGCTGCTGTCTCCATCTACACCTACCATAGGTTTTGGCGCCTTTACTACCCAAATCACCATAGGTTTTGGCACCTTTACTGCCCAAACCGTAAGGTGAGTAGGATTCAAGATGACATGTTCCCCAATTGCTACTAATATGCCTATAAAAAACACAGTCTAACTCCAAACATATTGTTTCAACCTCAACAAGATTCAACACAACCATCCTTCTCCAAAACAGAATCCAACTGATATACCCAGATTTGAGTAATGGTATTTCTTGAAATCATGAAAGACTGGGTTTAGAACTAGACAAGCATTCAACGCACACAGAGACAAGAAAAAGGGGCACGTGAATGGCACGTGCCCATGACGTCACAAAGAACCAAAGCAGGAGGCACAGGAATCAACTAAAGAGGATTCCCGGGAATCATGAGAGAGGCGCAACTGGGCATAACAGCATTGTCTGATTTTATAAATTGGAACTTTATAAGGTATGTCAATATTGTCAATGAAATAATCTTTCAAATTATTCAACTAAAACTTTTCTTTCCTGTATTTCTTCCTGGTTTCCTTTCTGAAAGATGTTGTCATCCCTCAGACAAATGTCAACCTATATGCTAAAATGAACCAACAACTGTAAATATCAGAATTCTTCAAACTTTTGGGATGCATATTTTCATCACCTGGTTTGAAGGAATTTCAGACTGATGGGACTGGTGGTCATCCAAACCCATCAAATCTTTCAGTGGCACCCCTTTCAGATTGAAAAAATACATGTCAAGTTGGCAATTTGAAGATATCATGCAAGCTCTTTGATACACAGACAAATCACCACCAAACTACACCAACTGCTTCCATGATGTCAGGCAGATGGTTGCCAAATTCAACAATTGCTACAAAGAAAATCACATCCCTGGATGGATTTCATGTATTGACAAAAGTATGATTGACTGGCTGAATAAGCATTGTCCTGGATGGATATCAGTTCCTAGGAAGCCACATCCATTTGGCAATGAATATCACACAATCTGCAATGGAGATTTATTGCAAGGGGTGCTGATGATGTTTCATGTTGTTGGTGGAAGGTGGAAGGGAAAGATTGGTCACCACAGTTGGGACCAAAGGAGTTTGATGACCTTGGAAAAACAGTGGGTCTGATGCTCTGGATGAGTTGCAATTTGTTGAACTCCAGCAAAGTTGTGACAATTGATAGTGGGTTCTCTGTGTAGAAAGGAATACTTGTAATGAAGGAAAAGGGTGTGTTTTGACAGGCTCTTGCAAAGCCCAGAGAAAAGGGATGTGGCCAGTTTTGATTCTTGGTAAGTAAGTCAACAAATATTTTGCAACTAAGCAGATTGGCCATTGCAAGAAACTGGATCAGGTTCTGGATCGGGTCAAGTTTTTCATCCATTGTCAGAAAGAGGAAAAATATGTAACAAAAATCATGTCTTGTCATGGAGTTCTTACTCTGGTGGAAGACCATAAGACTGATCATGACATGATAAATGCCAATAGCTCCAGATTCATCCCTTGATTCAAGTATACAGAGCCCATCTCACACCACAATCAAGCAAAGCATTGGGTGGATGATACCAACAACCACTGACATGATCCAATTGCACTTCTGCAGTCTAAAGGACAAAACAGTGGTTAAATAGACTATTTACATTTCTTTTAGAAGTAGCAGAGACAAATGCATCAAATTCATGGGCTTGGGCAAGGGAAGATAAGGCAAAACCTCAGTTAATTTTTTTCTGAGCATTGGCTCAGAAAATATTGACCAACAATCTTGACAATAATGGGATGACAGTGACTTGGATTGGACGCCTGAAGACTCAGTGGATCATAAAATGATGAAGAGACCTTTGAGCGCCAGAGTTTGGGACAAGAGCATTGGCTTGGGCTGTTGCCAGGGATGTCTACCAAAAACCAAACTGTGTCACCTTTGAATGTCAAAACCAGTGCAGGACTTGTGTTCTTGTAATAAGAAAATCTCTATGTGTCAAACTTTTTACAATTTCAATTTTGCTGATGTTTAATTGTTCACCCTCAAATTTAGCTGTGTTACAGCTAGTTAGCTGTGCTTTAGTGGCAGAAGTAGCTGCACTTCCACAGTCATTTCTGACGTCATTGTTGATTATGTTGTTATCCACACACACCAATAGAAGTCAAATCAAATTCCTGCACCATACAGATGCTGAGAACCTGCATTTTTTGTCTGCAATGAGCAACAATTGGTCAGAATTTTTTCCTTATTTTCACACAAATTCAAAACCATGGCAGTATGGCAACTCCCCAAAAACTTGACCTGAATGCTGCAGTATCAGCAAATCTCAGCCTCATAAAGCCCAACCAACACTGGAGGGAAGTCTTCTAGAATGATAATTGTTATTGCTGCCTGAATTTCATCATTGAAGGCCTTGATAACGTCAATGGGAGGCAGATTCTGCAGCTCACTCAGTCAGAATATCCCAACAAAATTTTCCATGCTGCTCCTGGTTCAATGAAATTAGAGAGAAGCAGTCATCCCAATCAATACTTTTGTAACAATGGAACTCTCCCAGAACCAATGGCTTGCAACATCAATAATGACAATGAGACTGGATACCAAGAGCCTTTTGAGGATGGAGCACTTGATGAAGATGGGGAATCAGGCATTGCCAAACCTGACTTGAATGAAGCAATGCCTCCAAACCAGGTACCCCCCAATATCAACAGCACTTCTGAAGATGGAAAGTTGATGTGGACCACATTTGTTGATTCCATCAATTCTTGTGCAAGAGTGACAGTAGTTAAAGCCAATATGACTCTCAAAAAACATCTCCAGCCAATATCAAAGAATGGAGCTCAATCACTTTTTTCAAATACTTCACTCCATGAAATTTTTGAAGATCACATCATCACATCATCCATGAACAAATAAGATACTGGGTGCAGTGGGGAGGGTAAAGAAGTTAACTTTGTTTAAGCTGAAGATTTGGCTTAGCACATGGTTTGTGTTGAGCTTGCATCCACAATATACTTTGGATAAATTCTTTCTTGCAGAAAAAGATGTCTATGGCAAAAAGATGAAACAGAATAGCTTCTGGGACCCTCCAAAGCTAGGGAAGTACATGTCATACAACCGTTTGAAGGATGCTCCCGCTTACTTCCGACTTTGTAATGATCCTCCTCCTATCTACAGAGATTGCTGTTGGATGATTTGCCCACTCATTGAGGCATTCAACATGCACATGGAAGAGATTTTTGAGCCATCATGGTTGACCTGCTTAGATGAATCAATGGTGTCTTTTCTCAACAAACACTGCCCAAACTGGGTGCGTATTAAGCAGAAGCCGCATCTATTTGAACACAACACAATTGATTGTTGTTTTTTGAGTATTATTTTTGGATGGAACTTGTTGAGACAGAGAAGATTGGCCAAAGGAAGGACCGCATGCAACATCAGAGTTCAAAGGGGCCATGCCAAAGACTGCTACCCTTTGCATATAAGTGACTAAGAGTATTTGGGGCACAAAGAAAGTCTGCCTCTTCAACTCTGGGTTTGGTTACATGTCAACACTCCCTGAGCTTGAGAAACATGGCATCTACAAGACAATGGTGTTCAGGCAGATGGGCATTGAGTGGCCAAACAGCTTTGATGCAAAGAATGTTTTGAGGTACATGGAAGGCAGGGTTGTGGGAAATCGGGTCATCTGCAAGGGAAGTAATCATGATTATCCAAACACCAATCTTTGGTTGGTATCAAATGGCAGACTCCAAGCATACTTTGATCATGGTGAACACATGGTCAACTATTCTCTAAAAGGCCAAATTCAATTGTCACATTGGTGGGCAACTACAGGAGATCAATTACTCCAAGTATATGTATTGGTAATACTTTGGTTGTCATGCTGGTGATGACAATAATAACCATTTTTACGACTGTCTGTCTTTTTAAGAGACGTTTACTCCTGACTGTTGGGATCTGCATCATTTTGGGTATTTGATTGGATTGTGCCAAGTGAATGCATTGCTTGCTGTTAATATATATTTGGCTGTCAAATTAATTGTCATCCCTCAATGACCAAGGCTGAGTTCACACATGACTTAGCAAAGGACTTGATTTTACTGAAGATATGTATCTCTTGCTGAGGTTCTTGGTGTCAATTATGTTCCTTGCATCAAAAAAGGGCCACTGACTCTGCCAGAGGGAGCAAGTTTCTAATACTTCAATGATCAAACACCATTTCCATGTCACAAATTTTGTCAATTGGAAACACACCATGGGCAGTGGGATGGTGAGAAGTTTGCAAAATCAACATCTGTATATCCAAAAAGCAGGTACAAAGAGTGCAAACAGGAGGTAAGAACTTTTGCTATTGTTTTTGGGGTTAGATGCTTTGCTTCCAGTGTCATGGAGAGCATTTTCTTACCTTTGCAGAAAGGAATTGATTGCATGTATCAAATTTGGGACACAGGATCCATCTTTTCTATGTCTCCAAGGTGTTATTTCCTGATTGATTATTTTTGGCATAATGAGTGAAATAGCAATTGCCATTCAAAATTACCAGTTTTCAACAACTAGGAACATTTTCCACACAACACACACCCAAATAACCCAGCACTGTCAAATTCTAAAGCCTTTCCTCTATTCAATGGAATAAATAATAATAATATTTGTCAGAAAATGAGGTGCAGCTTTTTAATTGCAGATCACATTCAATTAGCTTTGTACAGCAAAAACCCATGTTTTGGTCAACTTCAGCCCTTTTGGAACCAATGATCATTAACCCTAATCAAAAAAATCAATGCATATCTGTGTTCTACACATAATAATATTTACTCATTATTGGTATATCAACTTCTAGGTGAGATATTTAAGGGTGTGTTTACAGCTAGTTAGCTGTGCCATCAGACAATTAACCACTGACATGAACAGTAAAGAGCAAACATAGACTAATTAGACTGTAAGCAAGATCAATTTTTATATGTTTAAGTGTTCAATTTGTGTATACCATGGATTCTAGTCTGTCTTTTTTATTGAATTTTTGACGCTACAACATTCTTTACTACAGCAATATTGTATTTTACTATGAATTCAGCAATGTTTGTTCTTTTTTGGCCTTTTTGTGGATTTTTCCTGTCTTTTGAGGCTTCTTCTGTGAAGAACCCTGTTTTAGCCAGCAAAAAAGGTAGGAATAGTACTCTTCTGAGAGGCTCACCTTTGTCATGCTACAGCCACAAATCTCCCCACATATCACACAATAATCAACACTTCCCAACTCTCAAATCACCATGATGATATTGTTTTGCTTTAAACACCACCCATTGACATTGCCACCTCACCCATCATTACCTTCCTTTGCCTCCTCCTGTTTTTGTCATGAGTGGTATATGCCAAAATCCCAACCCAATCAATCCACATAATGTTATTGCTGGTAGGAATGTGTTGATGACAAATGCCATGCAAGCCATCATTGTTTCCAACAAAGACTGGTTTGAAGTTTTGAAAGAGTCAACTGATGATGCTGTTTGCAAAATAAATGAGAAAAAGGACATATCACGGAAGCTTCTGTTGGTTAGAAATTTGCTTCTCTCAGATGCCAGAGAATATAGATGGATTCTCTAACCTCTATAATGTACTCAAAGAAACACTCCCAAAATGTTGGTCCAGCATCAGCAACCAGAAAAATGATGTACTTGCAACATTCATCATGAAGTTGGCTGATCCAATGAAGATTATCAATCAACATCTTCTGGATCAAAAACAACATCAGAGTGTTGCAAATAATACCTACCAATCTCAAGCTTTGATCACAGAGCAGATAATCTCCAGGTTCATCAACTTAGTGTCCAGAATTGACAAACACTGCCATGATAAAATAACTGTCAGTGCAAAAGACCCACTACTCAGAGGACATTCTCTCACCACTAAACCAAAAGCCAGAAAATACCAGGATGAAAGAAAGCCAGAAGATCCTTCATTTAGAATCTGCATTTTTGCAACTGCAAAAGCATCAATTGTCCAACTGATAAGAAAACAGTGCAAGAGAAAATCTCAAGGATCTCAGAGTTCACTAACAAACTTTTGAGATTTGGAACCACTACCTTTCTATGATGGATGAAGCCAAGAGCAATAACCAACCATCTCCAGATTTTCCTAGCCATCCTGCTACCAAGAATCCCATCAAGAAACCACCACCAGAACAA
>JACCDI010362542.1_pt1 | contig 12546 bp, 9 predicted proteins | sample 7442791 | NCBI WGS metagenome assembly JACCDI01 (sample SAMN15323434, study PRJNA562643) | freshwater metagenome | isolation source: river surface water | place: USA:Blue River Watershed | collected 2017-08-15
ATTTGATCAAAATTACACTTAGGACAACCATGCCCTTGTAAATGTTGATTTGCTGGTTGTGGAAATATCCCATGAACTGGACATTCAATATCTACTTTGTCTGTAGAATTAAAACATTTGCTATTGAAATAGCTATACTTATCACCATGTACCTTTTTCGCATTTGCTATAAAATATTCTGTATTGTATTTACTAAGTTTTGATTTAGTTATTTCTCTTCCACATTTTCTGCATCCACATTTTAGCCTAATATGATTTTGTGGTATTTGTGAGAACTCACCATGGATTAGACAAATAATTGTAATTGGGGTTCTAGTGTTTTTCCATTCTACTTTAGAATAGTCGTATTTGCCTTGATGAATGTCTTCAGCCTGTTTAAGAAATGTCTCTAGGGTAGTTAATCGATACTTTCCACGAAAATACTTTGCAGCACAATCAGCACAGCCGTTTCCAGAAAGATGATTAGTAGGTGTTTGTTTAAACTCACCATGTTCGGGACATATTATACATACTTTTGAATGACTCCCTTTATATTCTACTTTAGTATAGTTAAATTTATCCCCGTGAACATTTATCGCTTTATTAATAAATTCTGCTGTTCTAGTTTGGATACTTTTTTTCATACTATCAATAAACTTTGACATTTAAAGGCTAAAAGAATATCTTACTTATTATTATCAAATAACAACTTATTAAGGCATCTCGTAGTGGCTATTCTAATGTCATCCGTTTCTGTTACACCTTGTCCTTCAGCAGTGCAAGAGCATACTAATGCATTTGTGTTTGCTGAGATAAATTGTATCGTTACTTCGATGGTGTAACCTCCCATTCCAGTATTTCTTGTTCCGCTTTTGCCAAAATTAACTATCAATGTTTCATTAGCTAATTCTTTCTTTAGTTCAGGAAGCCTTATAAAACCTTCTTTAGACAAAAGTCCCGTTATTTCATCACTTGGATTTATTGTGTTACTTGAAGAGTAATATTGTCCGTAAAAATTTGTACCTCCATAACTTGATGTAAGACTATTGGTTGGTGTAATGTAAATGTATTTATAATTTCTTAACTCACCATTTTTTAAACTTGTTGCGGGTAATAATGTTGTTGAACAGCTATTCAATAAAAGTATTGTTATTGTTAAGCTAAGGTATTTTGCTATTTTGACCATGCTGTTATTTCTTAAAATTGTTACAGAATATTACAAATCTAGTAAATAATCTCAAATTGACTATTACAAAATCAAAAAGGGAATCAGCGTAAAAAGGGGGCAGCTATCGGTTCCAAAATAGTTCTAGGGTTTATTGACTGGGAGGTACCTACTCTCTTGTTCACACAACAAAATAACTTAGCCAGTTAGAAATTTTAGAAAATAATTTTTTTAGTGAAAATCCAAAAAACACCAACTTAATGCTATATCTATTTATATTAGATGCTAGAATTAGTTATTAGTTTAGAAGGGGCTTTTTAGGCGTAGTGTGTATGCACCGTTGAAAACAGACAAATAAAATTTTAGGCTAACTTGGGATTTGGTTTTTAATTTCTTCCTTTCTCTCAAGCATCATCAAAATGTCTGTATTTATTTTTCTGAATAGATCATCGAAATTCATCACTCCTATTTTTTCATATTGGTATTTATAGTTTGGGGCGTAACTCATCATTTTATTTTTCCTAGCACTCATCCAACTACTGCTAAAAAAAACATCATTAACTCTGAGGTTTTCTGAGAATTGTACATGCTTTGGACCTGTTACGAACTTCCTGTATTGGTTGTCTTCAATCGATATTCCAATTTTGTAGTCATTGGTTATTTCTACAAGAAAATCGATTGTAGCTTTTTGATTATTAATTGAATAAGAAGCCGCTGCGTTGTTTTCATTAAACTTATTAAATCGTAACAGTAAATGACTGGCTCTTAATTTTTGGTACCCTTCCCACAACTTGATGTCATTTAGTTGGGCATAAAGTTCTTTATTTACTGAAATAGCAAAATTGTAAACATCTGAAATGTCTAATTGTTCTGACAAATAGGCAAGGTTTAATGTAAAGTCTTTGTAATCCGAAATAAGATCAAAATAGTATTGTTTTGAGGTAAATTTCGAGGGGTTAATTGCTTCCGAAATCTCTCTGTACGTTATTACCTTCCATCCTTGGAATGAAATTTCTTTACTCCAAAATAAAGTAGCTAGTATTAGTTCAGTATCTGACTCGCCAAATGATTTTTTTATCCTTTCAAGTTGATCATAGGTTGGAAAGTCCTTAACCTTATTTTCAATGATTATTTTTTTATTGTCGCTGTCAGTTATGTAGAGATCTACTTTAGATTTAAATTCACCACTGCTTTGATTGTGCTCTCTCTTAAACTTCAGATTACTATTTATGGTAGTTGAGCTAAATAATTTGATAGTTTCAGTTTCGTTTATAGTGGAAAGCCAAAACCAAAAATTGGTATGAAATAGCTCTCTGGACGATAGAAAAAGATAGAACAGAGGACTGTTTTTTAATTTCAGAATTGTTTGTTCAATTTTGTCCATTGTCAATTACGTCAGTTTATTACGACAAATAAATTTAATCAAATTTTAATTTAGGCAAATCATTAACAATATCAACTGTTTGAACACTCACATTAATAACACTCAATAATAAATCCAAAATGTAACGAGGATTACCAACTTCCTCTGCCCAATCGTTAGGGTCATTTTTTATTCCACTTCCTTCACCTTTAGAATTTAAATCGATTTTAACTTGATAACGTTCCATTATCCATTCTATAGCACTTTTGCCATTAACAAGATATTCATAAGCCTTTGCAGGGATATTTGATATAGTAATTTTGCTATTGTAGTTAATGGTTTCCTTTTGGTTTTTTTTAGGGAAACGCATTTTTTCAACCGTATAGAATTGACTATCATCTCCTGTAACTATTACGTCTTTAAAAGGAGCAACGCTTTCATAATTTAAATGTAATTCAGCTAATGAACGTCCTGCTTTACTGAATTTCCAAAAATCACGAACATCTTCTACTAATGGCAAACGAGGTAACATTTTCTTCAAATCATTAGCAAAAGTTTCTCTATATTCTTTGCTATGCAAAAAGCCATATACGTAGAAGAAAATATCCTCTTTGGAAACATTTTTACCATAGATTTTTTTGGCTCTTTCTAAAATAAAATCACTGATGGCATCTCTGCGAATATAATCTAGATTATTTCCTTCATCGAATAAACCTTTTTGAATTGTATCATTTTCTTCATAAAAATAAAGAGGAAAACATTGACCAGCACTAATTAAGCCCAAATCAGAAATATTACTTATGGCTAAAGTTGAGAAAGGTACGGTTGCGCCTAATCCATTAACACTAAAAACAATATTTGAATGATTTGGAGTAGGGAAAAGTTTTTTGTTTTGATAAAGCATTGCATTAAAATTCTTATCAAAATACATGTTTTGTTTACAAAAGGGGCGATATTGACCAATTACAATATTTTCCTTATGAAAACTATGTGTTTTATATTTTTCTATATCTTGCTTTAAGTTTCTATTCCAACTTATTTTTTTAGGGTTAGTATCGATGAAATCATCAATCCCCAATTTTGGATTTGATTGCTTTTCAATTTTGTATGTTTCGGATTGTTGATTGTAAAAATCAACCGTGTTAAACATATTTGATGCCAATTTTTGCTTTGAAAAATTATAAGCCCAATTATCACGACCTGTAGCAACACCTAATGAGTAAGTCAAAAAATATGTATTTGATTTAGTATCAAACTTTTTATCAGGGTTTAACTGTGTAAAATTCTCAAAGGCATCATTACGCATACTTGTCCAATCACCATATTCATTTGGTGAAAGAATCTTCAATGGAAATTTAGGGTTAGCAAAAGTTTTGAAATCACTAATGATTTTTAATTTTTCTTTTTGGTCTAAATAATCTCCAATATCGTGATAATATATGGTTGCTTTTTCTGTAATAATCTCTGGGTTTTTTATCAATAAGGTAATGGAAATGGGTGTTCTTGAACCTAAACCAAACACTCCGCCACCTTCCTTTTGCCTTAATTCTCCACTAGTCCTTCCATTACCTCTTAAATTAAAGACATAGATCGATGTAAATTCTTTTTCTAAAGACAAACGAAAACCGTCCATACCATTTCCATCTAACCACGCTCCATTTGAAACAAAAGAAATGATTCCACCATTTTTATCCAATCTATCGGTACTCCATCTAAATGCTTTAATATAACTATCATATAATGCCTTTACAGAAGTGGCTTTACTTGTTTTGGCATAAGTACTCTCAACCCTTGAATCTAATTTTAAATATTTTTGATTTTGTGCATTGTCGTTGGCTGATTTTTGACCAACTGAATATGGTGGGTTACCCATTATTATTCGTAATGGGGCTTTTTGTTGCAATTGTACCCTTTTACTGTTTTGCGGAAACATTTCGGAAAACAACTTTTCACCGTCTTGGCTTTCTCCTAACTGAAAGGTATCTGTTAATACAATTCCATCAAAAGGTGTATATTTTTCTTTGCCAATACCATCATTTGGGTCAAGTGTTTGGTCGTGATAAGCATTTTCAATATTTATTGCCGCAATATAGTATGCTAATAATACTATCTCGTTAGCGTGTATTTCGTGTTTGTATTTTCTTTCTAAATCTTTTTCCTCTATTAGTCCACTTTGAAGTAATCGAGTAATAAATGTTCCTGTACCTGTAAAGGGGTCAAGAATATGAACATTTTCATCGCCAATATTTCTTCCGAATTCTTTTTTGAGAATATCATTTAAAGAATGAATGATAAAATCAACAACCTCAATAGGAGTATAAACAATTCCTAATTTTTCTACCATTTTAGGAAAAGCAGTCTTGAAAAACTTGTCATACAACTCAATAATAATACGTTGCTTACCTTCGGCATTATCTATCCCTGCTGCTCTCATTTTTACCGATTCGTAAAATTTATTTAATGTTTCAGCATCTTTATCAAAAGACTGTTCTTCCAACAAGTCCAACATCTTTTGCATAGATTGGCTCATTGGGTTGTTATTCACAAACGAGTATCCTTCAAATAAAGCATCAAATACTGGCTTTGTAATGATATGCTGTGATAACATCTCAATTGCTTCCGCTTGTGTAATGCTTGGATTGATGTTTTTGTGCAAACCAATTAAAAACTTATCAAACTCTTTTTGGTGTTTCCCATTATCATTAACTAATTCAGAAATTCTAATCGTTTGTCTTGTTGCTATATCAGCAACAGATTTTGCCCATTGTTCCCAATATCTTCTATCGCCAACTTTGTTAACCATTCTTGCAAAAACTACATTTTGTAATTGCTCAAATTGCAAAGAAATTTGCTCTGAAATATTCTTTGATGATGATGCTCCGTTGTCATTATCTGTTGGGTAAATTGGATTACCATCAGAGTCAAATGAAATTTCAGGCCTACCGACAATTATCTGTTCAGGGCGATTTTTATTGAGTTCAATTTTATTTACTGTGGCATTAAAACGGTCATCGTGAGCACGTAATGCATTTAATACTGTCCAAACTACTTTATAACGTTCATTGTCATCTAATGCTTTATCTGCTTCTACATCACCTGGGACAACAATAGGAATAATGATGTACCCATACTTTTTTCCAGGAGATTTTCTCATTACTCTTCCTACTGATTGTACCACATCAACTTGCGAATTACGAGCAGAAAGAAACAAAACAGCATCTAATGACGGAACATCAACCCCTTCGCTTAAACATCGAACATTCGTTAATACTCTACATTCCTTATCAGAAGGTTCGTCTTTAAGCCAGGACAATAACTCATTTCTGTCAGTGGCATTCATAGTTCCGTCTATGTGTTTAGAAGCTACTAATTGAGTTTGCAATTGTTTCTCTGTTGGTAATTCAGAAATGTAGGTTTCCGATGCTACATTAAAAGTATTTGTAATCTTTTTAGATGCAGCAATACTTTGGCAAAAAGCAACTGCTCTTCGCATTGGTTCTGGGTCTGTATCTTTTATTATTCCTTCATCTCCTAAAATTTGTTTTGACAAAGCATTTATACAACCAATAAGTTTGGAAGCGTCATCTGTATTGATTTCACTTTCCTTATCCATTATCATTTTTTGAACCGCAGGTGGTACATCACTTTCATTTAATGTAAGAATAAGTACTTTGTAATCGGTCAGTAAATCTTTTTCAACTGCTTCGCCAAAACCAATACGATAAATTTCCTCACCATACATACTTACATCATCCATTGAACACAAAACAGCCTCAGCTTGCGCTGCTTTACTTTTTGTTTCATCGTTGTATAATCGTGGAGTTGCAGTCATATAAAGGCGTTTTTTAGCCTTTAAAAAATCATTATTGTGAACTTTAGTAAACGCACTTTCATCTTCATTTATAAGCGATACACCCGTAGTTCTGTGTGCTTCGTCACAAATGATCAAATCAAATTGAGCATATTTTGGGTTACTTTTTTCAAGTGCTATTTGTGCTTTGGCAATTACTTCAATGGATTGGTATGTCGAAAAAACAACTGTTAAGCCATTGTTTGATTTTGTTTCTAAACCTTTAAATTGGTGAAGTATATTTTCTACATTAGTTGATGCAGGGAATGCCAAATCAATAACTGATGATGTATCTATATCCTCTAATTGCTTTCGGTTTTTGGTAATCTCTGGGTCTGAACAAATACAAATTGCATTAATTGGTTCTAAAGCATCGGCATACCACTCATTCAAGGTTTGCCCTAATAAGGCAATTGATGGAACTAAAAATAAAATAAACCCTTTTCCATCGGTTTCATTCTCTGCTATCCGTAAAGAGTTGAAAGTTTTACCTGTTCCACAAGCCATAATAAGTTTACCCCTATCGTTGGCTTTAAAATGTTCATTTGTTTTTGTTAAGGCTTCAGTTTGGTGAGGCCTTAATTGTTTTTTTTGTGTTCTTGCTACTTCCCCTGTAATTCCATTATCTAATTTTTCCCAATCTAAAGGTGCTTCTACAAGGTCGTACAAGTTTATTCTTGAAACGGGCGGACTCTGATTTTTAAACGCCTCTTGTGCATTTATTCCCCATTTGTTTGTTGTTGAAATCCAAAGTCTATGTGCAAATGATACAGTTTTAAATTCTTCATCTTTAAATTGACGGCTTGAAGTTGATAAAAAGCTATCAACTGAGGGTTTGTCAATTACTGAAGTTTCTTGATAACATTTACATTGGATTGCCCAATAATCTCCTTCAATAGTTAATGCAACTAAATCAATTCCAGTATCATTACCTCCCAGATCATTTTTGCTAGGAAATTCTGCCCATAGCCATACCTTTTTAAACTTGTAGGCGTATTTTGGGTCAGTAAGCAAATATGCTTTCATAAGCCTTTCGAATCGTTCGCCTTTATCTTTTTCGGAAAAGGAAATTTTGCGGTATTTATCTAGAATTGAATTAAAGTTATTAGCCATTGTTTTTTTGAGGTTTTATTTCTCCTGAGATAATGATTTATTTAAAAGTCTAAAAGTAGGAATTTTGTAGCAGTCCCAAATGATTTTATATAAATTTTTCTGAATGAAAATTACTTATAAAAAACAACCTGCTCAATTACGAACAGGTTGCTTTTTTGGTAGTCTTTTTATTGAATTATTTATACATTCCAATTTTACTTACAAACTAATTATTTCTTAATTGAGGCTCAATGTAAGGTATTCCAATAAGTTTAAATAGATCTTTTTCTTCTGAAATATTTATTTCCTTGCCATTAATACTAAGTTGACCACCTTCACTGTTATATCCTAATTTGACCCAACCTGTTGCTAAAACTTTATGTGAGTATTCAGCACTCCCTGTCCGCAAGGCATAAATTAACCCCCAATTTTCTTGATTGGCGAAAAATAAATCTAAAGTAATGCCATCTGGTAATAGACGCTGAGTGTATTTACACGGTAGTTCACCTTTTACTTTTTTCCATTGGTTAACAACCGTTGCTATTCCACTTTCAAAAAGACCGACATCATAGGGTTTTGGTATAGCTACTAATTCGATATCTTTTACTTCAGGTTTTTTGCGCCTAATACTTCCAGCTATTTCTATTCGCTCACAATATGGCGATAGTAATTCTTTTGTTTTTTCTGCTATTTCTAATGCTTTATCTAATTGCATAATTTTTAATTTAATTGGTTACTAAAATGGTATCAGTATCATCGGTATCAAATCCCAAGGAAAATGAACCAATGATACCATGACACCAATCTAAAAACAGTATCAGTTCAGCTTAATATGTGAACATTTGATACTACTGACACTTGATACTAAGTGGTCAAATCTCCACAATCATCGTCTTCTTCATTTTCTTTATTTGAAATTTTTAATCGATAATTACCTTGGTACTTTTCAATAAACCCAGTTTCAGAAAGACTTTTTATAGCTCTTTTTGCACTTGCTTCACTTTTCTTAGCGAGTTCCATAAACTGGTTTGTAAAATCTCCGTACGTAATAGACTCGTTTTTTAATATTTCCTCTGCAAGGATTTCTAATTCTTTTTGAGAATCTTGCTTTTTTCCACTACTAGATTGAGTTACTAGTCCATTTGTAGGAATCATTTTTCCTGTATTTCTAAAAAGCAACGATTCTTCCGAAAACATTAGTTCTATTGAATTTTGCTTATATTCTTTTGGACAGTAATTCCCCTTAACTACAGTAAAATATCGAATATTTCCATGACCTTCTGATAGAATAATAGCTAAACGTACTTTTTGAACTAACCCTGAACCACCCTGGATCTGTTCCTGTCCAGGATTACTATTATAAGCACCTTTGTTAATATGATGTACAAATAATAACAAGCAGCTGTGCTTTTTTGCAATTTTGTCAAACAGCTTGACTGTATTTCGCATTACCATATTATTGTTACTATCACTTCCAGTAAAGATGTCACCAAAACTATCTACCACAACTAAATCAGCGGGTTCTTCTGTTAGAGCTTTGTCTAATTCTTTCAAAATCTCATCTTGCTCCATAGAATCAGCAAACATAAAACGTAAGTTTTCTTTTGCTTCTTCCCCAAGACCAGTCATTTGTTTATTTAAAGATGCTCTTGTCGAATCTTCATTGTCTTCTGTGGCTACATAAATTGATTTATTGTGAACCGCTTTAATTTCGAAACCAATTATTTGATTGATTCCCATTGCTACATGAATACAAAGTTGTCTTGCAAACTGGCTTTTACCAATATCTGGTTTTCCAGCCAAAACTGCTGATCCTTTTTGAGGGAATATTGGTTCCATAAGATAACTCGGTTCAACATTCCCCATGTCCATTAATTCTACAGCATTGTAGATAATTTTATCAATATCTGAATTTTCGTTTGCCTTTCGACCGTTATTCTCTTCAGTTTTAGTTGCAAGGTTCTCCATCATAGTACTTTTTATTAATTTCAATAATATCTTTATTTATAAAAAATAAAGTGTGGTAAATTTCCTCAGTTGATTCGTTTATAATATTTATATCTTCCAACAACTTTAATATTTCGTCAAGTAATTCTAACAACTGCAAATATTTTATAAGTTCAATTATTATTCCGTCTTGATTACATTCTTTATCTAAATGATCCAGAATCTTAAATAGTTTATTTTCTATATTATTTATCATTTCTTGATGTTGTGCTTCAAATTCCTCCATTATCTGATTTTTTTATTAGTTAGTAAATAATTTGCTGCCATAGTTTCAATTTCATCAGAGCTATCTTGACGATTTCGCAATAGCCAATGGTCAAGTTCTTCTCGTTTGAAGTATAACTTCTTTCCCTGCGGACAAAAATGAGGGATTAGTTTTTGGCTAGTTAATTTGTACATGTGCGAGGCACTTATGTTTAAATAAGCTCCTGCTTCATTTAGATTTAGCACTTCCTTTTTTAATAGATTCTGCTGCTCTAGCATCGTCTCTATTTTTTTTAGTTTTTTTAGCACTTCTTTGCCTTGTTCCATTTTGTTATTTTTTAAAATTTAAGTCTCTTTTTGTGCTTGAAAGAGAGACTGTTAACTCTCAAACACATGCCAAAGATACTGGTGATAATGAGCAAAAAAGAACTCCGCCTTTAAGGAGCGGAGTAGTAGAGGAGTGTTGTTAAACTTAATTTGAGCGTTAGTTGAGCATACGAAAAATGATTTTTTTATAAAATTTTAAAAAAAATAAAAGTTGTGAGGAGTTAATTTATTGAATCTATAATTTTTTTAATTTCAGCTATATTTTTTGTTTCCTCTGTATCTTTTATTTTTACATTCGTGAAATCTTCACCGTCTATTTGGAATATATTTGCTGCGACTACCCACTTATATATTATTTTTTCAACAAATTCCATTTCTATACTTTGATCGATCAAGGTTTTTAAGTCGCCAAAGTTTCCAATCCAGTTTATTTTATTTAATGGAGGGATTCCAGTAAAAGCTTTCACAAAATCTTTTTTTGCGCTAGGATCAATATATTTTTTGGCCATTAAGGACTCAAATAAGGCTTTTGCTTTATTTGTTTTTGAATGACCTGCCTTGATTTTAAAACAATTTAATTTTATGCTTTTACTGCTAGTTTTAGCTATTGTTTTTGAAGGTAATAAACTGTCAATTAGTTTAATTACCCTAATAGATTCTATGCAAAATGCATGGGCAAGGAAATCCTTCTGTAACTCTAATAAATATTTCTTCGATTCAAAATCTAGACCAGGTTGATTGTGCCATGTACTTAATTGTATTATTAACTTTTCGTTGTTTACATATGGAAATTCACTTATATCTAATTCAAAACGCTCTAACCATTTGTTAATATTTGATTTATTACAACGATTAATGATTTCATCATCGATTCTTTTTCTTGCATAATTCAAATAATTTTCACGATCTGCAATAGGTAGCGTGATGGCATTTATATTTATTTCATTTTGAAGTTGATTACTGGCTGGAATGATGTATTCATCATACAATTCCGTAAATATTGTTTGTGATATTATGCCTTGGTTGTTGAACTTTTCTATGAAATGATTTAAAAATATATTTAGATCCATTTTCGATAAATTGATTGTAATTTTTCGATTATTTGTACAAGTTACAATTCTAATCTTATTTTATTAGCAGCTTCTCTTTTTTTCTCATCAACGATTTTTGCATAAACTTGCGTAGTTCTTATGTCTTTATGTCCTAACATTTTAGACACGGTAAATATATCTGTTCCAAGGGTAAGTTGCAGCGTTGCATATGTGTGACGTGCACAATGAAAGCTAATTGTTTTACTGATTCCTGCTTTCATTATCCATTGTTGTAATTTAAGATTATGCCATGCGCTGTATTTTAATCCCTTAAAAACTCTTTCGTCAGGTTTACCGACATCACCTAATAATTTATAAGCTAGTTCTGATATTGGTAATGTTTCGGTCGATTTAGTTTTTTGTTGTCTAAATCGAATATACCACCCATTATTTTCTGAGTATTGTATTTCAGACCATACTAATTTATTTATGTCTGACCAACGTAATCCAGTTAATGAGGAAAATATAAAAGCTGTTTTCATGATCGGGATTTCGCATTCGTGTTTAGCAACACTTTGTAATTCTTCATAAGTTAAAAACTCTCTTTCATTGTCTCCTTGAGGTATACTTTCTACATTTTCTGCAGGATTTACTCTAATAATTCCGTCCTTTACAGCTTGTTTTAATGCCGCTCTGAATTTGTTAAAGTATGAGCAAGCAGAATTTGTAGATAAAGGTTTATTTGCTGGGGTTCTGGCTGTTTTAGTCAAGTACTCTCTAAATCCTTCTACAAATTTTTTATCTAATTGAGAAAACAAAACATCTTTAGGGGCGTATTTTCTTAAATGTTTAATACTGCTATCCCAATTGTCATAATTTCCTTTGCTTTCTAGTTTTTTTTGTGCAAGGGTATCCATGTATGCAATAAAATGCCCCTTTAGCTTTTCTTTGTCGCTAAAACCATAGATTCCGTTTTGAATCTCTAAATGTCTTTTAGATCTAATACTCTCTGCTAGTGAAAGAATTTTAGAATTTTCGTCTTTTTGAGTTTTGGTCAACTTTCCTTTTTCAGGTTCTGGGATTAAGTATAGTTTTAAATACTCATATTCTCGTTTTCCATTATTATAATAATCAAGATATAAACTAATCTTGTCGCCTTTCTTTCTTTTTCTTAAAGTTACTTTCATAATGGAATCAAAAAATATAGTTGTTTTAAAGATTTTGCGTTTAAATCAATTTTCACATTGTTGCCTTTTTAAAAGGGCAACAAAAAATTAAATTTAGCAACAAATTGGCAACAAAAATATTGAATAAAAAGAAGTTAGGCAACAAAAAAAAGAAAATATTTTTTTGTAATGTCAATAAAAGCAAGTAGTTACGAAACAAAAGCAAGATAATTACTTTCCGATACAAAAATTAGCAAATATATTACCGAGTAACTCATCGTTAGTTACTTGACCTGTAATTAGTCCAAAATGATATAAGGCTTCTTTAATGTCCAAAGCCATTAAATCGCTAGATAAATTCG
>JACCDI010418766.1_pt1 | contig 12545 bp, 11 predicted proteins | sample 7442791 | NCBI WGS metagenome assembly JACCDI01 (sample SAMN15323434, study PRJNA562643) | freshwater metagenome | isolation source: river surface water | place: USA:Blue River Watershed | collected 2017-08-15
ATGTCGTGGAAGACGCCCTTCTCTTCGCCCATGGCATCCAGCAAGGCTTCCAGGGGCTGTGGACTGCCAGTGTCGATGAGCTGGTAGGCCGCCGGACGAAAGGTGATGCCGACGCCGGACATCGCGTACATGTCATTGGTTTGCTGGACCAACTGGTTCAGATCGAGCAGCGGATTGCCGGTGGTGGAACTGCTGACGAAGCGTGGCGTGTAGAGCAGCAGCAGATCGATCTCGGCGCTGGCACCCTCGGCCGGGCCGGACAGCGGGTCGGAGGGACTGGTGCCCAGGATATTCTCGTTGAAGTCACTGATGCCGTCGTTGTCCGCATCCACCAGGGTGTCGTTCACCACCGGATGGAAAGCCACGTTCTCGGTATTGCCGAGTGCAGCCACGCTGGTGAGATAGGGCGCTGTCAGACGCGCGGTGCGCACCTGATAGCGGATCTGCATGCTCGCACCGGCGGCCAGATGGCCAATCGGGCAGTGCAGGTCCTGGAAGGTGCCGTTGGTGTAGACCACCGAGGTCGCGGCGCAGCCGGCATTGCTGTCGACGAAGCTTGCCCGGTCCAGAGCCTCGAACACCTTGAGCGTGGCGCTGCTGATGGGTGTCGCGCTGGTATTGGTGAGCGTGATCGTGACTTCGACGGTATCCCCCACCACGGAGGGCCGCGCGCTGAATTCCTGCTTGATGCGGACTGCGCTGTCGCTCACCGCCTCGAAACGCTGTCCCTGCCCCTTCGCGGCCGCATGCGCGTCGGCCGGCAACACCCGCAGACTGTCCGAGTCCTCGAACAGCCAGCCCTGGAAGTGATCAGCGACGCGCTGCGCCTGCAGCCGGAACCTGCCCTCGGGCGAATAGATCGTGGCCAGCAGACCCTGCTCCCCCACGGTCAGCGACATGATGTGCGACTGCGTGCCATCTTCCAGCACGCCGCGCAGGCCACGGTCCCCGTTGTCGAAGCGCTGTTCGCTCACGATCCGGTAGTCCAGAGGGCCGCCCGGCAGCGGCAGGGTGATCAGGGCATCAAGGCGCAGCGTCTGCAGCGCGTCGGCGGAGAGTTGCAACGCTCTGGCGGCGACAGCCTCCTGCGGCAGGGGCTGTTCCTGACCGGCGAGGGCCTCCTGCGGCAGCCAGTCCCACAGTGGCGCCGCCTCCACAGGCAGGCAAAGCACCAGGCTCAGAGCCAAGAGGGCAGACAGGCGATGCATGGGGATACTCCGTGCCGTCAAAGCGGGGAAGACAGGGCAGCAGAGTAATCAAGCAGAATGGTTTTTGTACAGGGTGTGAACGTGAATAAAACGAGGTTTAAACGCTTGCTTGACGGGAGAGGAAGAGCCAGAGCGCCGCGGAGACGACTCTGGCTCCATTCGTACGTGTGTTCATGGCAATCCCGTGTTTGTGATTCTTGTTGTCGGTACTGATGGTTGTCACTGCATGGTTGGCAATGCAGTGGGAACTGCCCGGCGACTTACTCGGTGCGCGGCACGAAGCTGAACTTCACGTTGGTGCGCACGGGCACGGCCACCCCGTTGTCAAACACGGGCTCGAACTGCCAGGCCTCGATGGCTTCGAGTGCGGCACCGGTGAACACGCTGGACGACGCTTCGGACACCGCCGGCGCTTCCACACTGCCATCGGGAGCGACGGTGAATTCCAGCAGCACATAACCATCGACACCGGCCTTGTCGGCAAAGTGCGGATAGGCAGGCGCCACTTGTTCCACAATCTTCAGCTGCTTGCTGCTGAGATACTTGCCGGTGCCGGTGTTGGCCTCGGCGCTGCCGGCCAGGGCGACCAGCGCCAGGGTACCGACCAGGGGAGCGAACGTGCGGGGGGAGATGATCTTCATGACAAACCTCGTAGCATTGGCAAAGTGAGAGAAAGTGTGCGACACGGCCCGGTGACAGGAGAGGATCAAGTCTCGCCACATGACGCGAGGGCACGCTCAGGTCTTTGCAATCGCCTTGCCAACTCAGCAAGTCAAGGTTTTTCAACGAGTTGCAGCGCCACTGGCGCCGCCGGCCGCCGCGCCGCCTGCACCACAACAAGGCAGTGCGGCGGCGCAGTGCGCGAAAAGCAACACCGCAGCGCGAGGGCTCAGTGCCGGGTGATGCGGTCCAGCGCGCCCATGGAGAAGGCGGAGGCCACGAAGGTGAGATGCACGATCACGTACCACATCAGCTTCTCGCTATCGACATTGTCCATGTTCATGAACACGCGCAGCAGGTGAATGGACGAGATCGCCACGATGCTCGCGGCCACCTTCATCTTCAGCGAGGAGGCATCCATCTTGCCCAGCCAGCTCAGGGTCTCGCCCTCGCCCTTGCTGTCCAGCTCGGACACGAAGTTCTCGTAGCCGCTCATCATCACCATCACCAGCAGACCGCCCACCAGGGAGATGTCGATGAGCGAGAGCACCACCAGCACCACCTCGGCCTCGGTGGAAGTGAAAATGTGGGCGAACAGGTGCCACACCTCCTGGAAGAACTTGATCATCAGGGCAATGAGCGCCAGGCTCAGGCCGAGATACACCGGCGCCAGCAGCCAGCGCGAACGCAGCATCAGGGTTTCAATCGTCTTTTCCATGGTGGTTGTACTCTCTGGCAGATGGGTTCAAGAAAGCCGGGCGGCGGCCGGCGCGCGAGTATAGCGAAATGCGCGCACCAGAGCTGCGGACGCTCAGGATTTCGGTGCCTCATCGACGTCGCCGAAATCGTTGCGCAGAGACCCGGCCTGCGCCTGGAACTGTTCACTGTCGCCGTATTCCACGAAACGCTGGTAGCGGCTGTGCTCGCGCTTGAGCTGGGAGGCGTGCTTGATGGGGCACCAGTACTGCTCGGTGCGCGCCGCGATCTCGCCGACATAGGCCATCAGGCCGTTGAAATAGGCGCAGAACAGGCAGTTGGCCTTCTGGATGACATTCAGGTAGGCCAGGTAATGGCGATCGAAAACGAGATAGTCGCGGCGTCGCACCTTGGGGATGCCGTATACCGGAAAGCAGACGGCCTGGTAGAGCGTCACGATCAAGTCCATGAACAGCGCCGGGAAGATGCACAGCCAGATCACCGGCGCGGTGAGCACATGCTTGAGCCGGGCATGGCGCAGGTAGTCGAACAGACGCTGAGCCTGGGCCTTGTGGTGGGCGCGGATCTCGTCCTTGAAGCGCACCGTGCGGTCGCGGATCTCGTAGGTGTCGATACGGATGCGCTGGATCTCCTCGCGCATTTCCTTTTCCAGCGCCTTGATGCCGGCCAGCAGTTCTTCGATGCGTTTGTTCATGACGACTCCCGTCAGTGCGGCGAGGGCGGCGGTTGTGGTCGCCGGCAATGTGGGAGATTATGCCCGCGCCATGACAAATCACCCATCTTTTCTCCAGTTGCAGCGCAGCGGCCTGCTCGGCGCGCTGGCGCTGCTGTGTGCCGCCGCGCCCATCGCCGTGCTGCAGAGCCTGCCGTATGCGGGCTTGTGGCTGCTGCAGTCTCTGGCGCTGTGGGCCCTGTGCTGGCAGCAGGCCTGGCAGCGTCGCGCTCGCAATCGCCCGGCTCCCGACGCGCCCCTGCATGCCAGCCTCGGCCTGGCCAATCAACTGAGTCTGCTGCGCGGCGTGCTGATCGCGGCGACGGGCGGCTTCGTGCTGCAGCTGCCCGACGCGGCCCCGCTGATCTGGATGGCGGCGGCCTGTTATTCCGTGGCCGCGATCCTGGACCGGGTGGATGGCTTCGTCGCCCGGCGCACGCAGCAGACCAGCCTGCTGGGGGCGGAGCTGGACACCGTCTACGACGCCCTCGGCCTGGTGATCGCGCCCGTGCTGGCCGTGCTGCTGGGCAAGGTGCACACGAGCTATCTGCTGGTGAGTGGCGCCTATTACCTGTTCGTCCTGGCCCGTTCGCGCCGCGAGCGCCTGGGTCTGCCGGTGTATCCGCTGCTGCCGAGCACCCTGCGTCGCACGCTCGCGGGCTTTCAGATGGGTTATGTGGCCGTGGTGCTGTGGCCGCCCTTGCAGGCGGAGCTGACACGCATCGCCGGCATCGCCTTCATGCTGCCGCTGCTCGTGGGCTTTGTGGTGGACTGGCTGGTGGTGAGCGGCCGCATCGGGGCCGCGCGGGCCACCACGTTCGACGCCCTCGCCGCGCTGAGCGAGCGCTGGCTGCAGCCCCTGCTGCGTCTGCTGCTGGTGCTGTTGTTGCTGGTGCAGTTGTTGCTGGCGCAAGGCCTCGCGGGTGGGATCACCGCGAATGTCCCCCTGCAGATCGGCAGCGCACTTGCCGCTCTGTTGATCCTGAGCGGCACCGGCGCGCGCAGCGGCGCGCTCGTGCTGCTGGTGCTGTGGGCCCTGTGGCCGCCACTGGCACTGACAGCGCCCCTGTTCCTGAGCCTGCTCGGCTGCACCGTGGGCGTGCTGCTGCTGGGCGGCGGCCGCTTCAGCCTGTGGCAGGGCGACGACCACTGGGTGCGCCGCCACGATGGTGCCGCATGAGTCGCACCGCGCTCATCACCCTGCTGCTGTGGTCGCTGGCGCTGGGACTGGCCGCCTGGACGCTGCGCCAGCTGCCCCTCGCGGCCATGGGCGCGGCGCTGAGCGGTCTGACGCCCGGGCAATGGCTGCTGTGGCTGCTGCTCAATGTCGTCGTCATGGCACTCTCCACCGGCCGCTGGCAGCTGTTCGCCCGCGCGCTGGGCGATCGTGTCGCCCTCTGGCCGCTGCTGCTGATCCGCATGGCCGGCCAGACCGTCAGCTTTCTCACTCCCGGGCCCCAGTTCGGCGGCGAACCGCTGCAGGTGTACTGGCTGTGGCAGCGTCATGGCATCGCGCTGCATCGCGCGGTGCTGTCGCTCGGGCTCGACCGCTTCTTCGATCTGTGGGTGAACTTCGCCGTGCTGCTGGGCGGCGTCGGCCTTCTGCTGTTCACGCGCCTGGTGCCGAGCCAGGACTGGCAGGGCACGTTGCTGGTGCTGACCCTCGCCCTGTTCGCGCTGCCGGCGCTCGGCCTGCTGGTGCTGCGTCAGCCCGCCTGGCTGGCCAGCCGACTGGGCACGCTGGTCGCCCGCTGGGAACGGCACCCGCGTCTGCAGCGCCATGGGGCAGCCGTGAGCGAGCACTGGCAGGCGCTGCAGAATGCCCTGCGCCAGTTGCTGCAGACCCAGCGCGCGCCGCTGTTGGCCGGCCTGCTGCTCTCGCTGCTGGGCTGGGCGGTCATTCTGGGTGAGCTGCGCGCCCTGCTGTGGTTCTTGAACGTGACGGTGGAAATCGGGGACTTCGTGCTGCTGTTCGTCGCCATTCGTCTGGCCATGCTGCTGCCGCTGCCAGGCGGCATCGGCACCATCGAGGCGGCGGTGCTGTGGTGTTTCGCGACGCTCGAACTGGGCACTGCCGACGCGCTCGGGCTGATCGCCCTGATGCGGTTGCGCGATGTGGCGATTCTGGGGTTCGGCCTGTCGAGTCTGGCCGCGATGGGGCGCCGCGGGGACACGGCATGAAGGCGGGCAACATGCGCGGAAGAATCTCGCGGGAAGCAGCGCAGGCCTCAGGCTTCGAGCGGCTGCCGGCGCAACGTGCGCCGCACCCGTGCCCGCACCCGCAGCAGGTCGCGGAACATGCGCCACGAATCACGCACGATGTGCACGCTGCTGTCGGGCGAATTCAGCCAGCGCACCGGCAGCACATCCACGCGCAGCTCCAGCGCCCGCGCCAGCATCAGCAACTCGACATCGAAGGCGAAGCCGTCCAGGGTCTGCCGCGTGAAGATCGCCTGCACGGCCGTTCGACGAAAGGCCTTGAAACCACACTGGGTGTCACTGATGCCCGGCACGCTCAGCGTCTGCACCAGGGCGTTGAAGATACGGCCCATGTTGCGGCGCAGCAGGTTCTGCGGCCGTTCCACCTGACTGCGGGCGTGGGCGCGACTGCCGATGAGCACCGCCGTGTCGGGGTGCTGCTGGAGGTGCGCGAGAAAGGCCGTCACTTCCTCCAGCGGCGTCGAGAGATCGGCGTCCATGAACAGCACGACATCGCCGCGCGCCCGCAGCATGCCGCAGCGCACCGCATAGCCCTTGCCGCGATGCACCTGGTTGTCGATCACCGCGAAACGCACATCGCCGGCCACCACAGCACTCGCCGACGCCAGGGTGTCGTCGCTGGAGCGTTCCACCATGACCAGCACCTCGGCGTGCAGGCGCTGTGCGTCCAGAAACGCGCGCACACGCTGCAGGGACTCGGGCAGGCGGCGCGCCTCGTTCCAGGCCGGAATCACCAGGGACAGCACAGGAGGCTGATGCTGCGCAGACGCGGCTTTGCCGTCCTGACCGTTTGTGTCTAACATCGCCGCCATGAATCCGCTGACCCCCTCGGGCCCCTTGAAAAGACTTGCACGCATTCCCCCGCTCTGGTGGCAGGGGGCCTGTGTCCTGCTGCTGGCGCTGCTGTTGCGCACCTTTCTTCTGGAGATCAAGCCGCCGCACTTCGACGAAGGCATCAACGGCTGGTTCGTGGAACAGATGTGGCGGCAGGGATTCTATCGGTACGACCCCACCAATTACCACGGCCCGCTGTATTTCTACCTGCTGTTTGTGGCCGAGCTGCTGTTCGGCCGCGACCTGCTGAGCCTGCGCGGCGTGGCCGTGCTGTTCTCCACCGGCATCGTGGCCGTGGTGCTGGCGCACAGCCGCTGGTTCGGGCGCGCCGCGCTGTGGGCCGCCCTGGTGCTGGCCGTGAGTCCCGGCATGGTGTTCTATGGCCGTTACTCGATTCATGAATCCTTGTTCGTGTTCTGCCAGGGGCTGTTCCTCTACGGCTTCGTGCGCTGGCAGCTGGAGGGCGGGCGCACCGCCGTCGTCTGCATGTGCATCGGCGTGGCCGGCAGCATCGCCACCAAGGAAACCTTCTTCATCTTCTTCGGCACCTGGTTCATTGCCGTGGGTCTCGTCAATCTGCTGCAGCGCTTCGCGCCGGAACGAGTACGACCAGCACCGCCGACGCGCGAGCCGGTGCCCCTGCGCTTCGTCCTGGCCTGCGTGGGCGCGTCGACCGCCGCCGTGCTGCTGTTGTTCAGCGGCTTCCTCGCCAACCCTGCCGGGGTGCGCGACATGCTCATGGCCTTCGCGCCCTGGGTCGCCACCGGCACCGGCGATGCCAGCGGTCACGAGAAGCCCTTCTTCTACTGGCTCGAATTGCTGGCCCGCTACGAATGGCCGCTGCTGGCCGCGCTGATCGCCCTGCCGGCGCTGCTGCTGCAGTCCGAACGCTGGGCCTGGCGCCTCGGCGCCACGGGGTTCGGCCTCGTGCTGGCCTATTCGCTGATCCCCTACAAGACTCCCTGGCTGATCATCGGCATGCTGATGCCGCTCGCCTTCGCCTTCGGCTTCCTGCTGGAGCTCGCCATCGCGCGGCTGCGCGGGCACTGGCGCTACCTGCCCATGGCACTCGGCGGCGTCCTGCTCGCCAGCGCCCTGATCACCAGCGTGCGGCTGAACTTCCGCGACTATGCCAACTTCAGCGAGCCCTATGTCTACGTGCAGACGTCCACCGATGTGAACCGCCTGATGCAGAATCTGGAGAACCTGACCACGGTGTTCCCGGCACGCCGCAATCTCTCGGTGCTGGTGATCGTGCGGGATACCTGGCCCCTGCCCTGGCTGCTCGGGCGCTACCCGGGCCTGAGTTACGGCACGGCCGACGGCCTGCGCGATGTCACCGCCGATGTGCTGCTCGCCGATGGGCGTGACCGCGAGGCGGTCGAGGCGCAGCTGCGCGACTTCTATTACCGGCAACCGCTGCAGGTGCGCGCCGCCGCCGACCCGGGCTGGGCCTATTACCGACTGGGCACCTTCATCTCCCTGGAAGGCAGCGACACCGAACTGATCGCACCGTCCCCGACCGAGGCCACGCCATGATCGTCTTCGGCCTCTTTCACCTGCTGTTCAGCGCGCTGTTCGCCTTGCTTGCCGGGCTGCTCTACGGCGCGCTCTCGGGGACTTCCGCGCTGGTCTGCCTGCTCGGCGCCGTGCCGGCGGCCCTGCTGGCACGACGTGAATTCGCCCCGCTGGCGTTCAGCTTTCCCGCACGCCGGCTCCATCCGCTGGAATGGGCGCTGGTGCTGTTCGTTCTGTTTGTCGGCCTGCGCCATCTGGTCTGGATGTTCTTCTACGCCGACCACAGCCTGCGCACGCTCAACGTGAACAATCTGGGCGACCTGCCCCTGCACATCAATTACATCCGCCAGTTCGCCGGCGGTGCCGCGTTCCCGCCGGTGAATCCCGAGTTCGCCCAGCAGGATCTCTATTACCCGTACGCGCTGGATCTCTACAACGGCCTGTGGGAGGCAGTCGGTGTGCCTCTGCAAGCCCATCTGCTGCTGGTGGGCCTGTTCCTGCTGGTGGCGAGCATCGCCGCCCTGCACCACTGGGCCGGCTGGCTCGGCGTGGCCGGCTTCTTCCTCAATGGCGGCTGGGCGGGCTGGGCACTGCTGACGAGCGGCGAATGGCAGGACTATCAGGCGCCACTGGCGTGGAAGAACTTCTTCCTGAGTCTGTTCATCACCCAGCGCGGTTTGATGTTCGCCATTCCCGCCGGGCTGCTGATCCTGCTGGTGGGCACGCGCGCCCTGCGCGAGCCAGGCAGCGTGACACGCAGCATGCTGGTCCTCACCGGCGTGCTGTGGGGCGGTCTCGCCTTCTTCCACCTGCACAGCTTTGTTGCCGTGAGCCTGATGCTGGCGATTCTGGCCGCCCTGGCGCGGCAATGGCGCACCCTGCTGCCGATGCTCTGGTGCGCCCTGCCCCTGGGCACCGCCTTCGTGCTGCACTCCACCCAGTGGCTGCAGAAATCCAGCGTGATCTGGCTGCAATGGCGCTGGCTTGCGGGGGAGCAGTCCATCGCCGCGTTCTGGTGGCAGAACCTCGGCCCCTGGCTGTTGCTGCTCGCCGGCGTGCTCGGGGTCCTGGTGTGGAAACGACAGTGGCACTCGCTGGCTCACTTCGTGTGCTACACGGCACTTTTCGCCGTGTTCACCGTGGTGATGCTGGCGCCCTGGGACTGGGACAATGTGAAAGTGCTGATCTGGCCCTACATGGGCCTGCTGGCCATCGCCTGGCAGGTGCTGCCCCGTGCCGAAGCTTTCGCGCACTGGCCGACGCCCGCGCGGCTCGCCGCCGGAGCCTGGGCCGCGGTGCTGGCAGTGGTGCTGAGCTTCTCGGGTGGCGTTTCGGTGATGGCGTCGCTTTCCGTGCAGCAAGATGCCGTCACGGTGTATCCGGCACGCGAACTGTGGGACATGGAAGGGGCGCTGCAGAATGTGCCGGTGGACGCCGTCATGCTGGCGGCGCCGTCCTACAACCATCCGCTGACCTACTGGGGGCGCATCCGCGTGCTGGGCTACGAGGGCCACACCTGGTCCCACGGCATCGACTCCAGCACGGTGGCGGCACAGCAGGCACGCATCTATGCCGGCGATGCCCAGTGGCAAAGTCTGCTGCAGGAACTGGGCGCCACCCACATCGTCTGGGGCCCGCACGAACGCCAGCAGTATGGCGACACGTCGCAACCCTGGCGGCTGGCCCTGCGCAATGTCTCGCAGGTGCCCGAGGTGGAGATCTACGCGCTGGACTGAGCGGCGCTCACGCCACGGTATGCCGATACGCCGCCCAGCAGGTGGCGTTCTCCCACAGCTTGATCTGCAGCACACCCTTGCCCGGGAAAGTGATCAGCCCCAGCATCTTCTCGCACAGAATCCGGCTGAAATGCTCAATGCTCGGATTCAGGCCCGCGAATTCCGGCTTGTCATTGAGCACACAGTCACGGAAGTAGGCCACCAGCTGATTCAGCGCGCCCTCGATCTCGACGATGTCCACCAGATAGCCGTGGCGATCCAGCTGCGCGGCCTCGATGCTGACCTCGACCACATAGTGATGCGCATGGGTGAAATTCTCACTGCCCCAGTCGCCTCCGACCAGATAGTGATTGGCGATGAAGTCCTTGGTGACGGCGACGGTGTACATGGTGCTCCTCAGGGGTTGCGAAACGTTTCGTCAAGAATTCAGTCGTGCACCAGCACGGCCTGCAGCACATCGGCCGGCGACTCATGCAGGTGCTGATACAGGGCAGGCGCCTCGCGCAGCGGCACGCGGTGCGTGATGAGCGCTTCGGGCTGCGTGCGGCGCAGCATGTCCCAGACCAGCGCGAAACGCCGCGCCTTGGTCCAGCGACCGGCAAGCTCCGGCGCCAGTGTGCTGACCTGGCTGGTGCTGATGCGCAGGCGATTGCGATGGGCTGCGCCGCCCAGGGCAAGGGGGGCGCTCTTGCTGCCATACCAGCTGCCGATCACGATACGGCTGCAGTAGCCGCTCAGATCAAGCGCCAGATTCAGCGCCTGGGGCGAGCCGCTCACTTCATAGATCAGGTCGGCCCCCGCCACGGCATCACCTTCGTGCAGTTGCGCGCGCACGGTCTGCACCGCGTCGTCGTCCAGCGGATCGAAGGCCGCCTGCACGCCCAGCTGCAGGGCCCGCGCGCGCCGTGCCGGCAGCGCGTCCAGCGCGAGCAGGCTGTGCAGCGGGCAGCGCGCCAGCAGGCTGTCGAGCAGCAGCCCGACGATGCCCTGGCCGATCACCACCACGCGCTCGCCCAGCGCGGGCGCGCCATCCTGCAGCAGGTTCACGGCGGTTTCCATGTTGGCAAGAAAGACCGCCGCCTCGAAAGGCACGTCGTCCGGAATCGGCATCACGTCCTCGACGCGGGCCAGGAATTGCGAGGCATGGGGCGCGAAGGCGAAGACACGGCGACCGCGCCAGCCGGCGTCCACGCCTGCGCCCACGGCACTCACGTCGCCCACGCAGGCATAGCCATACTGCAACGGGAAAGCGGCAGCGCCCTGCAATGACGCGAGACTGGCATCCAGCGCCATGTCCGCCGGAATCTGCCCGCGATAGACCAGCATCTCCGTGCCGGCACTGACCGCCGACAGGCGTGTGTGCACCAGCAGCTCGCCCGGACCCGGTGCCGGCAGCGCGACCTCGCGCACCTCGACCTGCCGGGGCGCGGTGAACCAGAGCTGGGCGGCGCTTTCACCCTGTGTGGAACGGCTGTTCTTCATCGCGCAACTCCTGCAGCCTGCGGTGAAAATTTCAGATCGCCCCAGACGATCAGATCATCGCCCAGGCGCTGCGTCTGCAGCGCCTGAATGCGCGGCAGCTGCGCGCGTGCCATGTGGCCCAGATTGCCCACGGCCTTGTAGCCGCCAGCGAACACCGGCGCCACCGTGAGCACCAGCGCATCGGCCAGTCCCGCCTGCAGAAAGGCCGTGATGACATTCGCCCCGCCCTCGACCATCAGGCTGCGGATACCGCGCTGCCACAGCGCCTGCAGCGCCTCGTTCAGATCGAGATGGCCGCGCGCATTGCCGGGCAGGCGAATGAGCTCGATGTCCTGCCGCGCGCTGTTCACCGTGTCATTGCTCAGCACCCAGCAGCGCCGCTGACCGCTCACGCACAGTCGCGCCGTGGGCGGAATGCGCAGCTGACTGTCGAGCACGATGGGCTGGGGGCTGGGGCCGGGACATTCGCGTACCGTGAGTTGCGGATCATCGGCCAGCACGGTGCCGATGCCCACCAGGATGCCGTCGTGCACGCTGCGCAGCTGATGCGTCAGACGCAGTGCCAGCGGATTGCTCAGGGCGAGGGCCTGACCGGCCTGCAGGGCGATGCTGCCATCCCAGCTCTGCGCCCAGGCCAGCGTGACGGCCGGACGCGCGGCCCGCGTGCAGCGTTCGCGATGCGCGGCGAGCCAGTGCGCCAGGGTGGCAGACAGGGATTCTTCGGCTGGAGGCTGGGAGGGAGTGGACATGGCGGCGATGGTACGGCCCGCCCCCGTGCAAGGCAAGGCGACACCGCAGTGGCAGGGTTGGCGCCAGGCAGGACCGTCTGCGGCCACCCCTGCCACTCCCGCGCGAATACAGTCACAATGCCCGCCTTGTCCGTCTCACCCTCAGGAGTCTGCGTGTCCCCCGTTCTCCACTTCGCCATCCCGGGCGACCTGCAAGCGCTTACCGGCGGCTACGCCTGGGATCGCCGCATCATCGCCGAACTGCAGGCACTGGGCCTGCGCGTGCAGGTGCTGCCCCTGTCGCCGCGTTTCCCCGCGCCCGATGCCGAGGCACTGGAAGATGCGCGACGCCGGATCGCGTCCCTGCCCGACGGCGCCGTGCTGCTGGCCGACGGTCTGGCCTGGGGCGTGCTGGACACGCTGGCCGAGAAGCACGCCGCACGCCTGCGCATCATCGCCCTGTGCCATCACCCGCTGGCCCTGGAGAGCGGTCTCACCCCGGAACGCGCGGCGGCGCTGCGGCGCAGCGAGACCCGGGTGCTGCAGGCCGCCGCTGCCGTGGTCGTCACCAGCCCGGCCACCGCTGCCACCCTGGTGCAGGAGTTCGGCGTGGCGCACGAGCGCATCACCGTGGCCCTGCCCGGCACCGATCCCGTGCCACCGGCACCCTGCACTGGCGCACCGCCAGTCCTGCTGAGCCTCGCCACGTTGACGCCGCGCAAGGCCCACG
>JACCDI010371709.1_pt1 | contig 12543 bp, 14 predicted proteins | sample 7442791 | NCBI WGS metagenome assembly JACCDI01 (sample SAMN15323434, study PRJNA562643) | freshwater metagenome | isolation source: river surface water | place: USA:Blue River Watershed | collected 2017-08-15
AACAAGGGCAAGGTCTTCTGGTAAAAAATCTTTTTGAATAACTTTCATGTCCTCATTGATCCATGCATGATTTTGTGGATGGTATTTCCAAAAATGTTGATGTGCATCAATGATTCTCATGCATTAATGTTTTTGATATGCAATCACTTCTTGCTTACTTGTTCCCAATCCATCAATACCTAATTCTACCACATCGCCTGCTTTTAAATATATGTTTGGACTAAAGCCCAATCCAACACCCGCTGGAGTTCCTGTGCTAATCACATCTCCAGGAAGCAAAGTCATAAACTGACTTGAGTAGGAGATGAGTTGAGGTATATTAAAAATAAGATCATTGGTATTTTCGTCTTGCATCATTTTGCCATTTAAGCTTAACCACAATCTTAATTCATGTGGATTTTCAATCTCATCTTTGGTAACCAACCATGGTCCTAAAGGCGCAAATGTATCACAGCCTTTTCCTTTATCCCATGTGCCGCCTCTTTCTAATTGATAGGCTCTTTCACTTACATCATTGTGTAAAACATAACCAGCCACATAATCCATGGCTTCTGCTTCTGATACATAAGAAGCTTTTTTACCAATAACTACTGCTAGCTCTACTTCCCAGTCTGTTTTTTCTGAACCTTTTGGTATCATAATAGGATCGTATGGTCCAGATAAAGAGCTAGATGATTTTAAAAAAAGAATTGGCTCAGTGGGAATAGCTGCGCCTGTTTCTTTTGCGTGCTTTGCATAATTTAAACCAATGCATAAAATTTTAGATGGTCTAGCAATTGGAGGTCCAATTCTTTCAGTACTTGTAATTGCTGGAAAACTATTTTCTTTTAATAGTAATTGTAATTTTGTTAATCCATCATTTGCAAAAAAAGCTTCATCGTAATCTTTGATATATTTACTTAGGTCGTAATTTTTTCCATCAATGTGTACACCTGGTTTTTCATTTCCAACATTTCCAAATCTTATTAATTTCATTTGATTTATTTTTTAACTATTTAATGTGACATATCCGCCATCTATTGCGTAATCACTACCTGTGATAAAACTTGCTTCATCACTGCATAAATATAAAACCTGTTGAGCGATTTCTTCGGGATGACCCATTCTTCCGATAGGTTGTGTCTTTGATAATTTTTCAAACATTTCCCCTTCTTTACCAGGATAATTCTTTTTTAAAAAACCATCTACAAATGGTGTATGAACTCTTGCTGGTGAAACACTATTGCATCTAATATTATCTGCTAAATAATCTTTAGCAACACTTAAAGTCATGGCATGTACTGCTCCCTTACTCATACTATAAGCAAACCGATCACTTAGTCCAACCTTAGCTGCAATCGAACTAATATTCACTATCGCACCTCCTCCATTTTTTTGCAACTGAGGTATTCCTGCATGTAAACAATTGTATACTCCTTTTACATTTACTTGAAACACTTTTTCAAAATCTGCTTCATTGGTGTTAATAGCATTACCAATATGAGAGATACCCGCGCAGTTGACTAATATATCAATGGCGCCAATTTGTTCAAATACTTTATTGGCACTCTCTTGATTGGCCACATCAATGGCTTCTGCAATAGCTGATCCTTTTTGTTGTTCTATTTCAACAACAGTTTGTAAAGCCTCTTCTTTGTTGATGTCTAATACATAAACGATGGCGCCTTGCTGTGCCAATATTTTACAGATTGCTTTTCCTATACCACTTCCTCCTCCGGTTACTACTGCTTTCTTTTTGGTTAATTGAAACATATTTATTTTTTAAAATAGTTATAAAGAGACGCCTCTTTTCCATGGAATAAAATCATCTTGTTGTAATTGAACTGCCTTTGGGATAATTTCACCACTTGCAACTTTGATGCAATAGTCCAAAATTTCTTCACCTACTTCTTCAATTGTTTTAGTGCCTTCGATAATTGCACCTGTATTAATATCAATGATATCAGACATACGATTAGCCAATGTTGAATTGGTAGCCACTTTAATTACAGGGCATATAGGATTACCTGTTGGTGTTCCTAATCCAGTGGTGAATAAAATTAGTGTTGCACCACTAGCAGCCTTACCGGTGGTTGCTTCCACATCGTTTCCTGGGGTACATACTAAATGTAAACCTGCTTTAATAGCTGGCTCTGTGTAATCTAATACATCCACTATTGGCGCAGTGCCTCCTTTTTTACAAGCACCCGCACTTTTAATGGCATCTGTAATTAATCCATCTTTTATATTACCAGGAGAGGGATTCATATGAAATCCACTACCCACCGCATGTGCCATCTGATTATAAGATTCCATTAATTGTATAAACTTGTTAGCTGTTTTTTCATCCACACATCTGTCAATTAATTCTTGCTCAGCTCCGCATAGTTCTGGAAACTCTGCTAATAAAACTTGACCTCCTAATGCCACCAATAAATCTGCAGTATGTCCCACTGCTGGATTAGCGGATATGCCACTAAAGCCATCACTACCACCGCATTTTACTCCTATATTTAATTTACTTAATGGGGCAGGCGCTCTTTCTATTTTATTCGCTTCTATTAAGTGTTGTAAAGTTTCTTTGATTGCGTCTTTGATTAGTGCTTCTTCGCTTTTGGTACTTTGTTGCTCAAAAACAATCAATGGTTTATCAAATTTTGGATTACGTTCAATTATATCTTTTTTAAAATCCTCAATTTGTAAGTGTTGACATCCTAAACTTAATAAAGTAATTCCTGCTACATTCGCATGATCTGCATATGCAGCTAATAGCTTGCTTAATGTTGCTGCATCTTGTCTGGTGCCTCCGCATCCTCCATTATGATTTAAAAATTTTATTCCATCTATATTTTTGAATACTCTTTTTGATTGTCCGTTTTCATTAAATGGCATTTCGTCTATTTCAATACCTTTGCCTGATTGTATATTTTGAACAAGATTGGCTGTATAAGATTTATATTTATTATCAATGGCGTAACCTAAACTTTCGTTCAGGGATGCTTTGATGATATCTAAGTTTCTGTTTTCGCAAAACACAGTTGGAATAAATAACCAATAATTTGCAGTACCTACTTTTCCATCTGCTCTATGATAACCATTAAATGTTTTGTTTTGATATTTACTGACATCTGGTGCCTGCCATTGATATTGAAAATCTCGATAGGCGTATGGATCGGCTTGATGCACTGTATTTTCAGTACTCATTAGTTGTCCAACTTTCACAGCGGCATCTTTAATTCTGCCAACAGTAATGCCATACATGATTACGGTATCTCCTTTATCTAATGGAGTAATAAAAAATTTATGTTTTGCAGCGATATCTTCCAATAAAAGATATGACTGGTCTAGGTGAAAAATAGTTGAACCCTTCTTTAAATCGGTTAAAGCGGCCAATACATTGTCTGCTGGATGAATCTTTATGACTAATTGTTTGGTCTCTGACATGAGCAAGCTTATTTAACCCTACAATTTATACAAATCCACTAAAATTTCCTAGTAACTTTGTGCCATGATTCAAATGCTTGATTATTTCGTGACCACTCTGACCATTTTATACGCTGTGTTGTTGATGGCGTATAGGTATTGGTTCAGTAAATTGAGCATTTTCAAGCCCTCTGATATTCAAGCAGCTCCTACTAAATTCTCTATTGTTATTCCAGCAAGAAATGAAGCTGCGAATATTAAAGCATGCGTTGATTCTATTTTGGCGCAGGATTATCCTGTGGATGCTTTTGAAATTATTGTGATAGATGATTTTTCTGAAGATGAAACTGCATTTATTGTAGAAGCATTGCATCAGCAGCATTCCAATGTACACTTATTAAAATTAGCCGACTATTTTAAACCCCATGAATTAACTGCTTTTAAAAAGAAAGCAATTGAAAAAGCAGTATCTCATGCGAAAGGGGATTGGATCATTACCACTGATGCGGATTGTAAAGTGCCTACTCAATGGTTGTCTTTATACCATGCTTATATTGTTAAAGAGCGACCTGTTTTTGTTGCAGCACCAGTGATGTTTATTAAAACTGCTGGTATGTTGAATCAATTTCAAATACTAGATTTCTTAGCACTACAAGGGATTACAGCAGCATCGGTTGGTGCAGGTAAACATAGTATGAGTAACGGTGCCAACCTAGCTTTTGAAAAAGCAGCATTTATTGCAGTGGGTGGTTACCAAGGGGTAGATCATATTGCAAGTGGTGACGATATGTTTTTGATGCATAAGATGAAAAAAACTTTAGTGAAACCTATTGGATATTTATTTCATCCTGATGCGATTGTGTTGACAGATTCGATGCCAACTTGGAGACAATTTATAATGCAAAGAATTAGATGGTCCAGTAAAGCAAGGTATTATGATGATCGTTCTATTTTTTGGGTTTTATTGTTGGTATATCTATTTAATTTGAGTTTTTTATTAATGTTCATATTGGGTGATTTTAAAAGTTTATTCATTGCCCTTGCTTTTAAAACATTTTTTGAGTTGTTTTTCTTGGAGCCTGTAGCACAATTCTTCCACAAAAAAGAAGAGTTACGCTATTTCCCTCTGTATCAGCCAATTCATATCGTGTACAATATAGTAGCTGGGCTTTTTGGCCAAATAAAAACCTATACTTGGAAGGGAAGAAAGGTGAAATAACCCCCTTATTTTCGTAATTTTGTACTCTAATTAAGAATTATGTCCACTGAATCTATACAAGATACCGTTGCCGCTTTATCCTCAAAAGATTTTGCTACCGACCAGGAAGTACGTTGGTGCCCAGGCTGTGGGGACTATTCTATTTTAGCTCAGGTGCAAAAAGTGATGCCAACCATTGGTGTTGCAAAAGAGAATATTGTGATCATAAGCGGTATTGGATGTAGTAGTCGTTTTCCTTATTATATGAATACTTATGGTATGCACTCTATCCATGGTAGAGCAACTACTATAGCAAGTGGATTAAAAGCTGCTCGTCCAGAATTAAGTGTTTGGATTGTATCGGGGGATGGTGATGCATTGAGTATTGGTGGTAACCATACGATGCATATGATCAGAAGAAATTTTGATGTCAACTTTTTGGTGTTCAATAATCAAATTTATGGTTTGACAAAAGGCCAATATTCTCCAACCTCTGAAGTGAATAAAATCACTAAGAGTACACCGATGGGAAGTATTGATCATCCATTTAATCCTGCAGCTTTAGCAATGGGTGCAGATGCAAGTTTTGTAGCAAGAAGTATGGATCGTGATCCAAAACATTTACAAGCTATTTTAACAAGAGCTGAAAAACATAAGGGGACTAGTTTTGTTGAGATCTATCAAAACTGTAACATTTTTAATGATGGTGCTTTTGAAATTTTTACAGAAAAATCTACCAAGTCTTTACATGCTTTATTTGTAGAACAAGGGAAGCCATTGGTATTTGGTGCAAACAATGAATACGGTATTCGTATCGATGGCATGCGTCCTGAAGTGGTTACGTTAGGAGATCAATACAGTGCAGATGACATGTGGATGCACGATGAAAAAGATTTTTACAAAGCACAAATATTAACACGCTTATTTGATAACCCTAATGAAGAAGGGGCCATATTCCCTCGTCCATTTGGTATTTTCTATTCAGCAGATCGCCCATGTTATGAAGACATGATGGCATTGCAGATTGAAGAAGCCATTGCTAGCAAGGGTCCTGGTGATTTAGACAAATTAATTCGTGGTAAAGAAGTTTGGGAGATTCAATAGTTTTATTAAGGTGCTAATCTCACACGCACCCAATGCCCATCTGCATGTAAACTATATTGTATTCGATCGTGTAAACGAGAACTTCGACCTTGCCAAAATTCCATTTCAAAAGGTTTGATGATATAACCACCCCAATGAGGTGGTAAGGGTATGTCACCTTCTTTGAATTGCTCTGCATGTTCCGCCACGATTTCTTCTAAGAAAGCGCGGTCTGGAATAATTCTGCTCTGTGGTGAAGACCAAGCACCGATCTGGCTTTCTTTTGGTCTTGACTTAAAATATTTTTCACTTTCCTCAGCACTAATTTTTTTGATACTTCCACTTATGCGAATCTGTCTTTCTAATTCTTTCCAGAAAAAATTCATTGCCACATTTGGGTGTGCTTCTATATGCTGCCCTTTGGCACTTTCATAATTGGTAAAGAAAATAAATCCCTCTGGTGTATAGCCTTTTAATAATACCACTCGAGAACTCGGTACTCCACTGGCTTTAATCGTTGATAAAACAAAGGCATTCACTTCGTCAATATTACTCGCAACAGCTTCTTCCCACCATCTTTCAAACTGATCCATGGGTAATGCACCACAAGTAGCTTCTTCTAATGAAGCTAATTGGTAATCTCTTCTAATGCTTGCAATATCTCTGTTCATAGTTTTTATTTTAATCGAACGCTTTTACTTAATCTTTAGTAACATAAATAATATTCACCACACTAAGTAACAATAACATACCCACTAACTGATGGAGTTGTGCCATCCATTCAAAACTTGCCCAAACACCAGGCACAATTTTTGCACTACTTAGCACCGTAAAAATGCCCAACGCCACTTGAAATAATACAAAAGTCAATGGCATTCTACGCATTAAATTCCAAAAGGCATTTCCATTGATTCTAAATAATTTGATGCTATACCACACTATTAAAATCAATAATAAATATGCCAAGCCTCTATGAATAAAATGAATCCAAATAGTATTGTTGATGGCGTTTAAAAAGAAGGAATCATTACTGGTTAATCCAGCTGGGATCCACAGTCCATTGATCGTTGGCCATGTTGCTGCTACATTGGCTGCTTTATGTCCAGCCATTAAAGCACCATAGATTAATTGAAAGAACAATACTACTAAGATGAACCAACTTAAACTTTTTATGGAACCTATATGTTGGATGAATTTTTGATCTTTATAGGATGCTTCTAAAGAAGGTTGTTGTCTTAACGTTTTTACTTTTAGTGATAAAGCAAACCAATAAGTGTAAGACAATAACCCCAATGCAAAAATAAAATGCAATGCCAGTCTTGTTGGCTTAACATATACAGCATCGCCTTCTAATCCGCTTGCGACCATAATCCAACCAATGGCTCCTTGTAATGCACCCAATAAAAATAAGACTATCAATGGCTGAATCATTTTTGGTTGAAAATATTTTTTTACCAAAAAATATATAAAGCCAATCGCAAATACTAAACCAATGGTTCTTGCCCACAAACGGTGAAACCATTCCCAGAAAAAGATGAATTTGAAATTGTCTAGGGTGAAATCGAAATTCAATATCTGAAACTGTGGGGTTGTTTTATATTTTTCAAACAATATTTGCCATGCTGCTTCACTCATTGGAGGCAAAGTACCTGTTACCACATCCCACTCAGTGATAGACAAACCACTTCCCGTTAATCTGGTGATACCACCTAGTGCAATTTGTATAATGGTCATCCCTACACCCACTAATAACCAATTTGATACGGCCCTTGTTTTATAGTCTTCTGTATGCATTTAAAACTGTCTAAATATTGTTAGCACAAAGGTACTAAGTTATCAGATTGATTTTGGTTTGTGCCAAAGAAACTAGAAATTTACATGGTGTTATTAAACGCTTACCAAGATACACTTTTAGAAGCTGGCTGCGACGAAGCTGGGCGTGGTTGCTATGCAGGACCAGTCTTTGCTGCAGCAGTGATTTTACCTAACAATTTTTATCACCCTCTCATCAATGATAGTAAAAAGTTAAGCGAGCAACAAAGAGCTTTTTTAGTACCTATTATTAAAGAAGCAGCCATTGCTTGGGCCATTGGTTCACAAAGTCCAGCAGAAATTGATCAAATCAATATTTTAAAAGCCAGCATTAAAAGCATGCATTTAGCTTTAGATCAATTGAAGAAAAAACCTGGCTTTATCGCAGTGGATGGCAACCGATTTTATGCTTATAAAAAAATACCACATCAAACCATTATTAAGGGCGATGGTCAATATGCACATATTGCCGCTGCCAGTATCCTTGCTAAAACAGCCCGTGATACTTATATGATGGAATTGCATCACCAGTACCCACAATATGGTTGGGATAAAAATAAAGGATATGGCACCGCCGCGCACCGCGCGGCCATCGCCCTTCATGGTCTCTGCGAACACCATCGCAAAAGCTTCAAGATCCTTCCAGATCAACCCACTCTTTTGTAAATACACAATTAGAGTATAAATACTTAATTATCATCTACTTGTAATTTATACTTTGTGTTATACAAGTATATGAATAAACAGCATCCTAATAGTTTAAGATGGTATATACCAAAAGTATATACCTTTGTAAAAATCTTTACCATGAAAAGTTTATCCTTAAAGCTTGATGAAAAAGTATTTGATGATACTGAAGAGATCACCAAAGAATTGAAAATTGCAAGAAATAGATATATCAATGATGCATTAGCATTGTACAATAAATTCAATCAAAGGATATTACTTGAAAAGCAAATAAAAAAAGAAATTGAAGCATGTAGAGAAAGCTCAATGGAAGTAATGCGTGACTGGGAAGATGCAGACAATGAGTTTGATGCAAAATTTAATCCATAAATTAAAGGCCATAGAAAAAATACAACAATATGATATTTGGTTGGCGGATTTAAATCCTGCAAGAGGACCAATACCAGGTAAAATAAGACCAGTAGTTATTATTCAAAGTAATCTTTTCAATAATTATATTGACACAACTATTGTGTGTCCTATTACTTCAAATATTGTAGAAGATATAAATTATCTAAGAGTTGCCTTGATAAAAGAGCAAGTGGATAAGAAGAGTGACATTTTATTAGATCAATTAAGAACAATTGAAAATAGAAAATTAATCAAGAAATTAAGTAGACTTAATTTCAATCAAATAAAAAAGATGAAAAGAAATTTGCAAATTGTTTTAGATCTCTAAGTCGCAAATTAATACTCCCATTCTCCCAATCCCTGTCGAATAAGTGTTAACTCATCTGTAGTGCAATCCACCACTGTACTTGGTATCATGCCACCAATACCACCATCTATTACCATATCTACTAAATGTCCCCAATGCTCTTGGATAATTTCTGGATCGGTATAATCTTCTACCATTTCACCTGGGAAACTAGCAGATAAAATAGGATGACCCAAGGTTTCAATAATACCTAAAGCAATTTTATTATTGGGAATACGAAGTCCAATAGTTTTCTTTTTATTTTGTAAAATCTTAGGTACTTCTTTACTAGCTGGTAAAATAAAAGTGTATGGGCCTGGCAATAGTTTTTTCATTATTCTATACAAACTATTATCAATCGCCTTCGCATAATGACTCATATTGCTTAGATCGGAGCAGATAAAACTTAATTGTGCTTTTTCTGGGGACACCTTTTTTATCGCACAAATTTTCTCAATGGCTTCAGGATGAAAAATATCACAACCCAGTCCGTAGATGGTATCAGTAGGATACGCGATCACACCACCATTCTCTAAACAGTCCTTCACCATAGAAAGCTGTCTGGGCTGCGGATTATCTGGATGAATACGAACTAGCATATATACTTTGTTGTAAAAATACCCTTTTTTATTACAAAGCATTGGTATTAATTTAAAGAAAAAACACCCCCATGTTTAGTATCATTTATATAGAAGAAAAAGTATTAACACGCAATGCGTTTAAGTTAGTCATTGAAAAACAAGAAGACTGTAAAGTCTTATATAGTAGCGGAAGTATTGAAGATTTTTGTAGATACATTCTAGATGAATCAAGGCATCCAGACCTTTGCATTATTGCAGATAGTTATAATTACAAAGAAATTATTAGTGTAATCAAAGCCATTAAATCCAAAAGCAATCATACTTATATCTTACTCAAGTCTGATGCAAAGTTTATGAAAGCTATTTGTTATTTAATGCGTAATGGATTAAATGGTATTTTCTTTACGGACGAACCTATGATTGATCTAAAACAAATGGTGCGCACTAAAACCAAGTTTCATCTATCAGCAGATAAAAGCAAACTTATTACCAATAATATCATCAGAGAAATACAAATAAAAGAGTTACATTATAACAACAAGCCACTCACCCATAATGAAATTCAATTTGTACAAGAATGTACCAAAGATTTAAGCTATGAAGAAATTGCCGCTAGCCTACAAAAAAGTGTGAATACTATTTATGGTTACAGAGATAGAGTGTTCAAGAAGTTACAGGTAAAACAAAGGACCGCCATGGTAATGACGGCCCTTAAGCGTAATTATATTGATTTATGAGTCCTTGCAGAGACTCATCTTGGGAAGTAACAAAAATTCCGAAGGCTACTTCGGAATTTTTAAAAATCATTAGAGTGTGTATTTTATATAATTTATATTTTTTAAATTATATAAAATACTAATTCTTCCTTGCAATTACTTTCTTCGCAGCTTCAACAATATTCACTGCATCCAAACCATATTTAGTTAATAATTGACTTGGTGTACCACTTTCGCCAAAAGTATCTTTTGTGCCAACATATTCTTGTGGTACTGGACAATTTTTTGCAGCTACTTGTGCTACCACATCTCCCATACCGCCAATGATATTGTGTTCTTCTGCTGTCACTACGCAACCTGTTTTTTGTAAGCTCTTGATAATTGCTGCTTCGTCTAAAGGCTTTATAGTATGTAAGTTGATCACTTCTACACTAATGCCTTCTGCTTCTAATTGTTTTGCAGCTTCAATGGCTTTCCAAACCAAGTGCCCGCAAGCAATGATGCTCACATCCTTTCCTTCTGCTAAGATTTGCGCTTTACCAATCACAAAATCTGATCCATCTTCTTTGGTGAAGTTGGGCCACTTAGGTCTTCCAAATCTTAAATATACTGGTCCATGATAAGATGCGATTGCTTTTGTTGCGGCTTTGGTTTGATCGTAATCACATGGTACAATCACGGTCATGCCTGGCAACATCTTCATTAAACCTATATCTTCTAATATCTGATGTGTTGCACCATCTTCTCCCAAGGTTAATCCCGCATGTGATGCGCAAATTTTTACATTCTTATCTGAATATGCAACGGATTGTCTAATTTGATCATACACTCTACCTGTACTGAATCCAGCAAATGTAGTGGTGTAAGGAATTTTTCCTCCAATGGTTAAACCTGCAGCAATACCAATCATATTGGCTTCTGCAATACCTACTTCAATGAAACGCTCTGGCATTTCTTTCATGAGTGGACCTAACTTGAAAGAACCTGCTAAGTCTGCAGTTAATACCACTACATCTTTATTTTCTCTAGCAATTTCTAAGATACCATCACCAAAGCCTGCTCTGGTTTCTTTTTCGTTTTGTGCTACAATATCTTTTGCGTTCATATGACTAAAGTTATGCTTTGTTGATTATTTAGTTTTCGAATGTGGAGTAAAAATAAGGTGTCTTTGCTTCAAACTCTGCAGCACAAGTATCTACCATTTTGTATACCCTTGTAATACCCAATGCTTTTCTTTTTTCATAGACTGCATCGTCGTTGGTTTTGCCTTGTAATAATTTAGCGATTTGCATATCGCTGAAGCCATGCTTCTTTGCTTCTTTCAGTGTTTCAACTGGTAAGCTTTCTATGGTATGCTTCATTAATTCTTTTTCGATATCACAAATCATTCTGATTTGATATAAGAACCAATTGTCAATACCTGTTGCAGCTGCAATAGATCTTACTGTTGAACCTTGCATCAATGCATCTTTGATTCTGAAAATTCTATCCCATTTTGGCGTCTTGATGTATTCCATTAACTCTTCATTCTTCATCAAGCTCTTTCCATAGTATCCCAATCCAATGGCTTCGTTTTCTAATGATTGACACGCTTTTTGAATGGCTTCTGTAAAGCTTCTTCCAATGGCCATTACTTCACCTACACTTTTCATTTGTAATCCTAAAGTATCGTTCGCGCCTTTAAATTTATCAAAATTCCATCTTGGTACTTTAACAATTACATAATCCAATGCTGGCTCAAAGTAAGCTGAAGTAGTTTGGGTGATTTGATTTTTTAATTCATCCAAATGATATCCAATCGCCAACTTCGCTGCAATCTTCGCAATAGGGTAACCTGTTGCTTTGGATGCCAATGCAGATGAACGAGATACACGTGGGTTAATCTCTACTGCAATTAATTCTTCTGTTGCGGGATTCAATGCAAACTGCACATTACAACCACCAGAGAAATTACCCAAGCTTCTCATCATCAACATGGCTTTGTTACGCATTTCTTGGAAAGCGGTATCGCTCAATGTCATTGCAGGGGCTACAGTAATTGAATCTCCTGTATGCACACCCATTGGATCTAGGTTTTCTACCGTACAAATAATCACTACATTGTCTGCCTGATCTCTTAATAATTCTAATTCATATTCTTTCCATCCCAATACTGCTTTCTCTACCAATACTTCATGCATAGGAGAAGCTTTCAATCCTCTTTCTAAAGCCGCATCTAATTCACTTGCATCGTGCACAAATCCACCACCTGTTCCACCTAATGTAAAAGATGGTCTAATTACTAATGGGAATCCTATTCTTTGTGCAATTTCTTTTCCTTCTAAAAAA
>JACCDI012026402.1_pt1 | contig 12543 bp, 12 predicted proteins | sample 7442791 | NCBI WGS metagenome assembly JACCDI01 (sample SAMN15323434, study PRJNA562643) | freshwater metagenome | isolation source: river surface water | place: USA:Blue River Watershed | collected 2017-08-15
AAGGACATGCTTCGTGCTGCAGATGCCGATTCCGCTGAACATGCGGCGAGGATGCGTAAATTAAGCGAGGCTCCCGGTGCAAATAAATATTCCCAGCCGTCGTCGTGGAGAGAGAGGATTGATCGGAAGAAAAAGTGGGATGCAAAGTCGGAAGCTTTGAAAAAGGAGGCCTTCGGCATTATCCATTCTATGAATACACCGGTGTCAACAGAGAAGGGAGAGACACAGTTTGAGGTAGCTAAGGAGCGGTTAGGGAGATGGCAAAAGGCACTAGAATTGTATGTTCACTGTCCGGAGGAAAGTGGCGTCGATTTGTTGAAATTATTGGAGAAATTAGTCGATGGTTGTACAGAGGTATGGGAATGATTTTCATCTGAATCGTTTCCTATCAAATTTGAATCATTTTTCTCGCATCTCTTTGTTATCAATTAATTTCTCGCATAACTTTGAAACAACTTTCGTTTGTTTTTACCGGTTTCAACACGACAATGAAATCAGGAGGACGAGCTTCTTGAAATCCTCTCCCAAGCCTCCCAAACCTGTACCAACCTAGTAGAACAAACCTCCCTTGCAGTTCGTGACGCCACTGAATCCATGGCAGAAGCCGAAGATGCCTATCACATCCGCCTTGAGGCACACTCAATGCTCGCCAACCGAGCTGCGGAACAATCCGAAGTTATTGAAGAACAGTTTCGTACAAATGGCAGGGCAGCGCTCAAAATTGGTCAACAGCTTGAAATGGCCGAGGTAAAAAAGCGTCAGTGTGACACGGCAGCTTTACTCATACGACAATGGTGGATGATGGAAAATCTCGCTGAGCAGGAAGAGTTGAGTGGCGAAGTTTTGCAGGTGGATGAAGAGCTTCGAGGAGTAATTCCTAGCAGCTCATGCAGGATGGACCCATTATTTACACAACCAGAAAATAGTTTGGAAGCAGCTCGAGCTCTAAAGGCTTTACGAACTGTGGTGAAAAGTAGGGGGAATTCAGCAAGTGGGGCGTTGTTGGATCCTGTATCGAGACACCGGTTTGATGTGACGAGCAGATTGATCCAGCGAACTTCAGCCGCACTGGAATCTCGTTTAATCAATTCTTTCTCGGAAATTTACGTGTCTGGTGGTGCATATGACTTTTCTTCTCCTGAGGCTGCATCCAGACCAGGAAGATTGAATTGGGTGGAGCTACGGAACTTGGCTGTGGCCCTGTCCAACTTCGATGGAGGTAGGGGGCTGCACAAGCGATACGTCCAAATGGTCGTGACCTCTCGCTTCCCGGAACTTTTTCAATCTGAGTCAAACAAAAAGGGAGATGGCTCGGATGAAGACAATAGTGATGAAGAAGTAGAGCTAGACATGGACGTTATGCGACAAAAGTTATCAAACCTTTTTCACAGAGTATGTGAAGTTTGCACCGCTGAATTCGAATTCATCGCGAATGTATTCTCCTCTCCGACGGCGTTTGGAAAAGGAGGCGATGCATTTTTTGATTTTTCTTCGTTCTCAGAAGCTCTCCCTTTTCAAGTTGCACGAGCTTTGCTGCAACGAGTTATTAGTGATCCTCGAAATGGACTTCAAGCTCGCATCAATGATTTATTGAGGAGCATTGACCGAAGGGGCGATTTCGATGCGGGTACAAAAAAGCTAGACACATTTGTAGTTATTCACGAGAAAGCTGCAGGACTGTTTACTATGCTCAAAGATTCTGCGCAGAAAATGCTTATTCCTACGAACAAAACTGGTCCAGATGGTGATGCAAGGTACAGATAATGTATTATTCGCTCAAATTGTGACATCTGCTCAAAACATTCCCTTACTCATAATTTTCCTTCCAACATGTGATTCTTCAGTGTTGAAGAGTATCAGGTGTTAAATGATGAAAATAAACGGGCAGTAGCATCTCTCATCCAGTTCCTGACCACGCAGGAAATGGCACTTAGTAGCAGTCACCGTCGCGGTTACCTAAACCTTGAATTAAGACTCCTCCATCACGAATGCTGTTATTGCCTGGATCGTACTGGCGCAAAGCTCGTAGTGCCGCAGCGTGGTCAAAAACCTCATGTCCCAACAACTGGTGTTGCTTCAGGCATCGCTACTTATGTTGCACCTATCATGCCGCTAGACAAAAGGGAGTTGAAAAAGATGGGATTTGCTGGTCTGTTAAATGGTCCGCTCAAACAATCCGTGTTACGACAGCCATTAATGCATGCTACCGATTCTCTGGCTAGGGCACGCCTCATGTTCGGACTAGGTCATGGAGGTGTCGGTGACGCTGACTCAACCGCCCGCGTCATTACTGGAATATTCTCTCAAATGTGCACGTTTTATGGAAGCTCTTTTATTTTTCCTATTGTCGAAGTACTGGGCCAATTATTGGACACAAATCCCCCATCTTCGCCACCAAGTTTACCGTTTGATGAAAATTCCCCTGCTCCAGACTTAGGGGTCGATGGTTCGTTCTGGGTTTCAATTGAAAGAATTCATTCTGCGGCAAAAGCCTTTGACCGCGAACTCTGGGCAGAGCAACGAACGGGTAGTGAGCGAGTTTGGGAAATTTTGGTGGCGACTGGCAGTCACACCAGTCTCATCCTTGCAAAAGATCAGCGTCTGAGCTTTTTCCAAGAGTTGGAAGAGCGAGGCGAGACTGCAATTCTTCGTGCCCTGGACACATTGAGCACTCACATTCAGTGGGTTCTAGTTGCAGGAGGAGAGATGTCTACGGGAAACCGCATTCGCGGTAACTTTAACGATAGAAGTGGGGTGAGTCTTGTGAGGATTTTGCGATAATATATGTGAAATTTAAAAACAAATCTCTAAATTTTTCATTTTATATCGCCCAAGGGACCATACGCTGTCCCAGCTGGATCATCGTTAGACAATGCGAACAGCCCTGCTGTGAAGTCCTTAACTTTTTGCTTGAGAGCTCAGTTTGTGCACATACAAGCGGCGTTAACGCCTCAATCACTCTCTGCGTTCTGGACTGCGTTATCTATGCGGCTCTATGACATCCTTGTAGCACGGCTTCTTCAGCACTACTTTGTGTCAATGGTGGTAAGATGATGGATTCTTAGAAGATATTTTGTTGTGGGTGATTTGTCTCCTCAAGTTGTATTATTTTCACTGTACATGGTATTCAGGGCGCTGTAAATCTATCACGGGATGTTGAGGCTCTAAGATCAGTTGCAATGCTAGCGGGAACCGATCATCAGCACTGGGATATGTTGCGCGAGCTGTTGACGCTTTACATGACACCACCCAATGCACTCAAAACAATTTTAGTCGGTCCTGAAGGAGATCCTAACTCAGGGAAAGGTCTCTTCGGTCAGGCCGGGAAAGACCAAGCTCTAATATTCATGAGTCGTCGTGTAGATTACCGTGTGAAGGTCAACAATGTTTTGAAGAAGTCCACGTGGGCAGTAGAGTTGCTTGAGGACCTAGGTGTCCCTGATCCAACAGATGGAAACGTTAACATTGCGCTTTACTCTGCACAATCGCTCCGAAATAGGAGATTGAAGCTGACTTAGTGATAATACTCTCATGCGCCAGTTTTTTCCATCGCATTTTTAACTTTCATTAAAATTAATTATTGATTTCTACTCGACGTGTCATCATGTTTCGCAAAGCGCCTCTTGTCAAATAGGAAATTCTCGCCTACCCACAATGATTCTGTCGTACTCCTGTTAATTCCGTCGTCTTCTGAATAATTGTCTCCCTCTCCGGTAACTTCTTGCTCACTACTCATTATTCTGCCTTCTTCATTCCACCACCTTTCATATCCAATTATCCCGTGTCTAAGACTTCTAACATCCTCAAAGCCCAATTTCTGTTTCAAATATGCACCAACTTTGACGCACCGGATCCCTCCCGTACAAAAAATATACACTGGCTCCGATGGATCCAAGTCCCTTGACTCAACTTGGGTATCAAGAATGGACCAAGTTTCTGAAAACGTTCGTGTATTCAGATGTGTCGATGAAAGGAAAGTTCCTTGATCTGATTCATAGTTGTTACGACAATCCAAAAGTTGAATCTTGTAATTGGAGGCATTGGAATTGCATTCTGATGATTTGTCGAGTAAAATGGTACTAAGCTGTGAATGCCACTCCTCCGGGTTCAGCTCTTCTCCGGCATCACTCCAATCGAAGGTCGAATCTTCGCCTATTCCATCTCTTAAAATGCAGTCTCGAGTCCTTACGATCAATCTATCAAATGTAGGGATGTCGCTTTCAACAACTTTACCCATATTAGGTGGATTTTCTTCAAACATATCAAAGGGGAGGCACCCTGATCCATTCTCGTTCCTTCCAAATGTTTCCAACAAAACTTTCAATGGATCACCGATAGGAACAGCAAATTGAGCATTAACTCCTTCTGTTGCCACATATACGGTGCCTCTCAATCCTGGGATTTTTTCCAATCGTTCGAAAAGAATGTCTCTAATTGACTCTGGTTCGGATATAGGAATGAAGCGGTAGAAACTGAGAAGTTGAAATTTAGCGTCTTTGGCTATGTCCGATGATGGCCTCGTGGATTTTACTGCTGCTGAGCTGTACGACTCCGAATTATTTTTTGTAGACAAAAATGAAGTAGGGAGGCGGCAGGCATGCTGATGGGGTTGTTGGAATGCAAAATAGGAATCAAAGCCTGATGCGTGAAATGGTGTCAGTGCCGCGATTACTGCAGCAGGGAATAGTAGTCGTGTGGAACGAATTGCATGAAGCGCCGATGGACTTGGCCTGAAATGAACCAGAACTTTTGGCATTGACATTCTTAAGCCGTTTGAATGAAGCTCCTTCGGGTTTTCTGGTGCTGCTGCAAGTAGAATAGAAGATGAAAAGTAGAAATTAAACAAAATTATGGGATAGAAGATATTCGTCGTTTGGGGGATGGAGGAGGAGGTAAAGTGGAGCAGTATCAAAATCGACATGAATAAAGAAAAATTCAATGACGAACAGAATTTTCTCGTTTTCATGTCATGGACAGTTGTGACGTGGCAGTCTTAATTCTATTATTTCGTTATTGATGTATTTCCGTGCACATTATTATAATGCTTGTGTTGTTTCACTAGTTCTGACTCGTATAAATTTGTAACGTTTACTCAAACTTCAATTTTTTGGGGTTTGCGCACTATGTAGGAGCAGCATTCAATATTATTATGATTTTTTTACTAGAAATTATGCTACCATACCTATCGTAAACAGATAAAATTTTCAATACGCCATTTGTTTCCATCATAATTGACAAAGCACAGTCATGAGACTTTTCCTCAACAAGCGCTTGTATGCGGTTGAATAATTGAAGCTCACGTCCCCAGACCTCACGAACCGATCTCTCCCCAGTGACAGACGATGGCGGCCCCTCCGAGGGCCATCGGCTGTCACTCGGCAGAGAACGCCAGTGACGTCTTTGCATGGTGTACACATTTACTTATGCCCTTGGGTGCGGATGTCTAAATCGGCTCATAACCCAAAGACAGAAAAGGCGCGCCCGCCTTATCGCCGAAATAACACTACAATCCACCACAATATCCATGATAAAGCACCAACCATGATGATGTCCTCCTTGTCCCTCTAGCTTGTTTGTTTTGCCGCTTCCTCGACCATGCCACGACCCATACCCATTCCTACACCTACCGATGATGGTATGGCAGGTGGTGATTCGTCAGATGCCATAGGCAGAGGGGGAATGCGGTCGCAGCAGCCAATTGTTGTCACCCAATCCCAAACCACATCGGCAGAGGACGTCGTCCAAACAATCATTCGTCCTCTTTCGTCCTCTCAAGCCCCTTCGTTCCCGACGCCCAACTTACCTGACGAACAATCCATCATACGACGTGCCATCGAACACTGTTGGGGGATCGGCATTCCATACGATTATCAAATTGAAACTATTTGCGAGATTGCAATTCGAAAAAAAAATATCTTCCTCGTTCGAAAAACCGGGGAGGGGAAATCTATTGTACCCTGGACTGTTGCCGCACTCCGCAAGCGCATCACAATCATTCTCGTTCCATTAATCGGGCTTGGCAGCGATCAGGTTTCAAAGGCTTCTCGATTAGAGTTGGGTATTGAAGCGTATCACCTCGACGAAAATAGGAATGGAGACTTTGATCGATTGTACAAACAATTGTGTTTGTTCTTCCAACAGGATCACAGCGAGATCCATGAGACGGTCATTCTATTTGCATCACCCAATTGCCTTCAAACGGAATCTTGGTGGAGGCCTCTCTTCTTTCAAATGGCCAAGCATGGATTGATCTCTTTGTTTGCGATCGATGAAGCACATTGTGTAGTAACAGATGGTCGTTCATTTTGCTGTGAATTCCAGTCTGGAATATCTGCCTTTCTAGACATCATCAATTCATCACCAACAAAAGTTCCGATCTTAGCTATGACAGCAACACTCCGTCAGCATCATCAACAGCAATTATCTCAAATCCTCAAGCTTACTCCAGATGTTGTTTGTTGGGGAAACATGGATCGGCGTTCAATTGCCATAACGGTCTCAATTGAAGCTCTACCATGCCAAGCCATGATGAAGAAGTTGGTGGCACACTTCAAGAAAAAAACCCTTGCAAAGCGATTGATATATTCCAATTCTGCGTTGGCAGCTGAAACCGATTTGAAGGCAATGGGGGAATCTGTTCTGAAAGAGTGCAACTTGGACGGTGTTGTCTTGCCTTTGACAGGATCTAGTGGGATTATGCAGAAAATGTGGCTGATGAACTTGTTTTGCAACCCTAATGCCTCACCGCGCTTGTCTATTTTTCCTGTTACTGCTGCTGCGAATTGTGGTGTTAGCAGTAACGAGTGTGATGGCGCCGAGGCTTATGGTTTACCTCCAAATATGTATGAGTTTGTCCAACAGCTCGGGCGCGCGGATCGCAAAAACATTGGACAACCTGGTGAGAATGAATATGGAATACATCTCTCCTTTGATCTATTCCTTAAATTATTGCTGCATGTGTGGAGTACTACTGATCGACATGAACGAGATATTTTGATGGATGATCTCTTTGAGGTTTTGATATTGGTGGTATTACCGAAACAATGTTATCATGTTGCTTTGGAAGAGAAGATGGAGAGTTGTCCAAATGCACAGGTTCGATTACCGTGTTGGGATTCATGCCCCTTTTGTACCGGAGAATCGCGACAATTCACTGATGCGTTTGATCACCAAGCTCTAATGTCAATTCTCCAGGGCGATATCTTCTATGATGGTTGGGTATCCATCAAAGACATTATTAAACAATTATCACAAGACAATAACAAGCAGCGTTTGTTCGGCCGTGGGTACTCTTCAAAATGAGCTGGGAAGGTACATGCAATAGTATTACAATTAATTGCATCTGGTATCATGATCATTAAGCCGAGGGATGCCGCATTACTAGGAACTAAACGTATCGATATGTCTGATGTTATTGCAAACTTCAAGAAAACTCGTGATAATAGTGGGAATGATTTCTTTGTTTACAATAATGTTGGAGTATGGGATTGTTTTAATTGTATTTAGAAAACAATAGAATGAAATTATTTATTACAATATAAACCATTTTAATCGACCTTAATATCATTGAATGCAATCTCCCAATCCTCCAAATGCCGATAATTATTATTGCCCCTTTGAATTTCACTCAATTCCTCTCGGAGTTTATTACTTAGCTTGGTAAAATAATTCACAGCATCGTCAATAAACTTCCGCTCCGTCGTCTGTTTCGTGATGAATGTCGTTCTCTCTTCTTTTATATTTACCATCAACCTTTCTCCCAAAACGAAATGATCATCTAAACCCAGTGCGTTGATTTTATAATGCTTCACATTCGATAATTTGCGCAGCATCTCCTTCTGATCTTCGTCCGTTTCTGGTGCCAACGTTGGAATGCCATCTTCTTCGCCTTCAATTTCAACTCCAGAAATATCAACACCATCATGACTGTTATCATCATCTGCATCAACTTCAGCTATTTGGAACTCTACGGCATCAACTACATCTACGGGAGAACCGTTTTTTATGTTGAAAAATAACTCCTCATACTCCTTCTCAGTGTCGTTGTACTCGACAGACTCCATTTGCTTCAGTCTGGAGGATCCTTGAGATTTTTTATCCATAACTTCCACGTGCTTCCAGATGAAATTGTGGTCTAGTGTACATGGCTCCTCATTCGTAAATAATCCAGAATTTTCTAGTATGGAACAAACAAATTCAACATCTGATTCGATTAACGGTGGATTACCTCTCACCCCGCTCTTGGGATACATTTCCAAAGCACACCTATCTTATGGCATACAATATAAATAAAATTAGATCATGACAATAAGGGAACATATTTACAAAATAAGAACTCACCGATGAAATAACGAGAGATGGCAGGATTGATCAATGACTTGTTGGAGATGTGGATTTGGGCGTAATAATTTCAGCCACAAGTTGTGGAGTTCACACAATTCATCAAATGTGACACAACTGCGACTTGGATTCAGCTTACAAAATCAGTTGTGCCGAATCAACTCTCTCTCCCATGGATCCATAGCCTTGCCATACATGGTTTCGCATCTCCAAAGTCCGGCATCAAAATATTTCATACGTTTCCAAGACAGCCAAAATGGTAACCATGCAACGCCTTCCTCTTCCATTACAATTACGTCACCAATTTGAATACCAAACTTACAACGCATATACGAGTCCATACATTTCATGAAAAGAGCCACGAATCTATCATTTTCATTCTTGCTATTTTCTAAGTTGCTGCAAAATTGTGAATAGCAATCAGCAATGGAATCAAAATCATGATAACTACCATCGACAGTGCACTGGTCAAAGGCATTGGTCGAAAGGAATACCTTGAGGCGGTGCCGTACACATGCTTTGTAGATTTTGATAGCATGGTTTTCATGATCAACAAAGCGACCCCTCATGGGATTGAGTTGTACACGCTTCACTTTGAGGACAACTTGAAATGCCTGGAGGAAGCCCGGATAATAGAGTGCGAAAATTTGTTCCATATGATTAAAGTTTTCATGGACGTAATCATGCTGGCGAATGTACCGATCATATGCATCTGAAAGCAATTCCACTACACTTTCCATTCCAATTGTTGTCTTGCGCTGGTAAATAAAGTTCTTCAAGCGTTCCCAATTGATGTCGGTTAGAACATCTCCATACTGATACACTCGTTGATATTTAGCATTAGACGACAGATGATAATGTCGCTTGTTATCATTTTTTTCCAACAGACACAATGCTTCCGATATATGCAGCCATGTCATGAATGATCCTGATTATTGTGTTAGATATGAATATGAATGATAACAAAAGCACTCATGCCACATAGACTCACCCTCATTTGAAATCTCATCACAAGGACAAAGCGGAAAGAATATAAATTCGTCAACAACACTGGAATGAGGAAACATTTTCATTATCATGTCGTTCTGGAACGTACGGGCGTGATAACACTTTGTTGAAGATTGCATACAACAATCAACAAAATGATTCTCACTATCGGACATTTGCCACAACAACCCAACCTGTTCTACTGCCATCTCCTGCTGCTTCGCTCTAATTTTTAGATGATCCGAATAACCAAATAATTTGATTGCACGATCTGCACGTTTCAACATATAGAAATAATGAGAGGTCTCCATCCTGATGAAGTTTGATGTTGTCAAATAATTTCGAGATGAAAAGATTAATGAATCGTTTGTTATGTCGTCTGGAATCTGAAGTAATAATGGCGATGGAATGTGTTGTCGTAGATATTCCAGCGTATAATTGGGCTGATCATGCAATCCAGGCACAGATTGAACTTTCCATCCCATTGATTCGACTGGCCACATCACATCATATGACTGCTGTGTTTGATCATCGTCGTATATGACATCAATCATAACGGTATAAGGATTGATCTGATGACTGCTTGCAACTTTGCATGATGCTCCTTCTGGTGAGATTAGTTTTGTTTCTAGTGGTAATGGAATTATCTTGTTTTGCTTACACGAGAAAGCCGTCCCACGGTGAGTTAATGCTGATTTTCCATCGGTTTGAGACTGACGGCTGTGCACACGTTGATAGTTGTCAAGAACATAGCTGATAGAGGCTTCCTCTTGGAGGATGTTGTTGATTTTGTTGATTGAAGTTGAATACAAGTGACGTACCGTAGACATTGCCTTTGATACGGACGCAGAGAATGCCTTTGAATTCATGCTCCGGGTCAGTATTGTAGGTAATCCCTTTCCAATATTTGCAAGAGTATCCACCAAAGCCCAATGTATCATCAAATCGTCATGCCGCAATCAACACATAGCAAAAAATTAATTGATAATAATTTTCTGCTTCATCACAACCCGGCTTCTGTAGCCGTCTTTGCTTTTGTTGCGTTCATCCCTCGCACTGAAACAAATATTTTCCATAGCGCCGTAATGCAAAGGAAATTCAGATTGAAATAATCCAGACATGTCATCCCACTGCTGCTCCCGCATGAGGGATTCCCCAATGGAATGAAATCCTCCATAATGATGCACAATTTGGTTTGCAAACTTTGCATCACAAGTAGTACAAAATGCTTCCATCTTCTTGTACGTGAGCTCTGCTTTGAGCTGGTGCAAGTCGTTGTCCGCTGCGGTTGTGGGGACGGGGGATGACAACTTTGTGCTATCTATTTTTTTTGTCGCCCTCTTTAACTTGTCCTGAAGCATATCGGACTTTGCCCGATAAAATTTATGCATCAATTCTGTTGTTTGCTGAACATCGCCATCCACCATAGACATTTGGAGCCCTAATTCATCAGCTAATGACTCTAGTGCACGTTTTGTAGACCAGAATTCAAGTTGATTGTTTTCCCGATAACGCTGAGCAATTCCCCAAATTTCAATGCTGTGCATCTCGTTCCATTTTATATCAAGAGGTCGATTGTTTTGGTAATTGTCAAGTCGAATTCCAACACCAGAGCCCTTTTTAAAGAGGTGGTTTATCATCTCCTTGTATCCAAGAGGCAGTGACATGAAATCAGAACGGCATGGATATTTCACAACAACGGCAGGGATTTCGTAGAATGTTCTATTACCACGACAAATGGAATGCTTTTCATCCAGAGTATCTTGCAAAACAGATGATTTCGATTTAGTTGGCACATCAAATCCGGAAGCCATTGCTGAAAACAAATATTTCTTGAATGAATCGCGTGTAGAAATCAAATCAGAACTCTCGGTTTTGTCATCATTTGGTGGAATAACAATGATAATTTTGTCACCGATGTCCAATTTCACCAAATCAGTAGGGAGGTAGCGGATATAGGATCTGTTGTCACTTGTTTTTGGAAGAGATTTGGCAATTTTTGTAGTAGACTGGGGGACACTGTTGCCATCCAAATCTGTTGCAAAGATGGTATGTTCGCGAAGAAAGGAAGATGATTGAAAAGCGGGGAGTTCATCGTCAGACGAAGAAAAAGAGTTCAGGGAAGAATTGTTGACAGTAGTGTTAGAGTATGTTGGTGCGACGGCGGCTTTTAGTAAAGTAGGGATTTTTGCAGAAGTCAAAATATTTGATGTTATATTTGAAGGAGGAGGAGGGGATAGACGAGAGGGAGGAGGGGTAAGCGAACGAGGCATTGGAGATGTATCACGACAAAGACGTTTTAGAAGAGTTGGGTCAACTGAGAGAGGGCGCTTGGATGAATTTGATGAATGTATAAAATTCAAACGGATGCTTGTTCCGGCCTTGACAACTAGAGACTGTAGAGGACGCCCGCGGTTTGCATTATTTGCATAATAGTTTGCTTTAATTAGACTGGCAAGATAATCCATGGTGTTGGCTTGGTTGTGATGATGAATAATAATAATGATAATGGGATCGATTAAAGCAGACGGTGGCATTGTGCTTGATCTCAACTTGTGTGTGTGCAATCAAGTGTCTCAGATTGGTGGTAGTTTAATTCCTACTTCAAAAAGTACATAGACTAGTATGTACGTGGTACAGTATCTAGCAAGTACCAGAAGTCTACATACGCGAATTAGACATCCGCACTTTTTCATTGACACTGTGTAAAGACGTCTCTGGCGAGATTGGTCAGTGACGTCATGTCGTCCCCCACAGGTGGCCACGGCATGACGTGACTGGCAGATCTGGGTTCGAGAGGTCTGGGGACGTGATTGAAGCTGACTCTTGCATTTTTTGCCATAAGCATTTTTGAAGGTTGGCTGGCGAGCTCTCAAATCTTCATTGATAGGTAGTTTTCCTGAACTCCTTTACAATCATTATTTTCGTATAATTTATGAGGAAACTTAACGTTAACTCCCCCTAACGTCAACCCAAAATTAACCCCGCTGAATTTTTTCCGTTCACGGCCGATAGAGGTGCAATCCTAATTTTTTTAAATGCGAACCCAGTGAGAAGCTATTTTTGTTTATCGCAACAGCTTTTTTTTTAATTAACCGCTTCTCCCTAACCCATCGGAAATGTCTAAGAGGCCCTAGATCCGCAAAACCCTAGTATTTTCGGGCCCCAACCCCAAAATCCTAGGGTTTTGCTCGATAATAAATTAAGTGTTTGTTG
>JACCDI010046200.1_pt1 | contig 12540 bp, 11 predicted proteins | sample 7442791 | NCBI WGS metagenome assembly JACCDI01 (sample SAMN15323434, study PRJNA562643) | freshwater metagenome | isolation source: river surface water | place: USA:Blue River Watershed | collected 2017-08-15
ATGAAACATCAATCGGAGTCTCAGTCATACGTACATGATGACGACGGACAGAATAAGTATCTAAAACATCATATGCGCAACAAGAGCGCAACGAGAACACCGTTCTCACCTAACGTCTAGATAGCTCATAATTTTTATAGAATACAGGCAAGTCCCTCACTTATAGTGATCGTCATGGGCCATGGCCATTTCCGCCTTTTACACTAAATATTTACCTATTAGGGCACCATAAAAATATCACCTCACCAAGACCACCACCATGGCAGAGAAAAGTGATCACCGCACACAGCCAACTATAAATCAAGCCCATGCACAGAGTCCTTTGACATGGTGTAAAAAAATGCCTGAGTTTTTTGTTCTATTTGGCGTCAATCCCACTTAGTTTTTTCTTGTCAAAGCGAAACCATTATTTTTTGTAGCAAGCAATTTTTCAAGTTCACCAAACAAACCAACAAGAAAATTGCATTGAACATTCAAATCAAAAAGATAAAAATGATCTAAACTATACCAATTATCTTTCAATTGTTGTGTGCTTCATTTCTGAATATTTTACTGTATTTATGTCATAGATATGTGTGGTGGAGATACAGGGAGGGAAAATTAAATGATCTATTTTATCTTTTATGGTTACATTGTTGCTACTTGTATCCTTGTAACCAGGCATCTCTGTAGTAAAAGACCATTGAAACAAGCAAGATAATACTATCTTGCTTGTCCTAGTTTCAATTAGAAAACTATTTTGAGGTGTCATCACCAACATTGAGGCAAGAAGTTGATCACATTCAATTCTGGATGCCTCCAGGCTGAGCTAAGTTTAGGAAGCATAGGTTTAAATACATTGGCATCCCCTCCTCATTGATGTCTCCCCCTTTATTGCTGATATGTCAGTAGCGTTTCTGCCAATGTAGTCAAAAGAAAATGATCAAGCAGAAGAGGAAAGTTTGTTGCTACAACAAATGGATCTTAAAGAGGACCACAACCTTTTTCACAATGCTTGACTTTATGCTTGTCAACCATAAAGAAGATGCAGGAATAACCCCTAAGTATGAGAAATCAAAATCACGATAAGTGGGTGCTCTACAAGATAAGTCTTATGCATGAGTCCTGTAAAAGGGGTGATTTTTGAGAAAATTGGGTTTGAATGAAAATTGAATGCAGAAAAAGTTTGTAGCAAACTGTGTTGGACAAAATATGTGCAAACCTAGTAGAAAGTCAACTCTGGAGAGTATTAAAGGAACAATATGTTTATAAGACGGTTTAAAGTATGGTGAATTATTTAAGGTGGAGGTGATACTATTTTTTACAGGAATTTCTATATCAAAATGTATGTACTGAATCAAATCAAAACCACAACTTTGATTTTTCATTTTTCCAAATTCCCACAAACCATGGTGAAAGCAAGGCAACAGGAGTATGAACTATACTATTTCTATTTATTAGAGAAATAAAAAATATTGTGTCATAAGATGACAATAGTAATACTGAACATTGTAGGTTTCAATATTGCATATTATATATTGATGACTTTAATACTGCAACTATGAATTACCACTTCTAGGTCTAAAAACTTACATAAATTTATTACATTCTTGCTATCTCCCTTTACACTGATCCTTCCTCCCCATCATCATCATCATCATAAACTTCATTTTCACCCAACCTGTATTCAAGGTTTTTGTTAATCACAAAATGTGCTGCATTCACCAAAATGACATCCCACATCTTACTGTTAAAATGAAGAAACAATATTGAATCAAAAAGAATGAGACTCATACAAGAGTGCTCAATGATCAGAAGGTTAAAAGCCATTGACCAAAGATGATCAACAATTTCAGAAGAGCTGCACACATGCCTTGCATTTTTGTATGTTGAGGTGGAAGCTGATTCATCCACTTCATCTGCATCTACAGTTTTTTGGTTTTTGTTCCTTAACCCCATCGCTTCTTCTGGCTAATTTACACCTCTGGTTCACATTCTTCAACATCTTGCATACAGTCCCCTTGTTCATAGTCATGTCATCAAAATTGTTTTTCTGGATCTTTTGATCACCTAAAATCCATTGATGGTTGACCATTGAATTTTTACCAATGAACGTATCAACATACAAGTGGTTGAACCATTCACTTGCACTGTCATGCTGTCCATCAGATGCCTCCATCAACAACCTCTTCAAGTCTATGTGACACTCTAACAAGGTACTGAAGTTTTTCTGGAGCTTTTTTTCCAAATTTCAGTGTAGCAACCTGGGGGAAGAGTTGTTTTTGCACATGTGCTAACTGCATTATTGTCAAGAAACAAGTCAGCATTGATATCACAGCTAGTCTCTAAGACCTCAGCATGCATTGTTGCTCATATTTTCATCATTCTGGACCACCCAGCCCACATTGTGTGATTACCATGATATCCTTCACAATGTTAACCACTTCCCAGGCTTCTTGAATCAACCTTGTCTATCATCATTTGATGAAATTCATTGACAATGACTATGATAAACATGGGGAATAAGAATTTTTGTAATCTTGATCTTCACAGAGCAGCTGTCTGCAGTTTGATTAGTAACCTAGCTAAAAACATTTGTATTGTAGAAGTCTTCCATCACAGATTAAGTTTGGTTTGCATGAGCTTCTGCAGTGAAAGTTGTTGCTTCATCAGAGAGTGCCTCCTATTCTTTGTTGGGAATGTTGTTGACATTTTGGCAAATTTTTGAAAATCTCGTTAAATGTTGGCAAATTTCACCACCAACTGCATTCAGGGAAAGGGATTGTGTCACACAGCCATTTTGCATGTGTAAAATGTATCAGGGAAAAAATATGGCACTTATACTTTTTAGTGATTTTTGAGCACCTTTGGTCAAGAGGATTACAGTGAATGCACAAAATTATAAATGCTTGGGAAGTACATTTTTAGCTCTAAAGTTGGACACTTTTTGCACATACTTCCAACAGGACATGTTAGACATGTCATTTTGTGTTGGTCCTTTGCTCAACACAGCCACACCTGTCATTTCCTGCTATTTTAAAGACAATATTGAGTGGCAAAAAATTCTCTTCAAAATAGCAGGAAACATGTGATTTGCATTTTTCTGAAAATGAAAAGTAACACTGACTGAATGACCCATCTCAATCATAAAAGTTGTCCTCTTTTGCCTAATGAACTGGCATGCTCTCAAAAACTTATAATGCAGCAGATCCTATTCCATTACATAAAGATTCTTGTTATGGTAATCCTTCTTCCAATCATTGACAAGCCTGTCTGCAGTATTTTTGGTATCACTAAATACCAAAAATACAAAATGTACTACCTTGAAGAAGCCAATCTCCACCAACTAGAGAACCAATTTCAAAACAGTGATGTTATTGCTTTGAACAGAATAATTGCCAGGGACTGTGGACAATTCTTTAACACGCTCATCTTCTGTTAGCATTCTCAACTTTTAGGATTTTAACAAGAAAATATTAAACATCATTCACTCCATTCTTTACAATATCTTCATGATAAATGTGGGCATTTATTTGTTCTTTTGGATCAGAATAATCTCAATTTCTAACATGAGCCTGATAAACACATCCTGAGTTGTAGATATTCAATGGAGATTAATTATATTCTGTTCCCAGGCTCAGTATTGAAAACAGGGAGCTACATATTTTTTCCATAATCAATAGCAAGAGTGCAACAATTTTGATTTTGTGGCTGTTGAATCTAAGCATATACAAAAGTTTTATATACAATGTTTTGATGAAATCCACCAAGCTTAAGTACAATAAACATGTGTTGAAGACCTCAGCAACATATTCTCATTTTCTACAATTATTTTGTATGGTGTTTTGATTCCTGTGTCAAAGATGTTGGACCCTAAAAGATCTTTTAGATTTATATCATAATTATCATCCTCAATCAAGTCTTTTGTTACTTCATTAGTCTTGGACTTCTCTGATTGAGTTATACCAAACTAATGAATTTTTTATGACTGATCTCTGATGTACTCATCAGGGATGCCTTCCCCTGGCACAGGTACCTGCTATGGTTGGTTTTGCTCTTTGTTTTCATTATTCACTGATGTATCCAGCTTTTAAAAATGTTGGTTTTGTAATATCTTTTTTTAAAAAATAAAGAGCTGTTTTAGTGAGACTGGATTTCATTAGGATTGTGTATTTGTAATAAAGAAGGCAGATATCTTCTTTCATGGGACTTACCTTTAAAAATTGATAGTAAGTCCCAAGTCCCAAGGGATAGAATTTGCAGATGATGACCTTTTTCATCACCATGATGGGATCCTTCCAAGCCCACAACCTAAGTCTTGTGGATTATGCCAGTTACAGTTGTTGTGCACTTTCATCCTTGCTAAAGGCAGTACCAAAAATATTATAGTTGCATTCATATGTTTGAACGCAAGGAGATATTTTCATAAAAATCATCACCTGTTGTTGTTTGGATGGTCCCACTGTCAATTTCAATTGTCCAAAGTGTGTTGCCCTAATTTCAGCTCTTTCAATTAGATTTTTAATTGGTGTGCAAGCTGATTGTGATTGGGTTGACACTGGGTAATTCCTTCTTCCTCTTAATGTTACAATGTTTTGTTGGTTCATTACCAGCATTGGTTGCAGTTATGATTTTTCCAAAAACTCCTCCCCTCTCAAACCAATCCAAGCAATGCAGAGATTCAAATTTTCTTGTAATTTGCCTTATTCTTCATATCAAATCCAGAAAATTTCTGGAGTCAAGAGGAAAAGGGAATACTCTGTCTACTGGGATGGCTAGACACAGCATCATTGATTGAGTCATTTGTCACCATGCAATGAATAGAAACTCCTTTTCCACATGGAGTTTGAATTCCCAATTGCAACTATTTTCAGAAACAGACTCACAAGGTCAAGGTCATCAGATTACAGTTTGAGGCAAATGAATTTAACATAGTGGTCAACAATTAGATTTTTCTCTTCCCACAATCTCCTAAATAGTAAGAATAATTTGTGAAATGCAGCCATAATTTCATCATTTGTCAAACCAGGGGTTTTGTCTGTATTTTTTATTTCTTTTAACCATGTCAAATGGGAAAGGTAGGAAATCTGGATAATTGGATTGAAATGAGTGATAATTAAATCTGGGAGGGTTAGTATCCTTTTACTGGATCAACTAGTTATCAACATAATCACCGCTTCTAGATCAATTTTTTGAGCAAATTTATGGGCTAGGATCAGATTGGATTGCTTGCAGTAATAATGCCATTGTTATGAGCAGCTACTTCATAAGGGCTTGACAGACTTCTTTCCACATTTTTCATTGGAGGGGAATGAAGAGGCTCCCAAGCGTCACTATGAATATCATAATGCATGGTTGAATAACATCAAATCTGTGATGTTGATCAGAACAGACCTATGACCATGAAAAAGTGTCAGTGAAAGAAGCTTGAGGGATTGATGGGTGATGGCTTGGAGTTGGGTAAATTTGTTCTTGAGACCCTTAGAAAATGGTTTTGGCAACAAATGTATTGCCTTGGTTCAAAACAACAATACAACTAGATAGAGTAGAAAATTACTGGTATATATTGCTAATTTTGATACAGTTGTTGCAGGGCTGATTTTTCTAAATCAAAATGAGTGATGGACAGAGTTCAGTCCCACTTTTAGGTTGAATAGTCTTATATATTATGTGTGTATTTTCATAGTATCAGTTTTTAATTATAATGAATCATGAATGTCAGATGTACATTGCCCATTTTGACCATCTTTATAAATTGGAAAGGCATTAGTTGAACCAGCTCAAACTATCCAAAATTCTCACCTAAACAAGAAGAGGGTAACCATAGTTCATCAATATTCTTGATTGTGTAGGAGAATTTTTCCTATTTCATTTCAAGCAGCCTCTAGAATAGTTGTGGTCCATATTTGACTGGTATAAGAATCCAAATATTTCCTACTTGCCATGTAGTGTTCATTGAATATTTCAGTCCATCCTTGTGCAAAAAATGGTCATCATTGTCAGTGATGATATCCTAGATACAGAAATGATACATTAGATGCATTTATAAGAAATCCAAATACACCTAAGCACATTGCTTTATTACAATATGATTAGATGAATTTTCAATGAAAAAGTTGAACAGTTTGTAACCTGTATCTGACATTCATCTAACTAAAAAACTGTGATTTTTGTCCAATAGCGTTGCAGGGCTCAGAGAGCAAGAAATATATGGGAACTATTCCTTGAATGGTTTGCAACCTAAATCTGTCAATCCTCCAACTGAAAATGTGTGTGATTCCTGTCCATGGGGCTCTTTCAGCAAGGGAAATACCAGGAACTATTACAAACCACATTATACAATGGTGCTTTAGAGAGTCACTAAACAACATTTTCCCTATTTTGTCTGTGAGTTGAGATTTAGAAAATTCCATGAGAAAGGTCCATTATGTGATTCAATTTAGATCATGTGGTTTGTTATGATGAAATACTCATAAGAAGTAAGCTCAATTGGTCAGGAATATCTTGAATAGGCAAGGGATGTAACATATATTTTTGTGACATTGGGGATAAGAAAATGATGATACATACTCTTGCTAGGTCAGACCTATCAACAAATTTATTGCTATTGCTAAGTTAAAACTAGTGACAAAATCGTTATTAGGTGGTGACTCCAGATTGGCAGATATTAAAGTATTTTGATATAAAACTAGTTCTGATTGAACTGTCATAATGATTTTGTACTATCTTTATATCTTGTGATATCACAAGAAGATCTAAGATAATGAAGATCAGCAGGCCTTGACATTGTACAATCATTTCAACATCTCAAGCAAGAAGTTATGGATCTAATCACATCAAACAAAGACAAATGCAATCAAAAATGACAGTGAAAAGAAGTCTTCCTGGATTCTAATGAGATAAATGACTATGAGGAAATGTTGTCCACAACCTCTCAAGCCTTCAGCTACAATTTGCATCAGATGAAAATATTTTATTTCATAGCCTAGTGTTCCCCTCCTGTTCAAATACCCAAACATCAATTGGTCATCAGATAAACAATCTATATCTAATGTAGAGCATCATTAGAAGTAGCAATCTAGCAGTAAGAAAAAATCGATACAGACTTATTGTGACCAATTCAAAAATTTATCACAAATCAGTTTATGCAGAATGGATGGTCCAATACAAGTTGGACAATTTTACAGTAACTACATTTTGGTATGAAGAAGTTATAGGGAAAGTAATTATGTCCCAGTAACTTGATCTAAATCTGCTCCTGTTGTCACACAAGCAATATCAATTTCATTGTCAAAAGACCAGTCAACTCTACAAAGCCATAAGAGGGTTCCTCAGTAGAAAGATCAAACTGAAAAGCAATGTGGTGAGATCAATTCAGAAATGAAATAAATCAAGAAGATTTCCTGTACTACCCACAAGATACCATGAACCTTTTTGAAACTCTCATTTCGCTAAAGCACTCTTTTGCCAAAACATCAAAAATAGATGCAGTTATAAATGAAGCAAAAACTCTCCATCAAACAAGTCCTCAATATTTGGAATTTGATCTCAAAGCTCAAATCATTTTGCTACCAAATCAAAATTGATTCAGTAAAATGCATTTGACCAGTACCAGCAGATTCAATTACATAATAATCCAATCCCATCTGTGAATTGAGAAAAAAATCTGACTTAAACTGTCAATACACACCAACTCATGTCCATCATTTCAAACCAAGCTTTCTCATAAGTTACAAATTGTTGGGAGGTGCCTCAATTATCATTGTGACATGTTTTAGATTATATCTGCTGCTCTTTAAGATCATTAATTTGAAATCAAGCCTTGGTTTGAATGAGTGGGATCTCTTGCCATCAATGTTTGGAGAGCCTCACATCGCAGATAATTCACAGCATTGTAAAAAATATTGGATTGTCAATCTCACCTAGAAACAATGCCAAGGGTGTTATCACTTCCAGTCAGGAAACATACCTAAGAAGAAAGTCGTTTGAACTGAAAAAGATGTATTTGAATGCAATTTTTCACTGCCCCAGTAGCAACAAAGCATAATTTTACTATCTTCATCACTAACAGGAAGCTGGTCGAAGTATTTAAGGGAAGTTTGTCATCAGACTTGGTTTTGCCCTTGACTTTACTCTTCTTCCAACCTGTTTTGTAAGTAGATATTCTTTTTGCTTGGAATGACTTGTTATTGTTCAAAAATATTGAAGATCACAGGACCATCTTTGAGATAGCATTATTGAACCATCATTTGATAATGAGTTGTGGAATTTCTCTCTTCATAGGCAGTAAAATTGGCTCAACTGTCAACTCTGATGATTACTACAAATCAGTGGAGAGTGGTTTGTTACTTTTCCCTTTGTTGCAGTCATGTCTTGCTGCGCTCTAGAGCTCTTATTCTTTTTAATCTGGTTGACAACAGCAATCTGTATTGTATGAAATTTTCATGGGAAAACGCATTTTAAAGACTGATTATTCCTGATGCTCATGATGAAGGAAAGTTGAGGTACCAAATGTAGGTTGTATTGAAGTTGATAATTGTATATTGTACCAAGCCATACTGATTACAACAAGGATGTTAGCAATAATGAAGACCAGTTGAATGTTGATGCAAAATTTTAAGGATGTATTTTCCATCTCCATGGCAATCACAAATCATAAGGGTGTGATAATGATGGTTTTCTATTGATTTCTGCAAAGATAATTGTTTACAATTACAATGGTCATAACAATGAAGACAAACAAGTCAGTGATGTGTGCTCCAAGTCCATGACAAACACAAAGGTTGAGTTAGTTTGCAGGAATATTACTTCTGTCAACTAGGAGAGGGATTAGGAGTTGGAGAAATTGGTCAAGGTTGATTTGATGTGTAATACCCACAAATTTGTTGAAAAGAGTTTCATCATGCAAGGATGGAGGTTGTAACGAAAATGATACTGAGAAATCCTAAGACTTGAATCTTTCACCTTTTTTCATGGAAGAATACAAAGGATTTTGAATCAAATATCTTACTATTACTAGTGTGGAAGCTTGGGGGACTTTGCCTGCATGCTTACTGAAGAGATGTGCAACATCATTGATATTTATTCAAAGCCGCCAGAAAAGAATTTTTCCTTTCAGCATTGAGCCACTGAATGAAATGATTGTGAAATTTATAACTGATGGATCTTTGAGGGATAATGTTGTGGTAGGTAAGGAGGATTAATTTCATATTTAAAAAATAATAATAAAAATTAATATATTGAGATGGAAAATCTGCTAATATGAGTTAAATGATATTGGTGATTGTAGTGAAAGTCTTGATACTTTGAGATCAATTCAAGTTTAGATTAATGATACATTACAAAACAAGTTTGCTTGTTAAAAATATAATGTCAAGGTTTGCAATCAACTTGGTTTTCTAACTGAAGTGAAAAATATTTTGATATGCATATAATAATAGTTTCTCTCCATGATTAATGCTATGCTTCTGTTCTTTTGGGGATGTTGACAATCCACTTGTTTGAACCCTGCTTTGATTGTCGATGGAGTGCTTTTGATTTCCTCATATCAGTTCCTAAAATAAGCCAAAATAGATCCATCTTTTTGTTTGAATTTGTCTTCCATTTTTATGCATTTTGATATCATTGTGATTACAATGCATTAGACTATTCATTGTGGACTCAATCAAAAAGTCCTTCAATTGCAATGTGAGCTACTTATTTTCTTTGATTTTGGAATGATCATCAAGTATAGGGAGGTCAATTACATATCATGGATCTCAAACATTAAATCTTCAGATTTAGGCTTGTTGATCTAAATTTGAAATGAGGTTTGTTGGGTGTACAATCAGGAACTACAGCTCTATGAAATTGGGCTTTGTTGGGTCTCACAACAGGTTTGTCTCAACTTTTGTTGTTTGATTCAGAAATAGTTATTTTGAACATAGCTGTTAAATGTCAAAATGCAGGAGAATTTCTGGATAAGCTTGGTGTAATTTAAAGTATTTAATGGATTGTGTATTATAGGGAAACACTGATATGGTCCAATATAATAAATACTCAGTTTTTTTTTGCAAAACTAAAATGAGCAATTTCTGCAAAGACAAAAACAATACTGTCAACAATTTTTCTAACAAATGCATTGAATGGGTGCAAGGAGAGAAGTGATGAAAATGAATAAAGGCAAAAGCAAAAATGCTCCAACAAAACTGTATACAATAAGATAACTACATAATTCTCTTTAATATAATAGTATAATGTGTTATCATATTCAAGCTTCTAATTTTAGGTCATTGCAATAAAATGTCTAACTCTTTTACCAAACTACCATCTGCCTGTCCATATGCCTAGACACTGGTGAAAATGATGGAATTGGTGTGATTGATTTGCACTCTTCATGCTGTTGAAAAAGATCCCTGTCAAAATCTGAGAGAGATTGGTCTACAAAATCAAAATTGAATACTGCAAAAATTAGCTGACAAAGGTAGTTTTTGTTTTCTTCATTAGAAGCATTTTCGTTTCCCAACCCTTTATTTTTTAGCTCCTTTTGGTCCATTTTCCTTCGGAGAAAATTGTTTCTGATCCTTGTTTACTCTGTGCCTTGGTAACATAAAATATCTGAGAACCAAATCATCAACTACCTCAATAATTTGTATGGAGAAAATCACCCAAAAGTTCACCTCTTTATTCCTTGTCAAGAGAAATGAGGTATGACTGTACCACTAGTTTGCCAGTTGTATAGCCCACTGAGGGCTTTGGTCTACTTGTATTGTCAAGCAAACATTAAAATGCAAATGAGGACAAGAAAAACTTTTGTGTTTTTTATTACATGACCTTTAAATATTGCACTAGTTAAAAAATACCTCGAAGAATAACTCAAAAAAATTCGATAATACCAGCCTGTCATTTATTGATTTGGAGCAAAGTAAATCAAATTCACCACTTGATTTCTCGCCAGGAGATCTGAGAGTTTGTTACAAAGCCAAGTCAAGGCTTGCATCCAAGACCAACATTTGAAATTGGAGTTGATGATAACAACATCCAGTAAATCATATTGAATTGAGAAAAAGGTTACAATACTGTCATCAGAAGCCAAGGTGTTGAGCATGATTTGGAATTGAAACAAAGCAAAATCAATGGATCAGACCAAAATTCCCAAAAAATTTCAAAATGATATTGAAGTGGGTTCATGATGATAATTTATTTTGAAGTTGGGAAAATGTGAAAACCAATAATGGAAAATCTGTAACAATCACACAGATTATATCTTTCAAAAGCCTATAATGACCCTCCATTTGGTTATGGAGACAATTACAAATAGATTCTGTTTATGAGATTCTGACAGGTGATGTCTTAGATTTCCATTTAAATTTCAATTTTTAGGAAGAATACTTGTATGAATTCAAGCAGAAAAGAATGCAGAATGTTATGTCTTCATAAATGATAACCACATTCAAAAAATTGAACGTACTTTCTGTACCACTGCAAAAATTGTGTGATCCAACTTCAATGAACAAGAGTTGGATCATGTCACAAATTTAAATCATTTTAAGTCATCCTGGTGGAGACTTTGTAGAAACTTCACACACAAATTTCAACAACAAGTTCAGGACATGATAATAAGATTTTTCTCATCTGATATGAGGAAATTAAAATTTGTAATCACATTTGTGCCATTGATTGTGATTGTCACTTTTCTGACAATTTTCACAATTTTTGTCTGCTTTTCTATGAGCGTATGAATCCACTTGATCCTCTCACCCCAATTGTTATCTCTTATCTAGTTGTTGTAGAAGAATATCAAGGTGTCAATATTCCAATGATACTTGTCAGTTCTTAACACCATATGCTCCATGAAAGCAGTATGTGCAAAGAAATTTTTCTAGCTGCTCCATTTTATAAAACCAATGGTATATCTAATTTAGTTTCAAACAGATTCCAGGGAAATGATGCCAAATGACCAATATCCAGCTGAGCTTGTGATGGACTTTTGCCAATATGATGATCTCTAACATGATTGCAATGGGACCAAAATAGTTTCTCTGGAGATTTTTACCATCCATATGAGTGTTAGGACAATGATTTCTCAGATGGAAACTTTTGAATGAATTTTGAGTTCCAAACTTTTGGTCATGCAATTTGACAGAAAAAAGAAAAATATTGAAAAAATAGACAATCATATTTTGTCCAGTATCATCTCTAGCTTGAACAACCATATCTCACAGCATGAATACAGTCAGAATCAATAATGTCATTTGTGTAATAAAGATTTGACTGGAATTGATATTGTTACAATTTCTCATCAACATAAGAAGGTAGAAAAAGTCAATATAGTGCACTTTTTGATAGGTATGGTTTCATTGACTGAAAAATCAAACTGAAGAATAGAATCTCATTTGATCATGTGTTGCACTATTAGAATAATCTTTGCTACATTATGGCAATGGAGTATTAAAAAGTATGTTTTTTGAGGTGTTTTTTGTCTATATCATTCGAAAATGGAGGTAGTATTACAAAATTGTTGAATCAGTTTGATGACTGATGATTTCGAAAATCTAAGGAAATCTGAGTGAGTATCTTACA
>JACCDI011355805.1_pt1 | contig 12540 bp, 6 predicted proteins | sample 7442791 | NCBI WGS metagenome assembly JACCDI01 (sample SAMN15323434, study PRJNA562643) | freshwater metagenome | isolation source: river surface water | place: USA:Blue River Watershed | collected 2017-08-15
CCTGTTCGACATGCTGGGCGACGACTCGCACGGCTCCAGCACGCAAGAGCCCGAGCTGGTCGAGGTCATGCCCTGGGGCATCAAGGAGCGCCTGCTGCTCGAAAAAACCGCCGTGGGCTTTTTCTTGTCCGGCCATTTGTTCGATGCCGTGGAGCGGGAAGTGCGCCAGTTTGCCCGCCGCAAAATCGACGACCTGATCGACAGCCGCGAGCCTCAGCTCTTGGCGGGCATCGTGACCGATTTGCGCATCATCAACGGCCAGCGTGGCAAGGTGGCGATCTTCAAACTCGACGACAAATCGGGCGTGATGGAAGCCACGGCCGACGAAGCCTTGATCAACTCGGCCAAGCATTTGCTCAAAGACGACGAGCTGATCATCGTCACGGCCAAAATGCAGGCCGACCGTTTTTCGGGCGGCTTCAGGCTCAAGATCGAGCAGATCATGGACCTGGGCCAGGCCCGCTGCCGCTATGGCAAGTATTTGCGCGTGGCCGTCAATGGCCGCGCACCCGACATTGCCCGTCTGGTCAAGGAGTTCCCGGCCCAGCGCGAGGAGACCGAGCACGGCGTGCTGGTCAAAGGCTTGCCCGTGCGGCTTGCGCTGGAACGTCGCAGCGACAGCGTGGCAGCCCGCGCCGAGCTGGCACTGGGTGAGCAGGCCAAATTCTTCCCGTCAGACGCGGCACTGGCCAGCTGGATGGCGCAAGCCGATCAGGGCCAGGCGCGGATCGTTTACGACTGACCTTCCCCTCACGCCCATTCCGCGGCCACTCAGGAGCACCTCATGAAAGCAGCTTGGTACACCCACAACGGCGAAGCCCAGGACGTGATGCAGGTGGGCGAGTTGCCCACGCCCACGCCCCAAGCTGGGGAGGTGCTGGTGCGTTTGATGACCTCTGGTGTCAACCCTTCTGACGTGAAATCGCGTCGCGCTCGGCCCGTGACCGACCCCTTGATCGTTCCGCACAGCGACGGCGCTGGCGTGATTGAAGCGGTGGGGGCGGGCGTGTCCGTTGCCCGAGTGGGCCAGCGCGTGTGGATCTGGAATGGCCAGTGGCAACGTGCCATGGGCACCTGTGCCCAATACATCGCCTTGCCCGATGCGCAGGCGGTGACTTTGCCCGATGGCACCGACTTTGCGGCTGGGGCTTGCATGGGCATCCCCGGTTTGACGGCGGTGCAGGCGGTCATTCTGGCGGAGCGCTTGGCGGGTGATTTGCGTGGGCAAACCGTTTTGGTGACCGGCGCTTCATCGGCTGTGGGCCACTACATCACACAGATGGTGTGTTTAGCCGGGGGCCGAGTGATCGGCACGGTGGGCTCTGAAGCCAAAGCCGTGCACGCGAAATCCGCGGGCATGGAGGAAGCGATTTTTTACAAGACCGAGTCGGTCCCTGATCGCGTCAAAGCGCTCACACAAGGGCGGTGCGCAGACATCATCATTGACATGGATTTCTCGACGACCGCCCGTTGGGCTGCCGAAGGTGCTTTGGCCCCGCATGGGCAAGTGGTGTGCTATGGCTCCAACGCGTTGGAAGTCAACCTGCCATTTCGCCCTTGGTTGTTCCAGTCCATGGGCGTGAAGTTTTTCCTGGTCTACGACCTGACGCCAGCCGACCGTCAAGTGGCCGTCGCCCGCCTGTCGGCCATGCTGTCACAACAGCAGTTGCAGCACAGCATCGGTGCCCGCTTTGCACTGGAGCAGATCGCCCAGGCGCATCAAACCGTTGAGGCAGGACAGACCGTGGGCAATGTGGTGGTGGACTTGTAATCAGTGTGGTTTTTACAACTTAAGCCCTTGTAGCCGAACCGTTCTTTTTTGCCAGTGTCATCACAAAACGGCAACGTCCATCCGGCAGGTTTTCTGCCGTCACTTGTCCTTGATGCTGCTGGGCTATTTGATGCACGATGTACAAACCCAAACCAGAACCGGAGCGTTGCATGGCGTTCTTGCCGCGATAGAAACGCTCGAAAATATGTGGCAAATCGTTACTCGGAATCTGGTCGCCTAAGTTGATGACTTCAACTTTAAAACATCCGTTTTGGGTACCCAGCACAACTTCGACTTCAGACAGTGGGCGGCTGTGTGAAATCGCATTGCCAATCAGGTTGTCCAAAGCCACTTGTAATTGCAAAGCATCGCAAGTGATCGAATAGTCGAACTGCTGGTCCGCTACCAAGCGGACCGGGTGGGGGGTTTTTTCTTGCGCCATTTGCACAGATTGCCGGCATAAATTGAACAAGCTCACCTTCTGCAGTGTTGCTGCGGTCAGAGGCTGAGTCAGGCGCTCAGCATTAAGGTAACCCTCGATGATGGACCTCATTCTTTGCGTAGCCCGCAGGATTTTGGCAACCCGATCTGTTTCCGGTTGGTTGAGCTTGGCGTTTTGCAAATTTTCTGCAGCTGTGCTGATGATGGTCAGTGGCGTGCGCAACTCATGTGATACCAGACCCAAAAACTCGGACTGTCTTTGGCGTTGGCCTTGCTCGGATTCAGCCAATGTCATGGCTGCTGTTTTCTCAAGTTGCAACCGGTTGTAGTCCTTAAAAATACTGATACCCATTGTCAAAGCATGCAAGAAGACGGCTATTTGATAACTGTTTTCAGTGATATTGTTGGGCTCAATCAAGCCCAAATTTCTGAATATTCGGATCAGTAAACCGACATAAAAAATACCAAAGGCAAACAAAAACAACTTGGCTCTGGGGTTTCCATTTCGCAGTTCAGAAATACCCAGGTAAATGTTCATAAATATCAATGCAATCGCCATGGCCTGGGCCAATGGCACTGCTGGTTGGTAATACCCCAGCAAAACGCCAAGCGTGCACAAAGCAGCCCATGCACCTGTGACCCACAAGACCGATTGGGTCAAGCGTGGGCGTGTTTGACGAATTTGCAAAAACTCAAAATCAAACAACATAGCGATGAAGTTGATGCTCGCAAACGCAACGCCCAAAAGCAAAGTCCATGTTTCACTGCTTCCCCAGCTGGTCAGGTGGACATGCCAGCTGCCGGTGAACCAAGAAATCAAGATCAAATTAAGCATGTATGTCGCATAAAGGCCTTGCAGACGATTACGCGTCCAAAACGCATACACACCATAAAACACAATCATCAGCGCGTTCAGGCCGTAAAAAATGCCCCAAATCAGCGTTTCGCTGGACCGGTTATTGACCCATGCATAGGGTTTCCAAACGGTAAATCCAGTAGACATGGAGGTCGGTGTCGCCAGCCGCACGTAGAGCGTTTTGCGTTGCGGTACATCCGATAAAGCCACCATGGCACGGTGGTTTTGAAACTGCAGCAATGTCCCCGGATGGGTGCGCCTGCCAGCCTGCTTTTGCCACTGACCATGTGTGTCTTGCTGATAAAAGTCCACCTCGTTGATTGTGGGCTGCGCCACCTCAAACCACCACCCTGATGAATCCGTGGTGTGCAAGGTGGTGTACTCCAAGCGCACCCAAATGGCCGACTTGGTAAATCCCATGCTGAACGGGCCGTTCAGCTGTTGCCAGGCATTGTCAGGTCGTTCAGCGATGTCCTGCACTGTGGCCAATGCGCTCGGGTCTGCTATCCACATCATGCGTGAAGAAACCTCCTGAAATGGCAATGCTTCGTCTAAAAGCAGGCGACTTTGTGCCTTGGCCGAGCCCAGCAGGCCAGGTAAAACAAACAAAGCCAATAGAAAAAGCCAGTTAGGTCTTGTCATGAATGAGGTTGGTGGAGTGTGATTTTATAGCCTATAAATATTATTTATGATTTATTTGATGATTTTTTGCTGAAGTTAAATGTTATTTGCGTAAAAGTGCTGAGATGTATATTGCTTACTTCAGTTAATAGTTTTTATGTATTTTATGGCAATTACACCATCATTAATAACTTTTGCAGTTTGTATTGCTTTTGTCCAAGGCGCGTGTGGCCAAACCTTGGCTACCCCAGGTGACATCATGCGGCAAATAGGGAGCCAGAAAGAGTCCTCTCTGCCCAAATTAGAAGTTCGTGATGCCTTGCGCCCCCGACCCACCCAGCCGGTGACTGGCGCGCAAACAGTTCAAGTCCGGCAATGGAAGTTTGAGGGCAATACGGTCTTCGACAGCTTGCGCCTCGAGAGCCTGCTGCAACATTTCACTCGGGTTGATGTCTCCATACAGCAAATCAACGAAGCAGCAGCTTGGGTTCAAAATGCCTATGAGCAAGAGGGTTGGTTAGCGCGCGTGTTGTTGCCACAGCAGGACATCACCGAAGGTACGGTTTTGATTCGGGTGGTCGAAGCTCGATTGGGCGACTTGATCCTGTCGGAGCAAGGCGTTGGCCGCGTCGGATCGTCAGTCGTGCAAGGGATCATTCATGACGCTTTGGCGGGCAGTGATGTGCTCAATTCCCTTCGTGTCAATCGTGGTCTTTTGTTGGCCGATGATTTGGTCGGTGTAGCCGTGACGGGCCATCTCAAACCCGGTCATGGCCAAGGCACCACAGACATCGTGTTAACGACTCAGCCTGAGCCTGCCGTTCTGTACGAGGCGACGCTCGACAACGCCAATGCCCGGTCCATTGGGGCTGAGCGGCTGATGGCATCTGCCAGCTGGCAAAGCCCTGGCGGTTTCGGTGAAAGCTACGCCGTTCAGGGTCTGAAAAGCGAAGGTGCCCACTATGTTCGTCTGGCAGCGGGCACCCCGCTGGGACGTAGTGGTTTGAAGGGCAACATCGCCATGAGCAGCATGGACTACAAAGTAGTCAAGTCTGATGGTACGGGTGTTACGCCAGATATTCGCGGCAGTGCACAAACATTGAGTGTCGATTTACTTTACCCATGGGTGCGTTCGCGGTCGCAAAACCTGTACCTCAGCAGCGGCTTGGACCAACGCACCTACAAGAGTCGTCAAAATGGGGCGAGTGAAGCCGATTATCAAGTCGACGCTTGGCAAATGGGCGTCAGTGGCAACCACACCGACGCCCTCGTGGGTGGCGGTGCCAACGCTTACAGCGTGAGCCTCCACGCAGGTCGCGTCCACAAGCGAGATGTCAACTCATTTAAGGATGCAGAAGTTTTAGGTCGCTACACCAAATGGCGCTGGGCTTTATCGAGGGAGCAATCTGCGCGGAAAAATCTGAGTTTTTTTATTGGCCTACAAGGCCAAAACACAGGTAATAAGCCGCTGGACTCATCAGAAAACTTCAGCTTGGGCGGGCCTGCAGGTGTGCGTGCCTACCCTGTGGGTGAGGGCACAGGTCCGCAAGGGTTGTTGCTCAATATGGAAGCCCGTTGGTTCGTGTCGCCTCATTGGCTGGTCACGCCTTTTGTGGATTACGGACGAGTTGAAAAACGTGCGGACACAGTGCTGCGCCACTACAGCCTCAAGGGTGCAGGCCTGAGCCTGACTTGGACAGGCGCAGAGCGCTGGATGGCCAAAGTCACCTACGCCCGCCGCAGCGGCAATAACCCCAACCCACTGGATCTGGTCAAAGACCAAGACGGTTCTTTGCACAAAGACCGTGTTTGGTTGAGCCTCACACACGCCTTTTAAAAACACTTGCTGTTGGTGAAACCGTCATGAATTCAATTTGTAAAGTCATCTGGAGTCCCGTGCATCAGCAGTTGGTGGTGGTGTCTGAGATGGTCAAATCGGGAGGAAAAACCCACAGTAGCAAAAGCTGCCGTGGCCAAAATCCGAAATTTCGCCCCAAGGCACTGTGTTCGGCATTGGTCTTAGGGTTGGGGTTGGGTGTTACGGGCTTGCAAGCCCAAAGCGTAGCCACCACAGCGTTGCCCACTGGTGGCAGCGTGGTCGCTGGAGCGGCCAGCATCAGTCAAAGCGGCGTCAATATGGTCATTGACCAAAGTAGTCAACGGTCAGTGATCAATTGGCAGAGCTTCAATGTGGGGCAAAACGCCCGTGTGCATTTCAATAACGCAGGTGGTGCGACGCTCAACCGAGTCACAGGCCCTGAGGCCAGCACCATCTTAGGCCGCATCACTGCGCCAGGTCAGGTGTTGATCAGCAACGGCAACGGCGTCTTTTTTGGCCGAGGTGCCACGGTTGATGTGGGCAGCTTGGTTGCCACCACCCACAGCATCAGCAACAGCTCATTCATGGCCGGTGGATCGCTCAAGTTTGAGCGCAATGGCAGCACGGCCAGCGTGGTCAATGAGGGCAGTTTGTCGGCCAACTTAAAAGGCTTTGTAGCCTTGCTTGCCCCTGAAGTGCGCAACAGCGGTGTGATTGTGGCCAGCAAAGGCACGGTGGCACTGGCCGCCGGTGAAGCCATCACCTTGCAGCTCAACGCCCAAGACCAACTGCAAGGCGTGGTGGTTGATGCAGGTGACTGGAAAGCCTTGGTGGACAACCGCCATGTGGTCGAGGCCGAAGGCGGCCTGGTGATCCTCTCTGCCCGCGCTTTGCAGAGCGTGCAAGGCGGTGTGGTGCGCAACAGCGGCAGCATCAACGCCAGCAGCCTCACCGCAGTGGGCGGGCGCATCCTGCTCACGGGTGACGACATCACCCTGACCGCCGGCAGCAACCTCACCGCCACGGGCGCCACCGGCGGCGGCGAGGTCTACGTAGGCGGCGGCTGGCAAGGCGGGGGCATCCCGTCGTGGCGAGGTGCACCCGACGAAGTCATTCACCAAGCCACCACGCTGACGATGGCGCAAGGCGCCACGGTTGACGTGAGCGCCACCGACAACGGCACTGGCGGCACAGCGGTGCTGTGGAGTGATATCAAGGGCGGTAGCACCACGTTTGCGGGCCAGATCATGGCCCGCGGTGGCGCCCTAGGGGGGCGCGGTGGTCGCGTCGAGACCTCTGGCCACAGCTTGCAGATTGAAACGACAGGCCGCGTGGACACCACCGCAGACCAAGGTGCAACAGGCGACTGGCTGATCGACCCGGTTAATTTCAGTATCAGTGCAGGTTTGGGAGCGCAGACTACCAGCAGCATCGGGGCGAGCACACTGGTGAACAACCTTCTTACCAACAACGTCACGATTGCAACAAGTGGCGACACGACGGGCTTTGGTGACATTACCATTGCGAGTAACGTGGTTTCCAGCAGCGCCAATAGCCTGACTCTCAAGGCGCACCGGCACATCAATCACAATAGTGGCATCACCGTGAGCACTGCAGGGGGCGCTGTCACCTACTGGGCCGACTCCGACAATAACGCCACGGGCAACATCAACTTTCTGGGGGCGGCCACCATCAACACCGGGGGTGGCAGTCTGACACTCGCAGGAGGCGCCGATTCAGGCGCGGGCACGCCTCAGGGTTCGGCTGTTCAAATCACCACGGACGCCGGCAACCTGAACTTCAACACCGCGGGCGGCGATGTGTTGCTCAAAGCTTCCGCGGGATCGGCAGGTACTGCCATGGCTTTCTCAGGAGGCCTGAGTATCGACGCTGGCGCGGGCAGCATCACTATGGAAGGCGTGAGCTCGACAACAACTCAATCTAATGGAATCGTTTTCAAAGGCGTCACCACACTGGCCTCGTCAAAGGCCAGTGGTACTGCCATATCGATCACCGGAAACAACGCGGCTAATTCACCGGCGGTCGCGTTCGATGCAATAGGTGCACCCCCCGGACTGATGATTGTGAAGGCAACAGGCGGCGGCAACATCAACATCAGCAACACCCCCAACTCGACTATTGGCAGCAGTCTTTATCTTGAAAATGTGCGGGTGTTAGCCTCAACTGGCGACATCACCATCAATTCGAATAGCGGTGTCGAAATTGCGAACGTTGCCAGTGCCACCACCATCTTCGGGAAGATGACCGGTCAGGTCGACAGCAGCAGTAGCAACATCACCCTTAACACAAATTTTGTTGGCAATGTCACGTCATCCTACATCAACGCAAACCTGCACTTCGATACTTCAGGCCAAGTGACCATCCAACCATTGATCACTACGACCGCGACTCAACGTACCAGCCGTATCACTTGGGCACCTTCCATCTCAGGCCTGACCCTCGGTAAAAGTGGAAGTGGAGGCAGCTTCGAAATCGATAGCCCGATATCTATTAATGGCACCATCTCTGTTTACTCGTCTGGCACCGTCACGCAGACCGCCGCGTTGACAGCGCCAAGCTTGGCTTTGTATGGAAACAATGGCGTTGGCAACTTCACCTTGAATAACGCCGGTAACAACATAGGCACGCTCGCTGCTAGCGGTGTTGGCAATCTCAGCTACTGGGATAGCAACGCCTTGACCATCGGCACAGTGGGTGCGACCCATGGCATCGCTGCCAGCGGCACTGTTGACATTCAAACCTTGACGGGTGATTTGACGGTGGCCAAAAACGTCATCACCACTAGCACCACCACCAGCAAAACGGCCAGTGCCGTGCTCTTGAACGCGGGCAAAAGCGCGGCAGCGGGTACGGCCAGCGGTGGCAACGTGGTGTTGTCTGGTAGTCCCACCATCAGCGGTGGCGCTGGCAGTACGGTAAAGGTCTACACCGGCCAATTGACTTCAACCGACAATCCCAACAGTTGGGTAGGACAAGGGCTGGGGCGGTTTCGTTACAACGCCGACGAATCAACCAACTTTGCCACAGGCACCTGGACCAATTTGGGCGCAGGCACCTATGTGATTTACCGTGAGCAGCCATCGGCCAACATCACCACCGCAAACACCAGCATGGAATATGGCGATGCCTTGCCCGGCATGACGGCCACCGGCATGGTCAATGGTGACTTGGCATCCTATAGCGTCACCAGCCCGGTGTACCAAGGCAGCACGGGGCGTTTGGTGCCGGGAACATACGTCACCACCTCCAGTCTTGCGGGTTTGGGTTACAACGTCAGTGGTTCAAGCAGCGGCAACTTGGCTGTGTCACCGCGAACCGTGGGCTTATCAGCCACAAAATCAGCGGATGGCGACGACACACTAACAGGCAATCAAGTCACTTTCACAACGGGTGTCACAGGCGAAGACCTGACCTATTCGGGCGCGTTCGCCAATAGCAGTGCAGAAGGCGTCAATGGCAATTTCATTCGCGCCATTGTCTTGGGTAACGGCACCAGCGGTGTAGCCACCAATTACCGCTTGCCAGTATTGAACGCTGCCAATGCACCAGTGACCATCACAGGCGTGCAATTTGCCAGCTTGACGGCTGTTCAGCTCGCAGCTTTGAGCGCAACCCAACAAACAAGCTTGTTGTCCAATCTGACTGCAGTGAATCTTGCCTCAATGAGCAACACAGCCCTTGCCGCGATCAAGCCTGAGACGTTGGCTGGATTTTCAACCGGGAAATTGGGATCCTTGAGTCCTGCACAAATCGGTCAGCTCAGTTCTGCCCAGTTGATCCAATTGAGTGCATCAGGCCTGTGGACTGAGCTGTCAACTGCACAAGTTGCGGGGCTGACGGCAGCGCAATTGACCGGCTTGACTTCGACTCAAGTGGCCGGTTTCACAGCGGCTCAATTGGGTGGTTTGACTGCCATGCAGCTGAGCGCTTTGAGTGCTGCGCAGCAAACAACCTTGTTGTCTGGTTTGACGGCGGCAAAACTAGCGGGCATCAGCAATGCAGTCCTGGCTGCAATTGACCCCAGCACACTTGCTGGTTTTGCTTCGGGACGATTGTCTTCACTCTCAGCTGCACAAATCGGTCAGCTCAGTTCTGCGCAGTTGATCCAATTGAGTGCATCAGGCCTGTGGACTGAGTTGTCAACGGCACAAGTGGCGGGGCTGACGGCAGCGCAATTGACGGGCTTGTCTTCGGCCCAAGTGGCCGGTTTCACAGCGACTCAATTGGGCGGCTTAACTGCTACCCAGCTAGGCGCACTGTCACCTGCACAGCAAACGATTTTGTTCGCCAATTTGAGTGCGACAAAATTGGCCAGTATGAGCAGCACAGCGCTAGCGGCAATTGACCCGACAACCTTGTCAGGACTTCAACCGTCGCAGTTGATGCTGTTGTCGCTTGCTCAAGTTAATGGTTTGACTCGAGCACAAAGGTCTGCATTGCTACCCGGTCAGCTTGCTGTACTTCCCGGCACCCATGACGGGAATGGCAGCAGCGGCGGCACAAGCATTGCGCGGCAACGGTCAGACAGTATCGATGCGATACAGCGTTTGCCCAAGCAAGTCGATTGGCTAAGCTCTAGCGCACTGATTGGGCAGCGAATATCTACTCAGCAGTCCGTCAACGTGGCGCTCCAAACGATTGCCAATGAACAAAAAACTTGGGAGATGGCCGTGACTGTACCGTCTCAGGTCAATGTGAACCTAACAGAGTTTGAGTTGGAATTGCCTGTTCTGGTGCAAAAGTCTTTGTCCTATACAGCCGACCCTCTGGCCAGCATGAGCGATGGTGCACCGTTGCCAGATTGGCTGCGGTTTGATCCTCTCAAGGGCTTGTTGTTGGTGCGCAAATCGGCAGACTTGATTTTTCCGCTTGAGTTGTCTCTGGTATTAGGCAAAGAGCGAATCAACATTGTGATGTCGGAGCGTCCAAACTAAGATACTTAGAGCAATATAGAAAACCCAAGCGATGGCACATGTTTTGTTATTGGACGATGAGTCTGAAATCTTGGAGGAGATCGCGTATTTCCTCACGCAAGAGGGTCATCAGGTTCGTGTTGCTGCCAATTTGGCGGAATTTCGTCTGCACTATCGCCAGCAAGCCGCTGACATTGTCGTGCTGGACCGTATGTTGCCTGATGGAGATGGCCTTGAGCTTGTTGCACAGTTGCGAGAGCAGGGGCAGCGATGTGGGGTGGTGATGTTTACTGCCAAAGACGCGAGCCAAGACCGTATTGAGGGTTACCAACAGGGGGCCGATCACTACTTGAGCAAGCCTGTTCGCCTGGAGGAGTTGCGGGCGGTCATCTCAGCCTTGGTTTGGCGATTGCAGGTGCATGCTGCGTGGCTTTACAACCCGGACACGCACATCTTGAGAACCCCGAGTAAAGACAGAATCCAGTTGACCACTTCGGAGGGCCAGTTCATCAAGTGCTTGGTTGAAAGGATTGGGCAAACGGTACCTCGTCAGGATGTGATCAAGGCATTGGGAAGAAATGAAGCCGCGTACGAAACTCGTAATTTGGATGTCATGGTCATGCGTCTGAAAAAGAAAATTTCAGCCAACTGCTCGGCACCATTGATTCTGAAAACGATCCACGGCGTAGGCTATTGCATTCCCGGCGACATCAGTTTGTCGCAGTTGTGAGCTTTTCTGTTTATCGCATCACCATTGTGTGTGATTTGTATGACTGCTGAGTTGGCGGTCGCTAACGGCACAAATGATTGCATCAGTCGAGCGGCCTGAATCCCAGTACGATCACAGGCGGCACTCGGCCGTCACTGTCTTTGGGGAAGACTTCTGTTTTGTCGATGGCCCGCAGCACGGCGTCGTCCCAGGCTTTGTTGCCACTGGTCTGCACGATCCGGCGGCTCAGGATGGTGCCGTCGGGGCTGACTTTGACTTCCACCTCGGCGCGCGCGTTGCCGACCACATCGCCGGGGTAGGTGATGTTGGGTTTGATGCGGCCCACCAAGCGACCCGCATAACTGGACGAGGGGCCCGCTGACTTGAGGGCGCTGCCCGTGGCGTTTTCGCCGCCCGAAGCCCCGGCCAGGCCTTGCATGCGTTTGAGGTTTTCACTGCGCAGTGCGTCCATGCGGGCAGCATCGGCTTTGGCCTCTGCCGCTTTTTTGGCTTCTGCTTTTTCGGCGGCCTTTTTCTTTTCAAGCTCTTTGTCGGCCTTTTCTTTGGCCAGCTTGTCCTTCTCGGCTTTTTCCTTGGCGGCTTTTTCTTCTTTCTCGCGCTCTTTGCGCTTGAGCTCGGCCTTGTCTTTTTCGGCTCTCTCTTTTTCGAGCTTCTCGGCTTCTTTTTTCTTCTCGAGCTGCTTTTTCTTTTCCAGCGCAATTTGCGCATCGCGCTGCTCGATCCGTGGATCGGGGGCAGGGGGCGCGGGCTTGGCTTTGGGTTCTGGCTTGGGCTCGGGTTTTGGAGGTTCAGGTTCGGGCTGAGGTGAAGGTGGCGGCTCTTGCAGGCGGGGCGCAGCGGCCTGCGGTGTGGCGGACCATAACTCGGCTTCGGCCTGCACGGTCTGAGGCTGGGTGCGCCACTGGGTGGCCAGCGTCAACGCCAAGAACAACACCGCATGCGCCACGATGGCGATCAGCAAGGAGCCTTGCCGTCCCTCGGGTGGGGGCGGCGCAAACTCCAGATGCGGTGCGGGGCGTGGACTCAAAGCCGAATTCCTCATGCGGTGCTCAGGGCGCCAATTGCACCGACAAGCCCACGCGGGCAACACCTGCGCGTTGCAGGCTGTCCATGACCTTGACCACGGTTTCGTATTTCACGGTGCGGTCGGCGCTGATGACCACGGCGGTGTTGTCGCTCGGGCCGATGGCGGTTTTCACGCTGGCGGCCACATTGGCCAGATTGGCTGTGTCGGTTTTACCCTCGATGACCAACTCCAGCTGTTCGTCTTTTTGGATCACGACTTGGATGACCTTGTCGGGTTGTTTGGCGGCTTTGCCCACGCTGGGCAAGTCCACCATGCTGGGCGTGATCATGGGGGCGGTGACC